>Ga0265297_10003951_pt1 | contig 25323 bp, 28 predicted proteins | sample Munlanlwell13791_FD_192502 | JGI IMG/M metagenome (GOLD analysis project Ga0265297, IMG submission 192502) | Leachate microbial communities from a municipal landfill in Southern Ontario, Canada - Leachate well 137-91 | ecosystem: Engineered > Solid waste > Landfill > Unclassified | place... | reverse complement strand
CAATTCAGGACAACATCCCCACGAATTTCAATTGATGGTTAATATCCTGACCACCAATGAAACGTATTTTTTTCGCGAACCCAAGCATTTCAGTTTTCTTCAGGAACAGATTATCAAGTCCTGGCGAGGCGATAATTTCCGTCTATGGAGCGCTGCAAGCTCCACCGGCGAAGAAAGTTATTCGCTCGGCATGACCTTGGCTGAAGGCTTGGGCATGAGAAAATGGGAAATATTCGGCTCCGATGTCAATACCGAGGTATTGGCAACCGCGCAAAGAGGCGTTTATTTGATGGACAGGCTGGATAATATGGACAAACGTTACCTGGACAAATATTGTCTGAAAGGCGTACGTTCCCAGGACGGCTATTTCCGCGTCGATGAAAAAATAAGAAACCGCGTCAGTTTCGGGCAGGTCAACCTTAAAACCGCGCTGCCCAAAAGCCTTGGGCAATTCGATGTTATTTTTTTGCGCAATGTGTTGATCTACTTTGACACGGAAACCAAACAGGATATAGTGCAGCGCGTCATTTCAGCGTTAAAGCCGGGTGGCTATTTTTTTATCAGCCATTCTGAAACTTTGCACAGTGTTAAAACCGAATTAGCCATGGTCACGCCTTCCATTTATCAAAAACCGTGCAAATAGGCCAGTATCAGGGACTGCCGAGGATCATCATCGACCCCGGCGAAAGTTATGTCACCAAAAAGGATGAAATTATTTCCACCCTGCTGGGTTCCTGCGTAGCGGCGTGTTTGTATGATCCGGTTAATCGCGTGATCGGCATGAATCATTTTTTACTGGCTCAGCAGCATTCTGCCCACAATGCAGCCCTGTTAGGCTCGGAAGGCGGACGCTACGGCATTCATGCTATGGAATTATTGATTAACCAGATGCTAAAACAGGGTGCCCAGCGCATTCATATAAAAGCAAAAGCCTTTGGCGGCGGCGACGTGCTTAAGCTGGGCAATGAATTACGCGGAGGACAATCCATAGGTGCAGTCAATTGCGAATTCATTAAAACCTTTTTGCGCACAGAACATATCCCCTTGGTAGCCTCCGGTCTGGGCGGTCACATAGGGCGCAATATTTTTTTCCTGGCGAGCGATTTTTCCGTCTATGTTAAGCGCATTGAGCATGCCGAAGAGGAAGCTGTCATTAAACAAGAACAACGCTTCCTGAAAAGAAATACCGCTCTACACATCCCACAGCCATCGGATCAGGCTGATTTTTGGTAACGGCATTATTAAATATAATGGAACGCAGATAACGCAGATGAATAAGATGTCAGCAGATAATTATAAATATTCGGAAATTACTGAAAAAATCATTAACGTATTCTACAAAGGATACAATACCTTAGGGTATAGTTTCTTAGAAAAAGTTTATGAGAATGCATTATTCATTGATCTTGTCGCGATGGGTTTGCTCGTTGAAAAACAAAAACAGATAAAAGTTTATTACGAAGGCAAAGAAGTGGGAGAGTATTTTGCAGATTTAGCTGTTGAAAGATGTGTAATTGTTGAATTAAAAACAGCTGAAACCTTATGTAAAGAACACGAACTTCAATTAATAAATTACCTGAAAGCAACAGAAATGGAAGTAGGTTTGCTCTTAAATTTCGGAAAGAAGCCAGAGTTTAAACGTAAAGTTTTTTCAAACAAGAAAAATCTTATTCAATCATAATTATCAGCGTCATCAGCGTTCTATTTTTTGACTGCTGAATAGTAACAAATAACATATCAAATGATTAAAGTATTGATAGTCGATGATTCCGCCGTGGTGCGACAGGTATTAACCGGTTTATTGGACGGCGTATCGGGTATAAAAGTCATCGGTGCAGCGCCTGACCCCATTTTCGCGATGAAGAAAATGGAATCCGAATGGCCCGATGTCATCGTGCTGGACATTGAAATGCCGCGCATGGACGGCGTGACTTTCCTTAAAAAGCTGATGAGCGAGCGCCCAACTCCGGTGGTTATTTGCTCCACCTTGACGGAAAAAGGCGCGGAAGTGACCATGCAGGCGATGAGCGCCGGTGCGGTCGACATCATCACCAAGCCGAAGGTCAACTTGCGTAACTTCCTGCAAGAATCCAAAGCCACCATTATCGACGTCATCAAGGCTGCGGCGGGATCCCGACCTCGAATGATCAAATCAAGCACTGCCTCGGCCAGTCCTGTCGCGGCAAGCGCAAACAGCCTGTTCGGCGTCAGCCCCCCTAAGCCGATGGTGCAAACAACCGATCGGGTAATCGTCATCGGCACCTCAACCGGCGGTACGCAGGCGTTGGAATACCTGTTCACCCAGCTGCCGCGCACTGCCCCGCCGATAGTCGTGGTTCAACACATGCCGGAACATTTTACTGCGGCTTTTGCCAAAAGGCTGGACGGTATTTGCCAAGTAACGGTAAAAGAAGCCGCGCATAATGATCGCGTCTTGCCCGGTATGGTTTTAATCGCTCCCGGCGGCAAGCACATGTTGCTGCAACGTAGCGGCGCGCAGTATCAGGTTGAAATCAAGGACGGTCCGCTGATAAGCAGACACCGACCCTCAGTAGACGTATTATTTCGCTCCAGCGCTCAATCTGCCGGGGCCAATGCAGTCGGTATTATCCTGACCGGCATGGGCGATGACGGCGCTCACGGCATGAAAGAGATGCACGATGCCGGCGCCCTGACCATAGCTCAAGATGAAACCAGTTGCGTGGTCTACGGCATGCCCAAGGAAGCCGTCAAACTGGGCGCTGTCGATGGCATTTTGCCGTTGTCGGCCATTCCGCAACTGATTATGCAAGCGCCTACCCGGGCGCTGTTTAAAAAAGCCTAGCTTCAACTCATTAGTGCAATCGACAGATGACACGGATTTAAAAAAGCACACAGCAAACTTGGCTTCGGCTTTTAAAAATCCGTTTTAAACCTCTCCAACCCTCGGGCTATCAATCATAAAACAACCGTCTCAAGCCGCATCAAACTGATCATTTACGTCATTATGCTTGATATGGTGTTTTTCATCGACGGCCTTGATGCCCAGGTTACAAAAAAATCCCACCAGCAATAACCCGGCCATGATCTGCATGGTCATGTTATAGGCATCGGCTTTGGGCACGCCCTGCGCAATCTGGCTTTCCCTGAGATAATTAACCAGCACCGGGCCTGCAACGCCCGCCGTGGCCCAAGCGGTCAGCAATCGGCCATGAATCGCCCCGACGTATTGGGTGCCGAAAATATCGGCCAAATAGGCCGGTATGGTCGAGAACCCGCCGCCGTACATACTCATAATCACCGCGTAACAGCCCATGAACAGCATGACATTGTTCATTCGTCCGGTATAAGGCACGATCGAATAAAGCACGCACCCCAGCACGAAAAAGGTGAAATAAACGTTTTTTCTGCCCAGATAATCGGACAGCGTGGACCAGACAAAACGCCCGCCCATGTTAAAGAAGCTAAGCATGCCAACGAAAGCGGCGGCCTTTTCAGGCGTGATCTGATCCTTAAACATCTCCTGGCTCATCGCCGAAGCTTGGCCCAATACGCCGATCCCGGCCGTCACATTCAGGCATAACACCAGCCACAACAGGTAAAACTGAGGCGTTTTAAGCACCTGCTCGACATGGACATGCTTGTCCGTAATCAACTTGCTTTTACGCGTGTCCGGCTGAAAATTGACAGGTAACCAGCCCTCTGCCGGCAAACGGATACTGAAAGCGCCGATCATCATAAAAACCAGGTAAATACAGCCCATGGTCACAAAAGTCTCGGCAACACCAACCGATGTCGCCGACGCAAAATGCTTCATTAAAAACACGCTTAACGGCGCGCCTATCATTGCGCCGCCGCCAAAACCCATGATAGCCAAACCGGTCGCCATGCCGCGCCGGTCGGGGAACCATTTAATCAGCGTTGAAACCGGCGACACATAGCCCAGCCCCAAACCGATGCCGCCCAATACGCCGTAACCCAAATACAGCAGCCAGATTGCATGCAGCTCAACCCCGGCCGCCGCAATAAAAAAGCCGCCGCTAAAGCAAAGCGCCGAGCAAAACATGGTGACGCGCGGCCCGACTTTTTCCAGCCATTTTCCGGCGAATGCGGCCGACAGCCCTAAAAACATGATAGCCAGACTAAAAATCCAGCCCAAGGTGGTCAGTTTCCAATCTTCCGGCAACGACTCGGTCACGCCCAGCACCTTGGTCAACGGCAGATTAAAAACACTGAATGCGTAAACCTGGCCGATACACAGATGTACCGCCAAAGCAGCCGGAGCCGCCAGCCAACGGTTAAAACCCGGTTTGGCAATAATTCTGTCTTTCGATAAAAAGGATGAAGCTAACCATGTGGACATAAAACGTTGTTCCTGTTGTTTTTATTATAAATGTCATTAAATGCAATGGAACGCAGATAACGCAGATGAATATGATGAGCACTGATTAAAAAGCGTAAAACAGCATGGCTTCGGCTTTTACCTCCGTGTTCTATTAATCGTAGTTAGCATTCGCCGAATCATTACGAAAAACCATATTTTATCTTAATCGTCAGCGTTATCCGCGTTCCATTTTGTTAACTGCCGAGTCGTTGAAACTTTATCCCGATAAGTTGAGCGCTCAAACCTCAAACCGGTTAATGCCGCGAAATACGTAAGCCGGGTTTATGCCGAAGTTATCGCGAAAGCTGTGGCTGAAATGGGTCGCATCGGCAAATCCGGCATCCAGCGCGGCTACCGTCATATTATCAACGGCGTTTAAACTTTCCAATGCTAAAAACAGCCGTTTCCATGTCCTGAAACGCCGATAAGGGACGTCGGTATGCTGTTTAAACAAATGTAAAAATCGGGACGGCGAAAGATCGGCCCTATCGGCCAGATATTGTTGCGAGAAATTGTAATCCGGCTCATCGCAGATCAGGTCGATAGCGGTCTGTACGCGCGGGTCGAGCACTAAATTCAGCTCTCCGTTACAGCGCAACAAGTCGCTCAAACAGGTTTCGATTACGGTTTTATCGGGATCCCGCTCATAAATCCAGCACAATTGTTCGATCAGCTCATCATCCTGAAATAATGATAGCGACTGCTCCGGGCAGGCAAACCGGCGCTGGAAATACAAATAGTCGGAGCTGTCCCGTTCAATAAATAATTTGCCGTGGATGCCGCCTTCAAAATCAAGTTCATGCAGGATACCGGCTGGGACAATCGCACAGCGGCAACTTTGCCAGGCACCGTTAGCGATCTTTATCCTGAAAGGCCGGTAAATCCCCACATGCAATGCCACTGTCGCATAAGCGTGCGCATCCAAATGCACCGACGGGCCGAAATAAAGCGACCGGCTTCGCCAAATAAACAAGCGCATATAAGCAGGATAAAGTTTCAACATAGCCAGTTTATACAAGATTTAATGAGGGTGATCTGATTATAATCCTTGCAGCTGATTTTTATGAACCTTACCGATACAGGAGACATCATGAATATTATTGAATTTAAGTCCCGCTTTATAGAATTGTTGGGCAATGTTGCAAAAGGCGTTATTTTCCAGCATCGTTTTTTTGAACTGCCCTCCGAGCAAAAACCCTGGTTCGATACCGGCCTTGATGTTGAAGCAGGCGATAACTTTACCTCTTTCGCAGCCGGGCAAACACAGTTTAAAGACCTGCCCATAACGCTGGAACCCAACTTTCAGCTTTGGTTTCGTATCGGTCAGGACGGCGAGATATTTCGAGGCACCCGCGACAGCCATAGTTTTACCGTAGCGCAATCGGGACGGCTTTATCTGGCCAGTTATTTTCCGGGGGAATGGGCCGGCAAAACCGGCGAACTGGCAACCCCGGACGAAGTGTATGACATGGTCACCGGCAATCTGGCCGTGCTGCTTATCCGCTGGCAGGGCGATACGCTGGACGGCTTAAAAAGCCTTGCCGAGAACGGCGACGTGGATAACCTGATCGCAATGGAAATCGACCGGCTGGTTTCGCCGGTTATTACGCCGGAAGGCTGGGATTATCTATGGTTTACCGGACCTGCGGAAGTGTATCAGTCCCGTGCAGTGCCTGCGAAAGAATCGGCCATCTGTTGTCATACCCACAATGACGGCGGCCTGTTGATAAAACCGGTTTCCCTGCCCTTTAAGCCGAATACCCGCTTGCGCTGGTCCTGGAAAATGGATGTCTTGCCCTCATCTGTGCGGGAAGACACCTTGCCCACCCACGACTATTTAAGCATCGCGGTCGAATTCGATAACGGCCAGGACATTACCTATTACTGGAGCGCCGAACTGCCGCCCGAAACGGTCTATCGTTGCCCGATACCGACCTGGACTGCGCGGGAGACCCATGTCGTGATCCGCTCCGGTCAACAAGGCTTGGGCGAATGGTTTAATGAAGATCGTGATGTCTATCAGGACTACACCAACGCCATAGGCGGAGCAATGCCGGGCAACATCGTCAAAGTCTGGCTAATTGCAGTCAGTCTTTTTCAGCATGAAGAAGGCGTGTGCCAATATGCAGACATCAGCTTTCTGAACGATGACCGCGTGGTGCCTGTGCAGTGATTTTCATGCTCACCGCACTTCAAAATCAGGCGCATTTATCCCCTCTCCTGCTGGACGACTGCACGGATGCAGGAGGTAGAGCAACGCAGGAGTGGTTGCCGAGAGGGTTAGGGTGAGGAGATTTAAAACTCAATCACTATATCGGGAGCAAATATCATGAAAATTATCGGTTTAATACTGTTGGTTTATCTGGCTTTTAGTTATCCCGTGAATGCAGCACCCCGCATTGCCGTCTTAAACTTTGAGTTAGTTGACGACACTTTGTTACCGAATGCGCCGGAGGAATTGACCCGCACAGCATCGATGAAACCCTTGCTTGAGCAGGCCATCAGCAAACTTGGCGATTATGAAATTGTCCAAATCAGCGCCAATGACCAGAACGCCGCAACCGCCGGTGTAGGCTATTTGCTCAATTTTAATGACGTTGCCGCCAAACTGGGTAAGCAGTCCGGCGCAGACTGGGTAGTGGTTGGGCAGCACAGCAAACATAGCTTTTTGTATTCCTATTTAATGGTGCATTTGGTCAATGTAAAAACCCAAAAACTCGCAGGAGACTTTCCCACTGAACTCAAAGGCACTCATCAAAAAGTCACGCAACGGGGTATAAACTGGCTTGCAAAAAAGTTGGCCGCACGTATTGAGCAGCTCTCCGGTTCGGCGTTTACAACCACGCCTTAACTGGATAAGGTCGTAGGGTACGCTGTGCGTACCTTTCGGCTTAATCCTTCGGCTTCAATACAAGCATCTTACCCAGTGATTCAAGACCCACCAACTCTTCAAGCGCCAACCCGGATTGATCGAAAAGGCTCTGCCATTCATGAAGCGTTCTTTCCCTGCCTCGGGTAGCCATGAACATCTGCATATCAAAGGCCGCACTGGAAAAATCGGCCTTCAATTCTGGAACAACCAACTCCATTAGTGCAATGCGGGCACCGGTACCTGTACTTGCGGCAACGAGATTACGCAGCACTTTGACGCAATTCCGGTCATCCATGCCATGCAGAACGGCGCTCAACAAGTAGATGTCCTTGTCGTTTTTGGCTGCGGGAACCGATTCGAGCAAGTCCCCCGCTTGGAAGGTTAATCGGGACAGAAGAGTTGGCGAGGCTTTTCCGGCCCAATAGCTTGCCGCTGTTTGAATAACCTGATTCCGGTCGAACACCAAAGCCATGAGCTGCGGATACCGCTTTAGTATGGCTAATGATTTACTTCCCTTCGAGCCGCCAATATCGATGATTCGATCAAATCGCCCCCAATCGAAATCAGTGGCAAAACTGTCGCCCATCAAGGCTTCCACACTGTCCATCGCACGGGCAAACAGCGCATCGAATTCGGCATGGTCGTCCATGTAGGCATAAAGCTCCCGGCCGTGAGAAATTTGAAATGGAACGTCCCCGCTACGCACACCCTGTTCCAGCTGCTCAAACCAAGGCCGACTCATCTCAAGCGAGTTGTGCATCAAGATCATGGCTCTGACATTCTTCGGGTTGTCTTCCCGCAAGTGACTGGAAAGCGCATTGTTTTTGAAGACGCGCGGCGACACTTCGTCAAATATACCCATGGCCGCCAGCATGCGCAGCAGACGGTAGATGGCGTCCGGTTGCGCCAAGACGCGTGCCGCAATGACGTCAACTGGTAACCGCTCATCTCCCAGAATGGATGCAATGTCCAGACGTACAGCGACATGAAGCACACGCGACTGCCAAAACGCTGAGCCGATCTGGATGAGCCGAAAGGCTGGCGGCGTGATCTTGTTGGGAATGTTCTGTAGCCAAGCGGCAAACTTCATCAGCTTTGCAAAGCGACGAACCGGGCCTGAATTTTTTTGTAATGACATCGCAAATCTCCTGATATTCATATCTACCACTTTGTTTAACAACGGGCTCCCTCTCCCTCCGGCAGAGGGTTGGGGTGAGGGGATTAGACGCCCAAGCTATTCCGCCCTTGTCGGCGTCAAGCCCGTGGAAAACAGGTAGCCATTAAACGCCGCCAATTTTTCGAGGAAGTCAGCATCCATGGTTCGCCCCATCTGTTCTTCAAAAACATCTTTCAACAGGATCGGCATCATTGCCAGGCTGACAAAGGCCATCCTGACAATATCAGGGTCTAATGAAGGAGCGATTTGCCCGGCAGACTTCATATCCTCCACCTTCTTGGCCCCGCGCGTGCGCCCTCGCTCCAATAGCTGTTGGATAAAGCGCCGACCCGGTCCCTGATTAAGCGCCAGAACTTTCAAGATTAGCTTCGGAAACTCGGGCCGTTTGGACATGGTCTCGTAATACAGCTTGAAGAAGTCTTTAACCCCATCAACGGAGTTCAGCATTTGCCCGTCCAACACGTTAAGTAGCGGGTTCATCGTGTCGCGGATCATCTCCTCATATAAGCCCTCTTTGTTGCCAAAGTAGTAACGGATCATTGAGATATTAGCGTCGGCCTTTTCGGCGATCAGACGGGTCGTGACCTTGTGGTAGTCATCGGACAGAAAACTGTCGAGAGCCGCTTTGAGCAGCCGTTCGCGTACGGGATCGGCAGCAAACTCGGGGGTGCTAAACATCACATTCTCCAATATCAGATAGTGAATTTAGATTAGCAGTTGCAAGTGGGTGTCACCAGAAGTTTCGTTAATCAACTTAGGCGGTTTGATTGGTTGGGAAATTTGCTGCTTAGGGATGTTAATTCTGAACCGGAACCGGATAGATGCCCAACAGTAGCGTAGACCGGAATAAGGCCATCCAAGCGCATGGCGCGAGGTGGCGTTTCCGGCGAATTTGGGAGGTGTCTACCGGAAACACCCGTTTTCGCTGCCGCTCGAACCGGCTTATTCAGGCCTACTGCAGGGCTACATTGATTTTTCAGGTTTATTTTTTATAAAACTTTTTAGTGTAGCAGGACATCAGCAGCCCCCTGACCGTTGCAATATCACTTTGTTTATTGATCTTACTGTCCTTGTCACTCATAGTCGGCATCAGGTTTTTTGTTTCATCGGAAATATTACTATTGCTAAACACTGAATCAGCTGCACAATCGCAGTAGGATTTGGCTTGTTCCGCAGAGCGTGTGGAACTCTCCTGCTTTATACAGTTATTAATGAAAGCCGATTTAACGAGGTTTCCATTATCCTTCTCTGCACTGCATGCCGATAAGCCGAGGCATAAAGCCGCGATAAACACTAAAATTTTCTTATTCATTTTATTCCTTCTTGTCGATTATTATTATGGAATTACGTTGGGCAAACTGTTTATGCCCGATATTCATATACATCAAAATATTGGGCAACAAAAAGATGTTGCCCGACACGTCTGGAACCCCAACGGGGTTCAAGCCGTTAGCCGGGGGTTGAGCGTAGCGACACCCCCGGGCTACAAATAATCCGGGTTATAATCGACACCGGATTTTTCCAGCATTTCAACCAACTCATCCCGGAACGATTTCATTTTATGGTGTTGTTCCTGATTGGCGATATATTTCGCCACAGCGTCCAACCCGGATGCGCTAACGGTGAAAGCCGCATAACCTTCTTGCCATGCAAATTGCTTTTCTCCTAATGTATCATGAACCCACACGGAAGATGATTTCTTCAACTCCCGCATCAGATCTGCAAGATTGTGCGTGGATTTTAAAGACACCAGCAAATGGACATGGTCATCGATTCCACCAATTCGTTTTGAAAACCCGCCCAGTCTATGGACAATTCCACCGAGATAATCATAAAGCCGAGGACGCCATTTTGCATCAATGACGGGAGCACGATTTTTGGTTCCGAATACGATATGGTAATGCAGGCTAAGATAGGTGGATGCCATAGTAAACTTCGCTTAAATGTTGTGTTTCTGCGACCCCGCCGGGGTCGAGGGTTTTTGTTTCATATGCTATCCGGGGGTGTCGCTACGCTCAACCCCCGGCTAACGGCTTGAACCCCGCTGGGGTTCCTGACGCGTTGGGTTTCAGCGTCATCTAAAGTGTCTAAGGTTGGAATCGTTAACTTAACATTTCCATCCAAAGGTATTGGGTTGCGAAAGGATGCAACCCAACCATGTTGTCGGACCTACCCAGCTAACCGAAAAATTGCCATTACGGAATTATCAATTTGTATGTCTACAAGCCGGACGGGGCATGTTGCCCCGTCCGAAACGTTTTGCGTTGATTAAGCTCAACCACTTTCTAGGCATCGTGGAAACGCTAGCCATCTTGCTTTGAATGAAAAACAACATCGGCAATTGAATGTGCATCAGGCGCGTAGAGTGTCATGGCCCAGCCGGAAGCAGAAGTAATTGCAGCGGTAAGAATGAATGGCCAAGCAGTACGGCAAATAGCGGTTTTCAACCAATGACGCGTTTCAAGACCACGAAGTCTGCGATAGAGACTTGCTGATAACACACCGTCCACCAGCAGTTCCGCAAAGAGCGTTGGGGCAGAGTAGACCATAAAGAGGGATGAGAAAACCATAGCGCCGATGAGAATCAGGGCGGCGAGCGGTATAGCAAACTCTTCGGCTTCAGCAACGGTACCAAGAGCATCACCGACGGAACCGCCTGAATCTCCGATTGCTGAGATACCCTCGGTGGGGCTATCGAATGAACCACTAGCGCCTCCCCCGCCAAAGTCTCCGCCTTTGCCGCTGTAACAAGCACTAGGACCATCTGAACTGGAAGATGTTGCTCTTGAAACGTCTGGGAGGTCAGCGTAGTCCTCCGCTCGCGTTCTCAACCAGAGCCACAAAAAAACTAAGAACATCAGATACGCAACACCGAAAGATGCCAAGTATCGAAGCCACATTTCGACGAGGCCAGCATGAAGAAAAGTATACGAAGCGACAAAGCCTGACGCGCCTGTGAGTGTGACGAGTAGAAACATCTGGAGCCGAGGAAAACCGTCCCTCTCAAGATCACCTCGAATTTTTTGAATTTCTTGGTGGCGATGAATCTTCGGAAATACTTTCATTGTGACGACCAACGTGGAGCTAAGGGGCTGCGCGCTTTTGCGCAGTCCCGCTTGAGCGCAGGGTTAGCAGTCATTTTTGAATTGCCTTTACTTGATTATTGAAATCAATTTGCACATCCACTTGCTTGGATAACAAATGTAACTGAAGATCAAGCTCGATCAATTTATTTTCTATCATGAAAACATCCTGAATAGATACATCTGGATCTGCTAACATTTTTCCAAACTGTGTCTCTATGGTCATGTTCATAGGAATCAGCAAATGATCTAAATCCTCTATGTCATCCGTAACATTAATTCTGTCTCGTAACTCTTGGGATGCCTTACGTAACAAAAAGGCTTTTTGCAATACCTCATTACTTTTTTCAAGCCTCTTCAGATTTTTTGTATTTTTAAACTGATATAAATTGAAAGCCAAGCTGACTAGTGAAATCAGTATTGCACCAATCGAAATCGTTAAAGTCATATAGATATGGGATTAATGTCTGCTAACGTAATATATACGACACCAACTGCCGTATAAAAAATCCAATTTGTCGTATATTCTTCATAAAATCTTCTAATCATTTGTTTTTATTAAGCCAACTTTGAGCAGCAGGACATGATGTACAAACAAATACGACAACATTACCCCATCCAAACCAGCTAACGTCCATTATATTCCGAATTGCTGCTTACCGCGTTGATTAGCGTACATTGTTAATCCCGGAATTGACCAATGCCGCCATTGCTACCGCCTCGCCTTGCCCGCTGCCATTCAACCCTTGCATAACGCTACGCTGGTTTTGCGGCGGTTGGTTTTGACTGACTTTCCACTTGCCGATTAATCGAGTGATAACCATTTCAATCCCAACTACAGCCCCAATCAGCTTCTCGGTAAAATCCTCCGGCGCATCCGATACCGCCCACGGCTCGGGAAAAGCCGCTTCGTTATGCTGTGTTAATACTTCAAGCTGAGTACGAACCCAAGCAGCGTCATCGATAATACGCAAAGAACCATAAGCATGAACTACCGCGTAATTCCAGGTCGGAACCACCTTCCCTGCTTCCTGTTTAGTCGCATACCACGACGGGCTGATATACGCGTCCGGGCCGTGGAATATAGCCAGCGTTTCAACATCCGCTGCAAGATCATGCCAGAGCGGATTTGCCCGCGCGATATGACCGCGTAACACGCCAAACGGTTCCGGCGTCGGCGAAAGATGCAATGGAATGTGATTGGCGTTAATACCGTTTGCGCCGAGCGTTACCAATGTCGCAAGCGGCCGGTTGCGAATCAGCTCGTGCATGACCTCAATATCGGGCTGCTCAAATTGTGATGGTATGTACATGGGTCTACTCGGAAATAAGGACTTCGCTGATTTGAATAACCGGCTCTATGTCGGTGTAATTGGGCATGTCACCTTGCAGCACTTCGGCGTGCGGCATAAAAGTGGCCATGAAGTCTTCAGCCGAATTAAACAGGAAGTGGCACATGGCGATATAGGCGGCATCCGTTCCCGGCGTTGCGCCGCCAAGCCCGCGCTCGACTGAAACGCCCTTGAATCCTGGATGGGCGCTCAAAAGCCCAATCGACAACGGCATGTGCGTGTCGATGTAGTAGCCCATATCGAACCGTGCGCTTGGATTGCTGGGGTACAGGATGCTGATTTTTATCATGAAGATTCGGTCAGTGGTGAATGGTGGGGTAAATAGCATGGCTTGATAGGATCATATTTCCTCGATTTGTTCAGGTGTTACTCAATGCCAGGGGAATTTTTTCCTTGCTGGGGTATTCTCAGTAAAACCGCCAGGACGCCAGACTGACGACGGTAAAACGTCTGGCAAGATTTTGTGCATCCTTGAATATCTCAAAGCGTACTGTCAACTTCATATATCAAAAACATCATGACTAAGTTGAATGCACCCAACAAAACTTCAGCTGCGATGATAGGATTATTGTAACTCGATTTTTAAATACGCTATATTGAACGCAGTGAAGCTAAAAAATGCGGTCTAAAACGCGAGTGCAAATGTGTTGTCACACAAGGAAGTCGCCTAAGAGCGAATCTATGCGGCTATCTCGGGTAAAAGTCTGCAATCGCGCATCAATGCCATTTTAAATGAACATGCTGTTTAACCTGCCACGTGGATACCATGAAACACCCTGAATTCCCGCTGATCGACGAATTAATTTATCTTAACCATGCCGCGGTAGGCCCCTGGCCCAAAAGAACCGGCGCGGCGGTAATCAAGTTTGCCGAACAAAATACCCGCTACGGTTCACACTTCTATCTGGACTGGCTGAACAAGGAAACCGAATTACGCACCCAATTGCAGGCTTTGTTAAATGCCCCCTCCCCTGACGATATTGCGCTGGTTAAAAACACCTCGGAAGCCTTGTCCTTTGTCGCCTACGGTTTGACCTGGCAGTCCGGCGACAATATTGTATCCAGCAATGAGGAATTCCCTTCCAACAGACTGCCGTGGGAATCCTTGGCCGATCAGGGCGTGGAATTTCGACAGGCCGACTTACACAGCGCCGATTCCCCCGAAGATGCTTTATTTGCGCTGGTCGATGGCAACACGCGCTTACTGACCATCAGCTCCATACAATTTGCCTCGGGCCTGCGTATGGACTTGGAAAGGATCGGTGAATTCTGTAAGCAACGAGGCATCCTGTTTTGCATTGACGCCATCCAGAGTCTGGGCGCGGTGCAATTTGACGTGCAGGCTTATCAGGCGGATTTTGTAATGGCCGACGGTCATAAATGGATGTTCGGCCCCGAAGGTTTGGGCGTTTTTTACACCACGCCCGAGGCCAGGGACAAGCTAAAGCTGACCCAATACGGCTGGCACATGATGAAAGACATCCACAATTATGAAAACCAGCCGTGGGAAGTTCACCCTACCGCCCGTCGTTTTGAATGCGGCAGCCCCAATATGCTGGGCATCCATGCTTTTTCCGCCAGCCTGTCTTTATTGCTGGAAACAGGCATGGCTGCGGTCGAAACGCAGGTTTTAGAAAAGTCCGATTATGTAAAGGATGTGATCGATAAAAACGGGCAGTTGGTCTTATTGTCGGCGAAGCAAAGTCCACTTAAATCCGGCATTGTTATCTTTAAACACCGGACGGTTTCAAACGAGGTGTTATATAAATATTTGCAGGAAAACGGCGTGGTTTGCGCCTTGCGCGGCGGCGGCATACGATTTTCCCCTCATTTTTATAATACGTTTGAGGAAATCGACCGGGCGTTTGAGTTGATTGGCTTGTTGTAGCACACTATTTTCTACGAAGACCTTAACAGCACGGTGGGTCATTCCGTGCCGGGATGATAATCCTGGCACGTCCTGATGTTTGACACGTCAACCATCAGGACTATTATTTGTCAATACGCAATCGACCCAACTTGCGCTTCATTAGAACTGCCGACATGATGATACGCGTTGAAAATGCAGTAAAAATAACTAACAGTACTTTTCACTACATTTTCAACGCAAAATAATTACTTCAATGCCATTAATTCACATGAGGAAACAGTTATGAAAAGTACTTATATCGGTTTGGCCTTGGCCGTTTGCCTGAGCATCGTTTCTACACCCTTATTGGCGGAAGTTGTGCCCGCGCCTGAGCATCCCGCAAATATCTCAGCGCCTGCTACATCACCTACAGAGCATCAGGAAGCGGCCGCGCTTCATAAAAAACACGCGGAACATCACAAAGGAATGGCCGTACATCATAAATCGGTAGCCGCAGAATATGGCAAAGCAGGACATCCTGAATTGAAAAAGCACCACGAAGCGATGACTAAACACCATGAAGCGCTGGCCAAGGAACATGAAAAAGCAGCCGAAAATCATGAAAAGATGGCAAAACCCAAATAATCCGAGCATTATTTAATATTGATATTTTAGGACCGGGTAATGATGCGAAATCGAACTAAACAATACACAATAGTGGGTTTATTTTTTGCTCTATTACTCGGTTTAATACCCACCACAAAAGTAATAGCCGAGGATTTACAACCCCCGCAGCAAATCATCCAAAGCGTTTCGTCACAACTGCAGCAAAAACTGAAGGACAAATCATTTACCAAGGATTTTGCACAAGTTACGCAATTCGTTAATGGTGTTATTTCCTTGCATACGGATTTCGACAGAATTGCACCGTTAGTTTTGGGGAAACATTGGAAAACAGCAACGCCTGGTGAGCAGGAGCGTTTTAAACATGAGTTCCAGACCCTGATCGTAAGAACCTATTCCAGGGCGTTTGTGGAGTATAACGACTGGACCATACGTTTCATGCCGCTCGAAATGTCCAATGAAGCCACAAAAGTCGTCGTCAAAACAGAGGTTCTGCAACCCGGCCTGCAACCCGTTGACGTCAATTACCGGATGCTCCTGACTAAAGGCGAATGGAAAGTCTACGATATTATGATTGATGGCGTGAGTCTGGTGACTAATTACCGTTCAACCTTTAATGACGAAATTCAAACCAAAGGCTCATTAAGCGCCGTTATCGATAACCTGGTTAAACGTAATGCCGAAGCGCTTTCAGCAAAAGATTCCTGATGGCAGAGTTTAACCACAAGCTAAAAAACTTCGTTCACACCTTGGCGCTTTTTCTTTGCATGGGCGTCATTCTGTCATTAGTGGGCTTCATTTTAGCCGGGGTCGATGGCATTTTGTGGGCGGCGGCTTTAGGTGTCCTGATATTGGTTATCAGCCCGAACATATCCCCCGCTTTCATCTTTGCCATGTATGGAGGTAGATTGCTATCGGCGAATGATGCCCCCGGCCTTTATCAGGTAACACAGGAGTTGGCCGCTCGTGCCGATTTGCCTGCGCCGCCCGAGCTCTACTACCTGCCCAGTCAACTTATGAATGCTTTCTCTGTGGGTACGTCGGCAAATCCGGCAATCGGTCTTAGTGATTCGCTGCTGCATACACTGAGCATGAGAGAGATTATTGCAGTACTGGCACACGAAATCAGTCATATCCAGCATAATGATGTGCGGGTGATGACTTATGCCGATGTCCTCAACCGGATCACCAACACCTTGTCTTTGACTGGTTTTTTGTTGATTTTTTTAAATTTACCGTTGTATTTTCTGGGCTTGGTGACGATTTCCTGGTTTGCATTAGGCGTGCTGATTGCGGCGCCGACCATTATGGGTTTCCTGCAACTGTCATTATCCCGAATGAAAGAGTTTGATGCCGATCGCCAAGCCGTTTTATTAACGGGCGATCCCGAAGGGCTGGCAATGGCATTAAGTAAACTGGAAGTCTATGAGTCCTCGATTTTCGATATTCTGTTGGGGCGAGGTCATAGAGGATCGATTCCATCCGTCCTCAGAACGCACCCGGACACCGAAGAAAGAATAAAACGATTGTTAAGTTTGAAAGAGCCTTCGAAACAAACCCTGAAATATTCGAACCATGACGGATTTTCCGTACCCGTCCATTATCAAAAATCAATTAGAAAACCCCGCAGGTATTTGGGCGGGTTTTGGTATTAAACTCCGTAGCTAATCCTCGAATTTACTGACAGACTCATTGCGCTGGTTCCCAATCTCCAGATTGGGAACATCAAAGGCGAAGCTCTATATCTTCGCGACACGGGAAGCTAAAGCGTCCCCACCGAATTCCCAAGCTTGAGCTTGGGAATTAGCGAAAACACCCATGAAAACTATGTGTTTACATTCCTGGCAGCAGCGACAATTACAGTCAGATGGAAAAACAACCTATCTGCCATCATGCCTCGGCGGCTTTACCTTACATTGTGGACTGTAGTTGGCGGTTACTTGCTTCCGATACTGGTTGCAGCATTTGTGTACCATGACCGCTCCACTTCTGCCGGGTCTATATACCCGACAAAAACCGCAATCCGTTATAGTCAACCATCAATTGGATTTACTGCCAAATGCCTTCTTGATCTTGGTAAATTGCAGCAGCTGGGCTTCAACCTGACCGTTAAATGATTCCGGCTGATAAGCGCCCTGCTCGTTAACAGCACCAGCCTCCATGCCGGTAAGCAACTCAATTGCGTCATCTACGGTTGTGACGGCGTAAATGTTGAATTGGCCGGATTGAGCGGCATGCACCACATCCCAGCGCAGCATCAAATGTTTAATATTGGTGGCGGGAATGATCACCCCCTGAGTGCCGGTTAATCCTTTTTTGACGCAAACATCAAAAAATCCTTCAATTTTTTCATTAACTCCGCCTATCGGTTGGACGTTGCCCAGTTGATTAACCGAACCGGTAATTGCCAAATCCTGCCGTAACGGAATCTGGGCAAGCGACGATAAAATAACGCAAAGCTCTGCCAGAGAGGCGCTGTCGCCTTCAATGTGGCCGTAGGATTGCTCAAATACCAGACTGGCGGCAATCGAGAACGGCGTTTTCCGGGAATACCGTGCGGCGATAAAACTCGACAATATCAATACGCCTTTTGAATGAATAGCGCCGCCTAATTCGGTTTCACGTTCAATATCGACCACTTTGCCGGTGCCTATGCGGGTGGTTGCTGTGATCCGGCAAGGTTGTCCAAAACTAAATTCACCTAGCTGTAATACCGAAAGGCCGTTGATCTGACCGGTAACCTTACCTTCAATATCAATTAATACCGTGCCTCGATGTATATTCTCATACAGTTTTTCCCTGACCTTATCCAACCGGTGCGTTTTATGGTCAATGGCCTGTTGCACATCGCTGTTGGTAATATGCTCGTGACCGTTACTATCTGCCCAATAGTCCGATTCGGTTAACCAGTCCTTGATACTACGCAGGTGGGTTAGCAGTTTTTCCGCATCACCGACCATTCTGGAGCTCTGTTCGATAACCCTGGCAACTGCGTTTTGGCTCAGTGGACGTAACTTCTCGCGGCGGGCGATAGTCGCCAGCAACCGGGCGTAGTCATGGTCGTTATCTTCTCTGGAAACCGATTGGTCAAAATCGGCTGCGATTTTAAAAAGATCGTGAAACTCCGGGTCGTATTCGCTCAGCAAATAATAAATCACCGGCTCCCCCATCAGGATAAGCTTTAAATTAAGCGGTATGGGTTCCGGTTCCAGCGACGTAGCGCTGATCAGACTGAGCGCCCGTTCCAGCGATTCGATACGAATTTCACCGGATTGCAATGTTCTTTTTAGCGTATCCCAGGCATAGGGTTGAAACAGTAGCTTTCGGGCATCGATAATCAGGTAGCCGCCATTGGCTTTATGTAACGCACCGGGTTTGATCATCGTGAAATCGGTGACCAGCGAACCCATGTAGGCCTGATGATCGACACGGCCGACGAGATTGCTGTAATTCGGATGATCTTCGTAAATAACCGGAGCTGCTTTCTTGCCGCTAAAATCCACCATCAGGTTCACGCAATAACGTTTAAGCGGATTGGATTCCTGCGTTAACTCCATAAACGGCAACATTTTTTCGCTACGCGGAAGAAAATCCAGCACATGCTCGATAATATCTTTTTGAGCATCATTTAGATAACTAAGGACAGCTTCCTGTTTGGCGTATTTTTCAATCAGGTCATCTATGGAGTGGTTGACGGCCTGCTCCGCAACTTCGCGGTTAAGCGCTTGCAGTTTGCGCTTGGTTTCCTTGCGCCAAATGGGGAAGTTTTTCAGCAGCTTTGCCAGCCGCTCCTGCAAGTCGAAAATGGTTTTTTGTATTTCATGCTGCTTGTCCTTATCAAACTTATTAAACTGCTCGGGGCTGATAATTTCATTATTTTCATTCGCCGGCGAAAAGGCGTAACCGGTCGCGGTTTCCGTGAGAATAATATGCGCATTGGCCGCCTCTTCACGTAACTGGCTGAGTTCGCTTATTTCCCGTCGCCGCGATTCGCTTTCAAGTTCCCCCGTTCTGGATCGGTATTCATCACCGTCAAACGCTGCAGGTATGGCGATGCTCAACTCCTCAATCAATTGTTCCATATCCTGCTTGAACACCTTGCCATGTCCCGACATGAATTTAATGGCCGTCGGTTTGGCAGGCTGACTGAAGTTGTTTACATAACACCAGTCCGAAGGAATGCATTGCCGACTGGCTTCGTGTTCGACCAACTGTCGTACGGTAGTCAGTTTACCGGTGCCGGAAGGGGCCATTGCGAAGATGTTGTAACCGTTTTTATGCATGTGGATGCCTAATTTTACGGCGTCAACAGCGCGCTGCTGTCCCACGACAATATCAATATCTTCAAGCTCCTCGGTGGAGCTGAACTTTAACTGTTCGACATTACATGGTTTATAGAGTTGTGAAGGATCCAACGGTGTATTTTTCATGGGTTATATACTCTGCGTGGAAAACTCAGTTTATTAATTGGGTAGCGTTAAATATACGCTCCCTGCGTTTGATACAAAAAACAATACCTTAATAGTAAGGGCTATTATCTATTTTTAGACATTGATAATTAACAACTTTAAACACAGCGATGAAACTTATATTTTAATAATAGTCGCTATTTAACCCTATTTCCAGAATATTATTACACTAAGTATTACCACCTGCCTGCTTACGCCAACTGTGGTGTGTTTTTGGTTAGACGGTTAATTTAAGCCAAATGGTGCGCCTGATTCATTTGCCAATTTCTATAAGCTCCAACTTGTGTCGGTAAAAGTTCATTCATTTCAGTGAGCTTCTAAAATTGCTGCGAAACTAGGTATTTACACTAATATTTTTATTCTTAATTTTTTGTTTCAATGCTCACAGTTGAATTTTTCTATGTGCGATCAAAAAATTCATATGAATCTAGCAACTTAGCTATGAGTGAGGTGAGAAGTGAGTACGCCTATCCAAGACGCTAATTTAATCATAGCGGGGTCTTTTACGCCTGTAAACCTCCCAGACTGTTACACAAAAATTGCTGAACTTGCCTTCTACAAGGCAGAAAACAGAGGTTTTGAACCAGGCCATGAACTTGATGACTGGATTGAGGCAGAACGGGAATTTAATGAAATGATTGCTAAAAACACTCCTCACTAGACCCTGCGTAAATTAAAGGACTTAACTTTATTTTTATATTATTGGAGACGTTATGCTGATTAACTAAATAGATGAAAAAATATACTCGGTTAACTGTCGGGTTGATAGCTACCATTTATACCGAAAAATCAAAATTAAGTAATACATTTATTACTTAATGAAAATAAAATTTATTCTTTAGGATTTTTAATTATGTCTACACAAACAAATACCGGTACAGTTAAATGGTTTAACGCCAGCAAAGGCTTTGGTTTCATTGAACAGGAAAAAGGCCCTGATGTCTTTGTTCATTACAGCAATATTAGCAGCACAGGGTTTAAGTCATTAACTGATGGGCAAAAAGTAAAATTCAATGTATCGCAGGGAAAAAAAGGCCCGCAAGCTGAAGATTTAATTGTCATCTGATGCCGCAACAGAGTATTCATTTTCGAATTCAACCTCAATTAAGGTGAGTAATATGCAAATCCCATTACAAATCACTTTTCATGGGATACCCCATTCTGATGCTGTAGAGGCTAAAATCCGTGAAAAAGCCGGCAAGCTGGATAGGTTTCATTCGCATATTATGGGCTGCCGGGTTGCGGTGGAAGCAGAGCACCACCATCATCATCAAGGCAATCAATACCATATTCGCATTGACATCACCACGCCGCGCAAAGAGTTGGTCATTAGCCGGGAGCATCATGACAAAAAGGCTCATGAAGATATTTATGTAGCCATACGTGACGCCTTTAACGCAGCGACAAGGCAGTTGGAAGATTATGCACGGATTCAGCAGGGCAAGGTTAAAACGCATGACTTGCAAAGCACCGGAACCGTAAGCCGCATGTTACCGGAAAAAGATCACGGCTTTATTGAGGCTGAAGACGGGCATGAAATTTATTTCCACCGAAACAGCGTGACAGGCAGTGGGTTTGATGCGTTACAAGTTGGCGATGAGATCCGTTATGTTGAAGAAACAGACGATCTCGGCCCACAAGCCAGTATTGTTTACCCCTAAAATTTTTATATGCTGGATAATAACCCCGGCATGACTTTATTTTTATCCTAAATCTTTAAAATCATGCCGGGCTGTTTCAACTTTAGATCGATATGTTTCGGCATCGCCATAATCAATGAATTTCTGATAACGGCTGTGTAAGCTTTTAATACGTTTAGCATGTTTAATGGGACACCAGAATTGTTCTGTGCGCCCGGCTATTTCCTGAAAATAACCCAATAACCCATTGACATAACTACAGTAGGCGCAGTTAATCTTTTCTATGATATTAAGATAATTTAGATACTGTCTATCGAATATGATATAGTCTTGTCGTTTTACTTTGGGAATACCGTAAATAGGAAAACATATTGCCTGATATAAGCTGATGGTTATATCCATTAATGCCACGGGTACAATACATATCCAGATAAAAGGTACACTCAGTATATGCTTTAGTTTTGCATCGGCAATATAATTAAATAGTTGTTTGGCATATTCCTTATGTCGAGTAATAACTTTCTCTTCAAAATAGACGCGTCGTTTAAGAATTTCGTAGGAAAATTGTTCCTGTTGTTTTTGCAATTCATCGACCAGCTCATCTTCCAAATTCTTCATTTTATCCAGCAATACTTCAATTTGTGTAGGCATAATTAATTCCTGTTCGAAGAAAATAAGCGGCGTGAAAAATGAAATAATATATAAAAATTCAGATAATTAACGCTGCCATTTAACCATATTATTACCGATAGAAATTATTTATTTCACAATCCATTAATACATGGGCATCTATACAGCTTAATCTCAAAAAAGGTAAATACCCTTTAAATACAACTGATTAACGGCGTTATCGTTATAAAGATTACTGGCATCCGATAATAGGATATTTTAAGAAAATCACCTGAATAGGTGTCGGATCTCGAGCGATCGGCTCTTTAAGGAATGGTGGATCCATCCAAAGAAGATGCAGTAGCCAGTATTCCGACCTACACCGAAAAACTGATTTGTAAGTAGGTGGAAGATGACCGGGCCAAAGAATTAAAGGTTCCACGTTGGCTTTAACCGGGTCCTTTAGTAAAAAATGATGCTGATACTGCTTTTCGGAAGCCGCTCTCTTCACCAAAAGCGGCTCCTCGCCATTTATACGATAATTTCCCGCAACACCGATGTAGCATAGCTTCCCGCCGGTAAGGTAAAACAAAGCTCCAGCGTTGTATCATCAATAAACTGCCAGTGTAAATCCTGCACGTTAACCCTTAATGCGCGCCTGTCCCGATCAACCGCACTCGCTATCAAACCCTGAGCCAATAACTCATGCGCCTCGATAACAGCTTGTTCTATATCCAGCGTATCGGCTGACACATCGGCATCCCCCCTGCCCCATAATACGCCGGTAGGATGAATTTCTTTCTCCGCCAGTCGCCGGATGATTTCAGCGTCAGGCTGATCCGATTGAAAACAGCTGTGCGACAGGTCGAATTGATAAGTATCGCCCGCCACCGGCTGGTTCCAGTTATTTTGCGTTACCCGCTCAGCTAAAATCCGGTTGAACAGGTATGATCTGGCCGCCGACAAATAAATGCTGCGTTGCTCCCGCCCCACTTTTGCGCCCTCAAACATCGCCAAAGCTTTGCTGACATTTTGACCTTCGTTGCCAAAGCGTTGCGAGCCGAAATAATTGGCGATGCCGTTGTTTTTAATCAGTTCCAGCTGCTGAATGGTTTTTGCTTGATCACCCTGCCAGTCACGAATAATCAGCTTAAAACTGTTGCCCGACAACACGCCGCGCTTGAGTTTCCTGGCATGGCGCACTGAGTGCAACACCTTCATGCTGTCTGATTCAAACTGCGTCCAGTCGGGATCGGCTTTGCCGGGCAACCAGACGCTGAACCATTGCGTGGTGACCGCGTACCGGTCTTTTAGACCTGCGTAACTGACATCGCGCTGCCTGACATTGGCAAACCTGGACAGTTGCCTGGCGACGTATTCGGTATTTTCGCCTTTCTTTTCTATCTGCAAGAAAGCATGTTCGCCAGCGCCTGACGGTTCGAAGGACAGATTTTCCTTAACGATAAAATCTTCGGGTAAACTGCGGATTTTGCCGGTGCCGGAAGGTTGACCGTAAACGTAAGGCCAGACGGGGATTTCAATGTTTTGCATAAAGTCTTCTCGTTCCCACGCGCTGCGTGGAAATGCATCTGGGACGCGCTGCGTCCCGTTAAGCCGTAGCCATTTAATTTCTCGCGGCGCAACGCGCGATACTGCGTCCCCACGTAGCGCGCTCATCTTTATACATAAGTGCTTGCGGGACTCCGTCATCCGGTAAGAATGCCTGAGCAGCCTCCGTTCCTGTGCAAGACTTCATCGTTACGACTTATTGCAACGGAGTGCAAGCTTTGCTTGCGCTTGCAGGCGAAGCCTGCACTCCAGCTCTCGGCAACTTCCTTAAAAAGCCTTTGCGCCGGTTCCCAGACTGGAGATTTAGGAACCGGCGCAAGATGTGTATACCGATGAGCGTAGCGCGTAGGAACTAGGGAAAAGCTTTACTTAAAGTTTTCTCTTTGAGAGCTAACAAAAGTAGCGCCTATTTTTCGATCAGGACAATCGCCTGTACGGCAATACCTTCTTTGCGCCCCTCAAAGCCCAACTTCTCCGTAGTGGTCGCTTTGACGTTAATGAAATCAACGTCAACATGCAAATCATCGGCGATATTGCGACACATGGCGGCTGTGTGTGGCGACATAAGCGGCGCCTGGGCAATGATGGTAATGTCCGCATTGACCAGCTTGTAGCCTTTTTCCTGCACGATGCCGTAAACATGGCGCAATAAAACCCGGCTGTCGGCGCCTTTAAATTCGGGATCGGTGTCGGGAAAATGCTTGCCGATGTCCCCCAAAGCCGCCGCGCCCAAGATGGCGTCGCATAAGGCATGCAAAACCACGTCGCCGTCGGAATGCGCTTCCAGGCCTTGTTCGTAAGGTATTTTTACGCCGCCTAAAATAACGTCTCCGCCGTCTTTGAAGCGGTGTACATCGTAACCTTGACCTACTCTAATCATTGTTGCTCCATATAAAATTGCGCTAATGCCAGGTCTTCCGGGCGGGTGATTTTGATATTGTCGGGGCGGCCTTCGACGATTTTCGGCTGCAAGCCTTGTAGTTCCAGAGCGCTGGCGTCATCGGTTATGGCCGGATTACCTTGTGCCTGCTCCAGTGCGGTTTTTAACATGCCGTAACGGAACATCTGCGGCGTCAATGCCCGCCAGATATGGCTTCTATCCAGCGTTCCGGTAATGCACTTACCTTGAACCTGTTTTAAGGTGTCGGGCGATGCCAAAGCCAGAATGCCGCCCACATCATCGTTAACCAGCGAATCGATAAGATAGTGAATATCGGTCGCTGTAATGCAGGGCCTGGCTGCATCATGCACCAATACCCAGTCATCATCGGACGCTTGCTCCCTGATGGTCTTTAACCCGGACAGCACGGAATCCGCCCGCTCTTTGCCGCCTGGAGCGGTAATAATTTTTTGATGTTGCGATACGGCCAGATCAGGCCAGTAAGGATCTTCTTCGGAAACCGCAACGGCGATGGCGGCAAAAACATCGGCCTGCAACAAGCGTAGCAAGGTATGTTCTATGACCGTTTTCCCGGCAAGTTCCAGATATTGTTTAGGCCGGTCGGCCTGCATGCGTTTGCCGACACCGGCAGCTGGGACGATAGCCCAGAATTTTATTGAATTGATCATTGGTAAAAAAGGCTAAAGACGAAGGGCGAAAGGCAAAAGATGAAAAACGCCACCTTTTGCCTTTCGCCCTTCGCCTAATTACTCAAGCACATGAAAAAACGTTTCATCTTCCTTAATCATCCCTAATTCGTCCCTGGCCCGCTCCTC
>Ga0265297_10003950_pt1 | contig 25324 bp, 27 predicted proteins | sample Munlanlwell13791_FD_192502 | JGI IMG/M metagenome (GOLD analysis project Ga0265297, IMG submission 192502) | Leachate microbial communities from a municipal landfill in Southern Ontario, Canada - Leachate well 137-91 | ecosystem: Engineered > Solid waste > Landfill > Unclassified | place... | reverse complement strand
TAGCGATTTTCTTTGATCTTTTTATTAATCAATGGTCTAGAATGGGATTTATGTCAAAAAAAGAAGTGTATGTTCTTCGCCATTCAATTAAGGGACCAGACGGGAATTTGTCTCAAGAGGGAATTTTAGCCGCACAAGAATTAGCAAAACGCTTTCCTAAAGTTCATAAAGTTGTGAGCTCGCCAAACAAACGCGTGGAAGATACGGCCAAATTGATTACCGGTCAGGAGCCAATTGTGGATGAAAGAGCTCATTATGTTTCGGCAAAGCCAGAACTCAGCGATCGTTTGAACGCGTATGCAGAAAAAGAAGGAAAAACATTTCTGCAAGCAGTTTTCACCATTGATGATCCGGATTTGCAAGCGGAGCTTGAAGAATACAAATTAAACATTGAGAAAAAAGCCACTCATTTTCATCAACTCATTGAGCAGCTGTTTTCCGAGTTACCGGAAGGGGAGATAGCAATTATTTTTGCAAGCGATTTGAGTATTTCTCCAGCAATGCAAAAATGGGGTCGACCCATCGAATCAATTGATTTTCTCCACGGATATATCATTGATGAAGAAGGTAACATCTCCGAATTCACCCCGTAGGTTTTTTACATTTAAAATTGAAGCGTAGCTTGAGAATTTTGTTTCTTCCCTCTATAGTCGAACCATGAGCCAGACCACCGTTGATAGTTCCCTTGATACTTCTGTTGATACCCAATACCGTGAACTGCTGCAATCCATCCTGGACCACGGCGTGCGCGGCGAGTCACAACAGGAAGTGGATGCTCTCACGCTCATTGCTCCTAAACCGCTGCGTTTTGATCTCAGCAAAGGTTTTCCCATCATCACCGAACGCAAAATTTCCGAAAAAATGTGGAAAGGGGCGATTGGCGAAATTATCGGTTTCATCAATGGTGCCCGTACCCAAACGGAGTTAGAACAGTACGGTTGCAGCTGGTGGAAATCTTGGGTGACCGAAAAGAAATGCCATAAACGAGGTTTAGAAACGGGTGACTTGGGCCCAGGTAGTTATGGCGCCGCGTTTCATGATTTTCCTACGGCCGAAGGCACCAACTTTAACCAAATTCAAAACATCGTCGAACAAATTCAAGAGATGCCGCAGTTGCGTACACACTTTATTTCCCCCTGGATTCCGCAGTACACCATTCGCGGCGAGGGCAAACAACAAAAGGTGGTGGTGTGTCCTTGCCATGGTTGGATTCATTTACGCATTTTGAACGGTCAACTGACCCTCCATATGTTCCAGCGCAGCTGCGATACACCCATCGGTTTACCGGCCAATTTGGCGCAGTACGCTGCTTTGACTTTGATGTTTAGTGAAGTTACCGGCTATCCGGTTCGCGAGTATGTCCACAGTTTTTCGGATGCGCACATTTTTGTCGACCAAGTCGATAAGGTGAAAGAAATGCTCACTCGTGAACCTCGTCCGTTGCCCAGAATGATTCTGAAAAACAAAAAGAAGAATATCTTTGATTATCGCGTCGAAGATTTTGAGCTGGTGGATTACGATCCCAATCCCGGAATTTGGGATATCCCCGTGGCTGTCTGAGGAGGAATATGGCCCAACAATTTGTAGATATCGACAACGCGCGCGAGGAAGAACAAACGCAAGTAATGGAACAAATTCTCGCGGCCGATCATTGTCCTTTTTGCGAAGAAAATTTGCGCCAGTATCACAAGCAGCCGATTATTCGCCAGACCGATCACTGGTTGCTCACCAAAAATCAGTGGCCCTACGATCACACCAGTCATCATTTTTTGATCATCTACCGCGAACATGTGGAACAGTTGCAGGCATTAGATCCCGCGGCCGGTCAAGAGCTTTTTGAGCTGATTGCTTGGGCGGAAAAAGAATTTAACTTACCTGGGGGCGGGGTGGCGATGCGTTTTGGTGATACCCGCTATTCGGCGGGGAGTGTGGCTCATTTGCATGTCCAGTTGTTGGTTCCGGATATTGATGATCCGGATTACGAGCCGGTGAGAGTAAAAATTGGCAAATCTCCGGAGAAATTGTGAACAAGTGGTTCTCCAAGATTCTCCAACAACTCGGTTTATTTAAAAAAAGTAATGCGATGATTTTTGTCCGAGACGGTGAGCCATCAGTTCGGCCAGTGGACGATATTCTCAATTTAAGAGGATCGCTCAAAACGACAAAAAAGCCTCTTACCAACACCCAGTTGCACGACCATTTTGTCTCTGGTTATGAATCCGGTTCTAGTCCTCAATCACGCGAATAATTTCCACACCATTGCTTTTGAGAATACTTTCACCATCTAACATGGCGTAACCCTCGTGGAAAAATATCTTTTTAATGCCCGAATAGGCGATAAGTTTGGCGCAGTTGGGGCAGGGAAAAGTGGTGACATAGATTTGCGAGCCGGCCAACGAAATTCCTTGCGCAGCGGCTTGGGCGATTAAGCTCGCTTCGGCGTGTAGGGCGGTGGAAAGATCAATGTGCTCGCCTTTATGGAAGTTGCCGCGCGGATCGCCATTTACGTAGGGTGTTTGCTCATGTGGAACATGTTGGTTGTGAGCCTGCAAAATGACTTGACCATTCTTCACAATCAGCGCACCGACCTGGCGCCACCAATCAGAACTGTTTTGAGCTTCTTCTAAACCGGCGGCGATCATTTTTTGATCGAACTCATTTTGGGAAAGAGTGGTGTCGTCTTGAACGGGAAGTGCTTTCGTAGAACGTGATGCATCCCAACGAAGAAAAAAAGGATCGTATAAAACCTGGGCACTGGGAAGATACTTGCCAACGACAATTTTCATTTCATCTTCCTGTGGAGCAATAATTTGCGTTTTGGAATCATTCAGTTTGGCTAAATCGGCTGGCTGCACCATCGAAACAGAAAAGGGCAGTGACCAAGTTTGTAAAGCTTTGGCAATCAATTCTGGTGGAAGGGCGCGAATATCTTTTCGCTGTAAATGGTCAAACTGAGCAATGAGATCATCACCCAAAATATACAGATGTTGGGCGTTAGAGTGCCGAGCCAAAAACTGTCGATAGCTCTCATGTAACACGGGGATGTACGCCAGCAACACTGCTTGGTTAGGCATTTTTGAGTTCCTCCAGCAAAGCCTCAATTTTGGAAACAACGTTCAACTGAATACGGCGGATCTTGGCGCTGGTCGAAGTGGTGGCTTTGGGGTCGAGAACCACAACTTGGCCACAAAATTCGGCTAAGTCTTTAATCTGTGCTGGCTTGTAGGTTTCTTTGGTGGCAACTAACGTGTCAGGACGAATGGCTTTGATGAGCTCCCATTTCGGAGCATCAAGTTCTTTGAGAATAACGTGATCAACACTGGTGAGATACCCCAACATTTCCAAACGCTCTTCTTGAGGGACAACTGGACGATCCGGTCCTTTGCGGTGGCGAATTTTAGCATCACTATCAACCCCGACGATGAGGACATCACCCAAATTACGGGCATCTTGGAGATATCGACCATGGCCAATATGCACCATGTCAAACGATCCTTGAGTAAGGACGATTTTTTTGTTTTTTTGACGGTATTTTTGAACGAGTTGAGTGAGTTGCTGCTGATCAGCGATGATTTTATTTTGCATAGCGATAAAGGTATTCGTGGTAATAGTTCACACTGTATCGGGGTTGGGTCAGGAAGGCAAGGGAAAGACAATGCGGGATCTTGTGCAGAGCCCCTTTTTCTGCCTTTCATCTTCCAGAGTCCGACCCTATAATCAGGCTATGCTTCCACCCAACTTCACTTGTTTTTTGATCGCCGCCCAGACAGCCGATGGTTTCATCGCTCGCCACGCCAATGAACTTTCGACCCGCTGGACCAGTAAGGAAGATGCCGCTTTTTATCGCCAGAAATCAACGGAGGTAGGTGTTATTGTCATGGGTCGGAGCACCTACGAAACCTTTAACAAACCTTTGCCCAATCGCGTGAATATAGTGCTCACCCGCACGTTGCCCAACGGCATCGACCAAGTAGCCGACGCATCAAATTTGGAAAAAGGCCAAACGTATTTCACCAGTTTGTCGCCCCAAAATTTGATTGAAAAACTAACTCAACACGGATTCAATCAACTGGCCGTGAGTGGCGGAGCCAGTGTCTATCAGCAGTTTGTGGCCAGTGGAGTAGTAAGTGAAATGTGGATCACTGTTGAAGAGAATGTCCGGTTCGGTGAAGGTATTCCGCTGTTTGCCCCTGATTACCAATTAGAAAAAGAAATGCAGCTTATCGAAACCATTGAACTCTCACCAGTGACCAAAGTTCGGCATTACGAAAAAAGAGAAGTGTAAACCAATATGAAAATCAAACTTTTTGACACCACCTTGCCAATGCCCCAATACCAAACCACTGGTTCGGTGGCGTTCGATTTATATGCGCGCGAAACGGTGGAGATTCAACCACACAGTGTGGCGAAAGTGCCCCTCAATATTGCGGTCGAACTTCCTCCTGGCCACTGGGCCTTGTTAGCACCCCGCAGTTCGCTACACAAAAAAGGCGTGAATCTCGCCAATGGCATTGGGGTCGGGGATGCTGATTTTTGCGGTGATGGCGATGAGTACCAAGCGGCTTTGCTGAACTTCACCGACACTCCAAAAACCATCGAACGTGGCGAGCGCATCGTCCAGATGATTATCTTGCCCTACACCCGAGTTGAGTTGGAGAGGGTAGAGCACTTAGGCAACGCCGACAGGGGTGGTTTTGGCAGCACCGGGTAATTTTGGTGTTACCGACAGCCCTTTCTTTTGCCATGACAACCTGTATAGAATAATCCTATGGCAATTTCAGGTTCAACGTTACGAGAAGAAGGTGGGGCAGGAGATCAATTTCCTCTTCCTGCTGTTGAAGGTACCCCAGCGCGAAATCCTCAAGAGGTTGCTCGTCAGGTGACTTCAGCGGTTCTTGATGAGCTGCGAGCCATCCAGTCCGAAAATGGATCAGCCGCCGTGGCGCAAGTTGTGGATCAACTTCGACAGGTTGATTTTGCTTCTCTTACCCAAGCGGTTGAAGCAGCTGGTAAAAGTCTCAATCCAGCTCCAAGAGAACGAAAACGCCTAGTTGATTCTCAACCAATTACACCCGAAAGAAGGGTAGACATTATTGATCGTCAGCTTCAGACCCTGGACACGCAAATGGGTGATAACTTTCCAGAGCTCAAACCGCTTCTTAATGACGTCCAAAATTATATCCAAGTTCATCACGAAGACTTACAAAATGGTGAGGAAACTGTTTGGATGGAATTGTCCCAAAAAACACAGATTCTTGATTCAGAAGCGGAAAAAATTGAGCCAAACGTAACACGCGAATACCAACGTAAACAGTGGGAATATGAGGACGTGAGAGAGAAGATTCCTAACCACTATCCCCACGAGATGACCATTGATGATGCCCATGAACTGAATTACAACGTTTCATATGAAACGAGAGAAGTTCTTAGTGGATTGAGACACTACGTGGATGTTTGGTCCTCTGGCTATGATTTCCTTTTGCCAGCCCAACAATTGAAAGCTTTGGATGGTTCAGACACGAGTTTTCGAGACGCTTTACAGCAACAGTGGGACGAACAACAGCCTCGCTTTGCGACGGGCTTGGCTGAGTGGCAAAAACTGATTGAAGATGGTAATGCCTTTTTTGATTCTTACGAGGCCAACATGAGCTGGAATCCAGAGCGGGCTAGCAGAGACCTCATTGAGGCATTGCGGGAAAGACAACCACTCGTTATGGTTTTAGCGAGTAATGTCGGAGTAAACGACGGAACGCATTTATCCTATATTCAGGCAGATCACCCAGAACGGTTTCAGCTCATAACCCAACAGATTCGTGATACCTGGCAGCGAATGAAGTATGACCTTGGTGGATATATTCAGTATTTGCGATCAGTAAATATCCCAGAAAAATCGTCTGCATATTGGAAAGGTATCTTTGCTCGGTATGCCGATCAAACCAATGTGGCTCAGCAGAGACAATGTCAGCAACTCATTTCCGAAAAAGCGCAGATATCAGCCCGTAAATCGAGTGCTTGGCAAACTGGTCGAGAAGCAAGATGGTTGCACAACTCAGTCCAATCTCAGCTCAATCAAATGCAACAGGATAAGGAAGATCAGACTTGGCATGACGAACAGGTCTCGCTGGCTCGGACGGATGTTCGAACGGAGATTGCCCGTTTACCCGACAGGTTGAGTTCCAAACTTACGAATCCACCACTGAGTCCTGATTCAGCTCGAGTAGTCCGGTCAATCGTCCAGGTAATTGAAGAGGCTATGAGCCGGGATGAGGATATCACTCCCGAATATCTTGAAACGGTGCAACAGGCGGTCACGCAACAACTCAGTCGTTTGCAGAACCGTCAAAATGACCGGGTTGAAAATATTCAGAACGCTGTCGACAGCCAGCGCAGTGAGCTCTTACGCCGTTTCGATTTGGGTGCTACGCCTATGCCTGAGGGATATATAGATCAAGCCCGTCTTTTGCCACCTACACCCCAGGAACTACAAGGTGCCATCGCCACGCAACTGCGGGAGCAACAACTACAAGAACAGGTAACACTTCGTCAGACGTTAGTTGACGGGGTGACCACAGCTCTGGAGCAGTTACGAGCCTTCCCTCAGCCGAATGAGGATCTCACCGCTTTGATTGCCGCCTGGACGCTGCGACAAGAAGCGTATCAGCAAGAGATTGGCGCTATCCAGTCAGAACAACAGCGCCTCAAAACGGAAACGGAACAACAACAACTTTGGGATCAACTGTTACAACAAATTGATCAGGTAACGGATCTTGATCAGCTGCAAATTTTGCTCTTTTCGAAAACTCGGTTTTTCATTGGTAATCGACAGAATCAGGTAAGTAGTGACCAGACTGTAGTGAGTAATCTGGCAAAAATGGTAAGGGAAGGAAAAAAAGACGGCATTCCTTGGTGGGAACATAGTTCCAACGCCACCTATCGATACGATTTACCCACTCACCGACAGCTTTTCATTCCTCAAGCTTCAGTCAAGGTTGAAGCCTTTTTGCCCCCCGTGCCTGAAAGGTATGGAGAAGTCCGAGCTCAAAGGGATCGACTTTTAAAGGCGCGCAACTTTGCGGAGTTCAGAACGGCACTGAGTTCTTTTCACAGTTATCCTGTTGAGACCGTGAATCAGGCATTGGGAATTGAGAAATTGGGATTAAAAGCTTTTCACCGATCTATCGCCGAAGCTTTTCGGCCGATGACCTGGCCAAAGGAATGGTTGGGTCAAGCGCCCACTGTTGCGGAAATTCAACAAGATTTTGCCGATCGTTATGGTTGTACCAATGTTGATGTCAATCGACTGGTAGCAAAGTTTGTACAAATGGAGATTGTAAATCAAAAGGAAAAAATTGAAGAGATTCTATCAGGTGGATTTTTAAATTTGCAGCAGGCTAGCGACACACTGAATGAAACTCCTCAATTATCGTTACACCATGGTCGGGAAGAAGTGTTTACTCCCATTACCAAGACTATCGAAGTCATTGATCTGGCCAGAACCAAACCAGATCATTTTCTGAAAAAAAAGGTTATATTCAATAAATCAGCTGAGGAAGTGTACGCTCAGTTGTTAGCGGAGGGTGTGTTTAGTCGGACTATCGCCGAAAGAGTAACTCAAATTCTATTAAATGATCAAACCTTTAGAAGACCCCGGTAGTGTTTCCTCTTCAAAACAAACACTATAGACGGTGTTTTTAAAGCTTTCAAGAGTTGTTTCCCACACACGGGCAGCGTACCTTAATCAAAGTATGGCTGCCCAATCACGAGCAAGAATTTCTTTTTCTGATCAAATTTTCAATGATGGCCAAGCGGAGCAGATCGCCGTTATGGATCGTTGGGAAGAACGCCGAGGTTTGAGCAAATACACAGTGCGCGGAAGCTATGACCAACTCATCGGCGAACTGCTCGAACTTTTAACCGCTGTTTCTACTGGCAAGTCGGCGGAGTACGCGCTCATCGAGCTGGCTGATGTTTTTGCCTTTTTTTTCAAATATCCGTCACTTATTCTCAAGCGAGAAGGTCAGGCCGTTCAACGGGAAACCAAACAAACTCAGCCAGCGGTGAATACACTCTTGAGTCAGGCTATTCTGGCTGCCCCTTCGACCGAGGTTCCTTTGCGCAACGAGACTTCTATCAATGCAGTGCTGGATCTCACTCGTTTCCTGACGCAAGCCAACGGCATCATTGCCGGCATTAAGGTCAATGAACGTCGTCTGTCACAAGCTATTTCCGAGATGATTGAAATTCTAGGACGAGAACGCAACTATCGCACCGGAGCCGATGGAAGCAAGGAGTTGGTGAAGGCTGCTGAAAAGCAGATTCTCCGCCTGTTGCACCGCTGTTTTGAGCAGCCGCTCAATGGACACGTTGACATGGCCAATGCCGCTGCCGTGATTCCTGATATGCAAGCCGCCCTCACCCAAACCTCGGAAACCATGTTTGGGTATTCCCACTTAGGAGCCTTAACGGCTTCTTTTTTTTACGAGGATTCTCAGGCCGCTGGTAAAAATGCGCGCAACTATCCAGCGGCTCGTCGCGTTGTGCAACCAGATGGAACAATTGTGTATGCCGCTCCACCGGCTAAAGATGTAGTTCGCCCAATTCGCGACCAGTTTCCTTTAAGTGTTATCCCACCGGATTTTCAGATTGGTGGTTTGGAAACACCGCAACAGTATCTTGCTCGAAAGTATCCTGGAAAGACGACCGAACAAATTGCCCAAATCGTTGCCCGAGCGCAAATTATTTCCCCTCACTGGCCGGCAAGAGAACCGAGAAATCAAACCGTCATTGTGCGTTAGCTTATATCTCTACTGAGATTGTTTTCTCATACTTTCTCGATTACACTGAAAGGCGTATGGCAACCGAAACAATGCAAACCAATTATCCCGAGCAAATCTATCCTGGCTTTCTGATCTCGTTTGAAGGTGGAGAAGGGGGCGGCAAATCCACCCAGATTCACCGTTTGCGCACTCGTTTGGAAGCTTGCGGTAAGCAGGTAGTGGTTTTGCGTGAGCCAGGTGGTACACCCATTGCCGAACAGATTCGCGAAGTTGTTTTGAGTGCCAAGAATATCGGCATTGCCTACACGGCTGAAGTGTTGTTATTCCAAGCCTCTCGCGCTCAACTGTATCGCGAAGTGGTGATTCCTAGTTTGGAATCGGGCAAAGTGGTGCTCATGGATCGCACTCGCGACAGTTCGGTGGTCTACCAGGGAATCGTTCGCGGTTTTGGCGAGGAGCTGATCGAACAGCTTAACGACATTTCCACCAAAAGCATTTTTCCCAACATGACATTTTTACTTGATCTCGATCCAGCTGTTGGTTTGCGTCGTCGCGAAGGCGCAGAAGAGGACATGAACCGTTTGGATATGGAAACGCTCGACTTTCACAACAAGGTTCGGGACGCCTATTTATCACTAGTGAAGAAAGACACTCGTGACCGTTGGGTTACAATTGACGCTAGCCAAGCGATTGACGATATCGAAGAAGATATTTGGGTAGAGATTCAGGCCCGCGGCATGTGCGCATAATGTGAAGGTGTCGCCTCACTCAAGTGCCAACGTTGGCACTTGAGCAACCTCTCACCCAAAACAAGCAGGAGGAACTATGACTGTACAAGAACTAATTGCTCGCGAGTGCGAGCGTCAACAAACAACTATCCAACTTATTCCCTCGGAAAATTTTACTTCGCCAGAGGTGATGGCGGCCGTTGGGTCCTGCCTCATGAATAAGTATTCAGAAGGCTACAGTGGTCGCCGCTATTATGAAGGCAACGAAATCATCGATGAAATCGAAACCCTGGCCATCGAGCGAGCGAAGAAACTTTTTAAAGTTCCGTATGCCAATGTCCAGCCCTACAGTGGCAGTCCGGCCAACGCGGCTATCGAAATGGCTTTGTTGCAACCTGGCGACACCATGCTGGGATTACGCCTTTCCAGTGGAGGGCACTTGACCCATGGCCATCCCAAGGTCACTTTTGGCGGAACTTTTTTCAATACCGTCCAGTTCGGTTTGAATGCCGACGCGCGTATTGATTTGGACGAAGTCCGTCGTCTAGCGCAGGAGCACAAACCCAAACTCATTATCATTGGCAACACGGCCTATCCGTTTGAGTTGCATTTTGAGGAGTTTGCCAAAATTGCCGATGAAGTCGGCGCGTGGCTGGTGGCCGATATTTCCCATGTGGCCGGTTTAGTGGTCGCCGGTGAGCATCCTGATCCGGTTCCGTATGCTCATGTCGTCATGACCACCACTCACAAAACTTTGCGTGGTCCGCGTGGAGCGATGATCATGGTTACACAGAAGGGTCTCGATCGTGATCCTGATTTAGGCAATAAAATTGATAAGGCGGTTTTCCCTGGAATGCAGGGCGGACCACACAACAACACCACAGCGGGAATTGCCGTCGCCTTAGAGCAGGCTGCCACACCAGAATTCGCCCAGTATGCCAAACAAATTCGTTTGAATGCCAAGTCGCTGGCCGCTGGTTTGCAAAAGAATGGTCTCAAGTTAGTTGGCGGAGGCACCGAGACGCACCTCATGATTTTGGATCTGAGTGCGTGGGGTGGCGGAACGCAACTCGCCTACGCCATGGCGCAAGCCGGCTTGTATGCCAATAAAAACACGGTGCCAAACGAGCCGTATTCCCCGTTTTACCCTTCAGGTGTCCGAATGGGGACTCCGGCCGTCACCAGCCGCGGAATGCAGGAAAAAGAGATGCAACAGATCGCCGACTGGATTGCCGAAATTGAAAAACTCACTCGTCAGTTCGCTTTACCTTCAGATAAAGCCGATAAAGATGGTCGACGCGAGGTGATCAAGGTGGCTAAACAGTGGGCACGCCAAGAGCCACGCCTCCAAGAAATTCGTCGGGAAGTGATCGAGTTCTGTATAAGGGTGAGAGGTTGATCAAGTGCCAACGATCACACTCGAGCAAGGTGACGTCGTCATCGTAGATGACACCTTTGAGCACTTCACCCGAACGATTGGAGCCCACCTTTCCGTTGCTGGTGGTTTAACCAAGGGTGTGGATCGAGCCGTGGCTATTGGTGCCAACGGTCTGCAAATCTTTGCCGGTTCGCCGCGCAGTTGGCAACCAAAACCAATTAACGAAACCGAACTGCAAGAATTCCAAAACTACGCTCAAAAATACAATATTCGGGATATTTTCATTCACGCTTTGTATTTAGTAAACTTAGCGAGCGAAAATACAGAAATTGTTCAAAAGTCAAAGAATTCATTGATAAATAACCTAAAGATTGGAAAGTATTTTGAGTGCAGTGGGGTGGTGGTTCATTTGGGATCACATCTGGGGAGGGGATGGGAGGCTGTCAGAGAGAATGTTGCTTTGCTAATTTCACAAATTATCGACGAATCCGGGACTGATGTTCCTTTTCTCATCGAAAATTCCGCTGGACAGCAAGGTAAGTTGTCCTCCGATTTGGCCGAAATTCGCTGGCTCATCGACAAAGTGAATAGACCAACGCTTGGTTGGTGTTACGACACGTGTCACGGTTGGGCAGCCGGTTACAGTCCGACTCAGGGACGGGACCTATTTACTGATATTGAAAAGTACAATCTATGGCCATACCTCCATTGTCTCCATGTAAACGATTCTCGCGATGGTTTGGGCAGTGGTCGCGATCGGCATGACAACATCGGAGAGGGGAATCTGCCTCAAAAAGACCTGTCGCTCATTCTGAACCACCCACATGCGACCAAAATTCCCATCATTACCGAAGCTCCTGGTTTTGATAGCAATGGGCCAGATAAAGAAAATATTACAAGAATCTCTCGTCTATTAATAGAATAGTCATTACCAAATCTTTACAATTCTCATGGTAATATACGCAGAAATATGTCTGGTGGACGAGATAAAGATTGTGGAGGCGAAGTTACCATTCATCGAGAAATCGATGGCGACTTATTTGAATGGAAAGTGATGTTGGGGATTGGATTCCTTGGCCTGAGTCAGGTTGTTCATATGCGAGCAGTCCACAGAGTAATGGAGAATGACTGGGTATTGGAGTCAGGAGAACCTGAACTTCTCGCTATTTTACTGCAGTCATACATCTTGGGAAACGAACGCATTGCGGCTTCCAAAGTGTTAGAGGTTTTTCCTGAGGGTAACAGCGTTGAAGGATTACAGTTACTGATCATGAATCTTGAGCTCGTGTTTGGACCAGATTTTATTCAATACGAAGCAGGTAATTCGAATAGCAAGCAACAAGAGGCAAAATTAGGCTATTTCTGTATTAATCAAGATGCTAACCTTGCCTGGCTAAAAGGGTCCAATGGAGATGATGCCTTGGCGAAAGCAGGCCAAAGCAATGCGAATCATTTTCCGACACATACTGATCCTGACTTAGCTGTGTTGCCAAAATCTTACAGCGACAGTAGACCTCGCAAGACTGATCCTAACAAATTATTTTTAGAAGTAGCTCATCCTGCAAAACGCAGGCTACAATAGTCTTTCATGAGTATCGTTTTTGATGGCCGAGCTTTTGCTCAGGCAAAACTAAGGCTTGTTTCTCAAAAAGTTGAGGAAGGGCATCGCCAGACCAAAAAAGGTTTGACGATTGTTTCCATTTATCCTTTTGAGGATAAAGCAAGTGTCCTGTACACTCGGCTCAAGAAAGAGGATGCCGCGCAAGTCGGTATCCACTACAGAACGTTCCCTTTATCCATGAAGCAGACGCGCCACACCTGGCTCCGAACCGTGATGGATGCCAATCATGATACCGATACCCAGGCCATTTTGGTGCAAAAACCTTCGCGCGAATCGTATGCTCAGTTTGGTGATCCGACGCTCGATTTTTCAACCTGGTGGCAGAACATTGCTGAGGCGATTTCTCCCGACAAGGATATCGACGGGTTAGCACCAATGACCTTATTTACTCTGGAAACAGCAGCTAACCAAGCAGTCAGTAAGCAAATCTTTCTCGAAGACTTGTCGCACTTTTTACTGCCCGCCACCGCTCAGGCGGTTATTGATATCGCTTTATCTGCCCTTGAAAACTCGGTATCTCACTTACGCACCAAAAAAATAGCCGTGATTGGTCGATCGGTTATTGTTGGTCGACCGGCTGCGGCTGGTTTCCAACTTCTAGGAGCAGAAACGCAGCTTTTTTCTTCGCAGCATGATTTAGCGAAAGAATTACCCAAGTTTGACATTATTATTTCCGCAACCGGCAAAAGTGGTCTTATTCAAGGAGATTGGCTAAAGTCGGGGAGTACTCTCATCGATGTTGGTGCTCCGGTTCCCGAGTTCCAAGCTGACTGCTATGCCAAAGCTGATTTTTACACACCGGTGCCATACGGAGTTGGTCCGGTCACGCGCGCTTGTTTACTGGAAAACATTTTCAAGCTGCATTCATTCTAGAGTCAGTGGTGCACTCTCGAGCCCACTCGAGACAGTATGCTATAATTCAACCCTAAAACTAACACCTTGGACGGTGTCCTGCTGATTGCCAGGTGGCAATTTAGTTGTCCAGGGGAGGAACTTCAAAAGTGCATTAAAAAAGCACCCAGGAGAGAAGGAGACAAACGTATGGCGGAAACCGCTTCCACCCAAGTGGGTGATATTGATTTAAAAGCTCTGCTTGAGGCAGGCGTTCACTTTGGTCACCAGACTCATCGTTGGAATCCTCGCATGCGCGAGTATATTTTTGCGGAGCGCGACGGTGTGCACATCTTTGACCTCGTCAAAACGGCTCAACAGCTCCAAAAAGCGATGGACTTTGCTCGCGAATTAGGCAAGCAAGGCAAGACCCTCGTTTTTGTGGGTACCAAGCGCCAAGCTCAAGAAATCATTAAGGAACAAGCCACTCAGGCTGGTGCCATGTTCATTGTTACCCGTTGGCTCGGTGGTTTCTTAACCAATAACGAGCAAGTTTCCAAGTCCATCCGCAAGATGAACAACACCTATGACGGTCTGGAGAAGGGTACTTTTGAGCAATACACCAAGTTTGAACAGCTCCAGATGCGCAAAGAAGCCGATCGTGCCGCCCGTTTCTTAGAGGGTGTCAAAGATCTCACTGGTCTTCCCGATGCTATTTTCATCGCTGACCTGACTGAAGATAAAGTCGCCGCTAAAGAAGCCAAGCTCATGGATATTCCGGTCATCGCTATCGCCGATAGTAACGCCAACCCAACCATGGCCAACTATGTTATTCCTGGTAATGACGACGCCGTTTCTTCCATCACGATTTTGACAATGATGGTCGCCCAAGCATACGCTGAAGGCAAGAAATCTCGTAGTAAATAAAATTGTCGCTCACATTTTTGTGACGACTCATATGTAAGGAGAGACTATGGCAATTTCAGCTGCAGACGTTAAGAAACTTCGTGAAGAAACCAGTGCTGGTGTCATGGATGTGAAAAAGGCTTTAGAAGAAGCCGGTGGCAACTTTGACAAGGCTCGTGATCTCATTCGTGAGCGCGGTCTGGCCAAAGCCGCCAAAAAAGCCGATCGTGAGACCAAGGAAGGTTTCATCGGTTCCTACATTCACACCACCGGTAAAGTGGGAGCAATGGTGGCTCTGTTGTGCGAGACCGACTTTGTCGCTCGTAACGAAGAATTTCAGAGACTCGGTCGTGAGCTCGCCATGCAAGTGGCCAGCATGCGTCCCGAAACCGTAGAAGAACTTTTAGAGCAGGACTATATCCGCGATCCTAAATATAAAGTGGGTGATCTCGTGAAGGAACTTTCTGGGAAAATTGGTGAGAACGTACAGGTGGGTGAAATCCAACTCATGATTATTTAATTTTTTTTCAGATGATTTACAAAAAGCCGCTTCATTCGAGGCGGCTTTTTGCTTATAAGTAAAGGTGCTACCATGGAGAAATGGCAAGACTATTTGATAATCTTAACAATGCAACTGGTGATGAAACATTGCAACCACACGATCTTTTACGCTTTATTCCCAAGGAAATGCTTGATGACGTTTGGTCACAGCTTACCGCTCGAAGACTTAATTCAATTTTAGGCCGAGTAAGAGAACAAACGGATGATCTCCTTGCCCGTACACATAAGCAATTTGGAGTAGAGCAACTTCTTAGGAGAGGTAACCAAATAACGGAATATGATTTGAATAACCGAACAAGTCTCGAGTCCGCAGTCGATGGAACCATTGCTTCTGTAAACAGTATCAAAGAAACTGCTCTTGAAGAATTCCAGAATTCTCAACAGGCCCAACAGGTTGCTCAGGCAGTAAGTGAGTTGCTCGTTGATATTCTCTCTGGAGATGCAGTTCAACCTTCAAAGCGAAAAGTAAAAAATGATCAGCCTAATTTGGAAGAAGAGGAAGAAAAAACATTGACGCTGTCACAACGTGAGCAAGAGATACTCCGTCAAGTGCTTGTGATGAACCTTCTTTCTAATAAGCAATTCCTGGAATTAGCCGCTCAGGCTTTAATCCAAAAAGGTGGGGCCCCAAGGCATGAGATTAAATGGGGAGATCTGCTTGATGAAGATGCTATCGAGCTCTTATTAGCGAGCCTTTTTGTTGGTCAAGGCAATCCAGGTGTTTTCGGTAAGGATTATATGCACCATAAGCGGCCAGCGACCTATGCTCTCACAAAGCTTTGGGCTGGTTTCCGCGGTGAAGACCTCAACTACATGGGTACATATTCCAAAGTCTGGGACCTTAAACAAGGTGAAATTCAAGCTTTAGCGGTGAAAATGAGGTCAAGAGGAAATGAAGTAAAAGCAGAGTTGCTGTCTTTGACTCATGAGGCAGTGCCTTTTTCACTCAGCTCTACGTTGCTAACTGAAGCACAGAGAAATGATCACCCGTATGATACAAGACCCAAGCCAGAGGCAAAGGTTGTCCAGTGTTCAGAGGTAGCTTCACAGTGGCAAGAAGCGGGTTCTATCTTAGAGAGTTATTATGCTCACAATGAAGAACCTACGCGGACATTGTTAGCTGTTGCTGATTTCTATCAGATTTTAAAAACAAAGCTCCCTTTGCTACGAGCTTCAGAAGCGTATGCACCGAGTGAATACTCAGTTCAAAATAATGCATTTCTTACTGATTGGTTAAAAAAATGGTTGACCGATCTCTTGCTAACAGAGAGCGCATTGGCACGTTCAGAAAAGGCGCAAGCAATCTTGACTGTTCTTGATCAGTATCCTCAAACTATCGAGCAACAGCGTGACAAGGCAAGAACCTATGATTCAGTTGGTACTGAAAGATACAACAACACCAAGGAGAATGCAGCTAAAATACATGAGTTATTAGGAGATCTGAGAGTCGCGTTTGCCCCGCTAATTATTACTTCAGAACAGTTGCAGGCAGCTCGCGAGAGGTTAGTGCAGAGAATGCAAGCCGACCCAACTGATCAAGCAACTCTGTCGTTAGCCCAACTGCTTCAAGAATTTTCAGATGGTGAAGTACCACCAGGGTACCAAGCAAATTCAAGCCAACATTAGTGGTATTGGCTTTACGGCCTCTTTGCCATCATCATCAACCGGCGATTCGTCCAGCCAATAGTGAGTAGGGCAAAAGTCCAAATCAGCCAAAAAGAGAAGTATTGATTTTGCGGATACAGAAGCTTGAGTAAAAAGCTCACTTCTTCGCTGAGCGGGAGCAGAAAGAGTCCAACGCGATAGGTTTTGCGATAATCAATAATCCAACCGAACATACTTAAAACTGGTTGCGCGAACCAGGTCATAAGGAGCAGGATAAGCAATCTCGTGAGCAGTCGAACAAACGAAAACCAGATAAAGCTCAAAGGTAAAAATGAGAAAAGGGCAGTGCGCTGATTATTCATAAATTGAAATTGTTTCTCGCGAATGGATTCTTTAGAAATTGCTATTTCCTGGTCAGGAAAAAGTTCGTTCCAGGGTATGGAGTTTAGTTCTCCCGTACTGGTTTTTACAAAAAACAAATCTGGTGTAGCAATCAACCAACTAGGATATTGCGCTGCTTGCTCGTGTTGAGCAAGGGGATCAATAACAAAGAAGAGTTGGGGTAGTCGGGTATTGTCGATTACCTTTTTGGGCCAAAAAATCTCTATTTTTCCTTCGGAAACAATGAGGGCATTCTCCGATTGTTTTTCCAAATGGAGCTGGTTATTTTCCAAACGGACAATCGTGTTGTCTGGCCATTGTTGATACAGTGATTCCCAGGTCAATTGAACTTTTTGTATCAATACAGGCCAGGTTCGAAAAGCAAAGAGTGTTGTTAAGCCAACGCTCAAAAGGAGATAAAAACTCACAATGTATACAGTAATTTGGCGGGAGGAAAACTGACCCACGTGCCGATAGAATCGGGTATCAAGGTGAGAAAGTTTCCAGAGATCGAGCATGGCAGCATTGTACTGGAACCTGCTCCCAATAGGAATATCTTTCCAGACGGAAGAACAGGCAAAGATATTCCTTCCCTGGCCTGAAAATATGGACCTGGGACCTGGTTCTTGATAAGATACGGCCAAGTGAATGGCAGGTTTCTGCCCCAAAGAGGAGTTAATGTATGTTAGAAGACTTTCAACAGAAAGCCCAAGCGATTGTCAGTCATTTTCAGGACGAGATGCGTCAAATTCGGACGGGTCGAGCGCAAGCATCCCTGATTGAGGGCGTGATGGTGGAAGTGACTGCGTACGGTGGCGCCAGAATGAAGCTCAATGAGCTCGCCAGCATTAGCACTCCAGATGCCACTCTGCTCGTTGTCCAACCTTTCGATCCCGGCATTCTGCGTGATGTCGAAAAAGCGCTTCATGGCGCCAACCTTGGTTTTTCTCCGGTTGTTGACCAAAATCATATTCGTTTAGCTGTTCCTCCTCTCACGACTGAACGTCGTCAACAATTCACTAAGGTCGTTGCCCAAAAAGCGGAGGAAGCCAGAGTGGCTATCCGCAATCTCCGTTCTCAAGTGAAAGAAGACATTGAGGATCAGAAGGAAAGTGGTGGCGTAAGTGAAGATGATATTAAGCGCCAAGTTGAGCAGCTCCAAAAAGAAGTCGAAAAAGTGAACGAGCGGATTGAAACGCTTAAACAAGAAAAAGATAAAGATCTCCTGACTGTTTAACCGTTCCAAAACGTTTAACCGATCGGAATCCTCCTTGCTTGCAACTAGACCGGAAAGGATCTAACAGTCTAAGATACGCTGTATGTCGCTAACCTTAATCGCCGTGACCGTAGTGTGGTTCCTCCTGATCCTTTCTTTCTTAGTTTTTATTCATGAATTTGGCCATTTTTTGGCTGCTCGGCTGGTTGGTGTTTTTGTGGAAGAGTTTGGCTTGGGATATCCACCTTTAGTGCGTCGACTTTTTAGCTGGAAGGGGACCGTCTTCACTTTAAACGCTTTGCCGTTTGGTGGTTTTGTTCGACTCTATGGTGATGAGAGCGAAAATTTGGAAGCTGAGAACCCTGATTCTATTAACGAATTGGTGGTTAAACACAAAGTATCGGAACAATCAAAATTTGCCTCAAAATCCATCGGAAAACGTTTATTCATTTTGCTCGCCGGAATTAGTGTGAACTTTCTTTTTGGCGCTTTGGCGTTCGCTTACATTTACTCAAGAATTGGTATTCCAACGCCCACCGGCAAGGTTGAAATTTCCGAGGTAGTGGAAAATTCTCCGGCCAAAGCGGCTGGCTTCCAACTTGGTGACCGCATTGTGGCCGCGCAAGCAGATCCCGATAAGGAATTCACGAGCTCCAACCAATTCATTTATTTTATCTCCCAACATCAGGGTGAAACGGTAGAAGTGGTCTTGGAGCGCGAAGCGCAGCAACAGATTGCGTCCGTCTACATTCGCACACCGGAAGAAACCGGTCCAAATGAAGGGGCGGTCGGTCTTTTACTGAGTGATAACGAACTTAAGTTTTACCCCTGGTGGCAGATGCCGTTTCGTGGCATGGGAGTGGGTTTTCAAGAAGCTTTCGGTTTGGCTCTTCTAATTGTGGACGCGCTCAAACAAATGTTGGCTGATCTTTTCCTGCGCGGCACTGTTCCCAAAGATGTTTCTGGGTTTGTGGGCATTGTCGATCAAGCGGTGCAAGTGGAAGCGGTCAAGCAGGGCTTCATGAGTAATCTCAACACGGCAGCGTTGTTGTCTATCAACTTGGCCATCATGAATCTTTTACCGATTCCCGCTCTAGACGGTGGGCGAGCGGTGTTCGTTTTAGCTGAACCGCTTCTTGGCAAAAAACGACGTGCTCGTTGGGAACAAAAAGCCAACACCGTCGGCTTTGTCTTTTTACTAGGCCTCATCGTGCTTATTACCCTTAAAGACATTGTGGGGATTATTTTATGAACCAAGTTGTTGCAGAACAAAATGGTGACCTAAAAAAAACTTTCGCTCGACTTCTTTTTCAAGTTGATGATTGGCGTTCGTTTCTTATTTCTCCAGATACTCCAGAAGTGACGTGGCAAGCAGGGGAGTATCCGATTGGTGAGCAGTGGGCCAAACTCGACCCATCTTTTTTTGTCCAAACGATCGAGGTTTTTGCCCGATTTGGATCGAAAGAACTGCCCAATTTTGCCACCCAAGCTGAGCAAGTGCAGACGCTGCTCCTTTTATTAGAAGCCAGTCGCCGACAGTGTCAGCACCTCCGCTTACTTTTGCCATATCTCCCATATTCTCTCCAGGATCGAGATGTTCGCGGTGGTGATGCCGTAGCGGTTCAGGTTTTCATTAAGAGTGTGGAAGCGATGGGTGTCGACGAAGTCGTTTTGTTAGATGTTCACAGCCCTCACGACTTGGAGTACTGGAACATTCCGGTGACGCACTTGACGGCTGAGGATTTGCTAGTTGAGCAAATCAAAGCCTCGATTGATACGAGTCAGGCCGTTCTTTTAGCTCCGGATAAAGGCGCTGCGCATCGTGCTCACCAGATGGGCGAGCGGCTCGATATCCCGGTCACATATTTGACCAAGGTGCGTTACGGTCCAGGAGACGTGAAGATCGATACCAGTAATCTAGATGGACTACAGGCGTCTAACGTGATTTTAGCCGATGACCTTCTGAATACCGGAGGGACACTTGTTGGTGCCTCGCAGGCTCTCCATGAGCGTGATCCCCAAGTTCATGTTGCGGTTGCGGTCACGCATGGTTTATTTGCCGGTGGGGCTTTACAGAAATTACAGGCTGCCCAGATTGAGAAAATTTTCGTTACCGATTCTTTTGTGAGTGGAGAAGAAAAGCATTCGCCATTGGTCCAATGTATTTCGGTTAAAAATCTTTTGGCTCGGGGCTGAAGATGTCACCAGATTAATGAGTTGATCCCATGGTACAATTCTCTTACTGCTGCCGACTTATTTTGAGTTGGCGCGATAGCCCCTAACTATCGTTTTCGAATGGAAAGCAGATGTGGATAAGGGCAAATATTACGTTTGCTCAGTACTAACACATCCGGCAGGTGGCCGTTATCTTCCATCAGACCAGCCCGATTTTTCGTAAACTGGTCAAAAAGCTGATTGCTGCAAGGCAGTCAGAGAGCGAGGTGGTACCACGGTTGTTGACCGTCCTTGCCTGGGTTTCTTTCAATTCGGTGATCATAAGTTGCCGAGCGTGCTAACGGGGGGAAACTCAGACAAGGGCGGTTTTTTGGATTTGAAGGCAAAATCAGAACGAAAAAAGAGAAAATATAAGGAGCATATGGCACAAGAAAATAAGCAAGACATCAAACAACAAAGTAAGCAACAAAACGATAAAAAACAACTCCGCAAGAAAAGCGATGACATGTCTACCTGGTACACCGATGCCATTTTGAAGGCCAATATTGCTGATTACTCGCCGGTTCGCGGCTCGATGGTTTTAAAGCCCTATGGTTACGCCATTTGGGAAAAAATTCATGAAGAATTGGATATCAAGCTGAAAAAAATGGGCTGTCAAAATTCCTATTTTCCGTTACTTATTCCGATGAGTTTGTTAGAAAAAGAAAAGTCACATGTGGAAGGTTTTGCCCCGGAGTTAGCAGTGGTCACGCACGGAGGAGGAGAGAAGCTGGAGGAACCTCTGGTCATTCGTCCGACTTCGGAGACCATCATGTATGAAATGTATAGCAAGTGGATTCAATCCTATCGCGATCTTCCGTTAAAAATGAACCAGTGGAATAACGTCGTCCGTTGGGAAAAACGAACGCAGTTCTTCTTGCGCTCTTTAGAGTTCTTATGGCAAGAAGCTCACACGGCTCATGCCACGCATGAAGAAGCCCAAAAAATGGTTCTGGATGCGATTGAGGCCTATCAGCAGATCGCTCAAGACTTGCTGGCGATTCCGGTCGTGAAGGGTGTCAAAAGTGAGTCCGAAAAATTCGCCGGTGCTTTTCAAACCGTGACGATTGAAGCGCTCATGCCAGATGGCAAAGCACTGCAGAGTGGCACCAGTCATGATTTGGGTCAAAACTTTAGTAAATCGTTTAACATTTCCTTCCAAAATCAGGCTGGAGAAAACGATTTTGTGTGGCAGACCAGCTTTGGTTTGTCGACCCGCATTATTGGCGGACTCATTATGACTCACGGCGATGACCAAGGACTCGTTTTCCCGCCTCGTGTGGCTCCGATTCAAGTGGTGATTATTCCGGTGAGAACCGACGATTACCGTTTACTGGAGTTTACGCGTGTTTTGCAGACTCGGTTGGAGAAGAAGGGCATTCGTGTCGAAGTCGATGCACGCGAAAAGCTCTCCTTTGGCTATCGAATCAACGATGCCGAAGTACGAGGCATTCCCCTTCGTGTGGAAATTGGACCTCGCGAAATTGACGCTGACGAAATTCAGATTGCCGTTCGCCACATCCATGAAAAACGAAAAATTTCCGTAGAAAAACTCGAAGAGGGGATTGAGAAGTTGCTTGACTGGATTCAAGGCGACATGCTGGAACGCGCCAAGGCTCGGGTTCGTGAAATGACCTACGATGTTGAGAATTTCGAGGAGTTCAAAGAGATCATGGCCACCAAACGGGGATTCATCCGAGCTTACTGGGATGAAACTCCGGAAACCGAAGCCAAGATCAAGGAAATTACCAAGGCGAGCACGCGTTGTGTGGCTTTAGACGAAGAAGAGTCGGAAGGCCTGGATGTGTATTCCGGTCAGCCCGCCAAACGTCGCTGGATTTTTGCGCAGGCGTACTAGTCATAATTGGTCGAACAATTTAATCCTATAGGAATAATACGTCTCTTGGGGAGTCGAGTTATTCGTGATGGAGACGGACCTTTTTTTACCTGTTAAAACCCGAAGCGTTTGTTAGTATATCGATTAGTAGCTTCCGGTTAAGAAGCAAGGATCACCGCTCAATAGAGACGGTGATTCCTTGTTTTCCCTATTAAGTTTCAATGAAAGACGAAAAAAAACTACAGATTTTCATCTGTGTTGAATGGTTCAGATTATATCAGGCAGCCAAATTTTTTGGCCAGACAATAACGCTACCGTAGCGTTTGATTTCCAAGTCATTGCTCAATTCAAGAGCTCGAGCTTCCCCCGGTGACCTGGCAACGAAGTGGACAAGTCGTTGAAAAGGGTGGTCGATTCTTTCGGGGCGCGGTTCGCTGCGCATATTTTCGCGATCAACTCCCATAGAGACTTCTGTATTCATAGTCTCTCCTTTCTTTTCCTTCCAAAATTTCATTTTTTTCTGTTTTTTCACAATAACAAAGCGTTTACTTTATGTTTTTAAATAAAAAGCCCTCCTGCCTTGGGAGGGAAGAGTACTATTCTAAATTTAATTTTTAAATGACTCTTCCCCTTTGACCATAGAAACTATTTTCGACCATAAAAGTAAGCCAATGGTAAGAAAGAAGTTATAGGAGGGTCCGACCCTGAGCGTAATCTCCTATATAATGAGCACCATGTCTACCGCAGCGAATGTTCGTCCTGTCATTGTTACCCACCAAGGGCCAGATCTTGATGCCATCGCATCGGTATGGTTGTTAAAGCGATTTTTGACCTCCGATTGGGGTGAGGCTCGGGTAGAATTTGTGTCGGCCGGTCAGCGCCTTTCCTCATCTAAAATGGATGAACTCGGTGTTAATGAGGATCAAGTGATTCATGTCGACACTGGTCTGGGTGCTTTCGATCATCATCAGCCAGAGATGGGTGGAAAAAGACAGTGTGCTGCCAGTCTCGTTTTTGATCTTGTCACCCAGCGTCAAACCGACAAAAAAAATAACGCTGCCCTCAAATATTTAGTGGAATACGTCACCCAAATTGACCATTTTGAGAACTGCTACTGGCCAGAAGCTTCAAGCTTTCGCCATCAACTGAGTATCCATAACCTGATTGAGGGGGCTCAGCTCACGGATATTTATGATGATGAGCGTTTGCTCCAGTTTGGTTTTGATATGCTCGATGCTGGTTATGCCAAGTTACGTTCTGAAACCAAGGCAGATGAAATTATCCAGACCAAAGGCCAACATTTTACGATAGGTGACTGGAAGGTTTTGGCCATTCCCAGTAGTAGTAAAGACGTAGAAAAACGAGCCCAAATTTTAGGCGTTGATCTGGTGATTCGCAAAGATGAGGATCAAGGTCCCGTGCGTATTAAGGCTACGCCGCGTTCCGGAATTGACCTGACTCCGGTGTATGAAGCCATGTTGCAGGAGGACAAAGTGGGGACGTGGTTCCTGCATAATTCTAAACGCATGCTCCTCAACGGTTCTCGTAAATCTGATCAGATTCCCACGCCACTTTCGCTGATACAGGTAGTGAAGTGTGTCAAAGACAATCTCAAAGTGTAGGCGATTTTAACGGTCGAATCGGGACTCTCAACATGTATCAAGAATATGTTACAATACCCGCCTATGCCTATTATCGTTAAAGCAAAAAAAGGTGAAGACAACTCTGGATTAATCCGCAAATTTAAGAAATTTTTGCAGATTGATGACGTGGTTTCCCTCGTCCGAGATCGTCGTTACCACAAACCACCTTCTGTTATCAAAAAAGAAGTGAAGACCGAGCTCAAAAAGCGTATGCGCCGCGAGAATAAACTCCGCAAGCGTAACGCCGGTCTTTAATCCTTCCGCGATTTTTCCGCTTTTAATCCCTCTTTGCCGGGATAATTGTGATTTGATTCTCAAGTCTTTCGGACATGAGTTCCGTGAAACGATCGGGGCAAGTAAAAAGTTTTTCAACCAGTTGCAGGAGTCGAAAATCGGCTTTTGTTGGATTGGCAAAGGGACTACCCGAATTCGATTTTGCTTCGAGTTTCATATCTCTCTCATGAACGATAATTGCTCCTTGATCATTAATAGAAATAATATTGATGAGATAGGGAAAGGAGAGAAGATCATTGTCGCCATTTTGTCCAAAACGAATAAGGCGGATGGGGAAATTCCCTTGTCTTTCAGATTGTGGATCACAGGAAATGAAGACCTGGGGTGGTCGAATGTGAAGATCGAGTAATGTGTCGCGCAAGGCGGTAAAGTAGGCGTCTGACTCAATTTTTCCCTCCACGACATGTCGCATTCCATCAATCGAGCCATGAACAATTGAGGTCACTAGCGGTATTTTTGATCGAAAGGTACCAAAAAAATTTTCAACCACAATGGGTCGATAGGCTACTACACCTGTTTGATCAAGCATTATTTCGAGTTGTCCGTTCTGAGTGAACTGAGGATCGAGATTTATTTTGGGAATAATTTTCACCATTCCTTCTTGAGTAGGCGTATGCAGAGAATGCACACCGCGATGACGTCGACACTGTTGCTCAATAGCTTGGGGAGAAGTGGAGACGAGATGAAATTCGCCAGAAGAATCAAAAAAGGTGCTTAAGTCTGGATCTTTATCAACAGGTCGAGGTGACATATTTCTATTATAGAGATAAGTGAACGAGAGATGGTAGTTTATAATGAACCCCATGATTGAAGTTACCTGCTCCAACGAGCATGATTTTCCGGTTGATTTTGCCGCGCTCGAAAGGGTTGTGGCCAAAACATTTCTCATTCATGACGTGACGATCGCTCAAGTCGGACTTCACGTTATCGACGAAGATTTGATGACGGAGCTCAACGAAAACTACAAACACCACCAGGGTCCCACTGATGTTCTTAGTTTTGTCATGCATGACCCCGAACAGCCAACACCAAATTTCCTCGAGACAGAAGCGTCACAAACGCAGTTTGGGGATATTTTTCTCTGTTTTCCGATTATCGCAGATGAAGCCCGAGATGAGGGAAAAACCGCTCAAGAGCAACTCGAATTTTTGGTCGAACACGGCTGCCTTCATCTTTTAGGCATTCACCACGATTAATATAAGTCGTTTCACGACTTTTTTAGGTTTTGAGGAGAAGGGGATTACTCGGAATCTTCTTGATCTGCTTCCGCCGGGTCCACCGTTGATTCAATGCCAGCTTTTTGATTGGTTTCCCATTCCTGCAGTGTTGCCA
>Ga0265297_10003949_pt1 | contig 25326 bp, 26 predicted proteins | sample Munlanlwell13791_FD_192502 | JGI IMG/M metagenome (GOLD analysis project Ga0265297, IMG submission 192502) | Leachate microbial communities from a municipal landfill in Southern Ontario, Canada - Leachate well 137-91 | ecosystem: Engineered > Solid waste > Landfill > Unclassified | place... | reverse complement strand
AGGTTGTACGTTGCCGAAATGACCTCTGGGGAAGTCGAGGAAATACTTCTTTTACAAATGGCAGACAATCGTTTGTCTATTCCTGATTGTTCCGTTTGGTATTATTCAAAAAAAAATAGCTTCATTCTGTTGACAGGTGATAATTTATTGAGAAAAACAGCATCCAATGACCATATTACCGTGCGGGGAATCCTATATGTTTTTGATGAATTGGTCAGTACCGGATTAATATCATCAGTTGAAGCGTCTGTCAAGCTGCAATTTCTTTTGGATACAGGCAGCAGGTTGCCAAAAGATGACTGTATTGATCGGTTAAGGGAGTGGAATAAGTAAGTAATTTGTTTAAAATGAAAAGTCCGATAACAGGTAAAGAGATGCGTGTTAGCCAAGAATGGCGCGACATGAATTACCGGAACGAAAAATTTCCGGTTCTGTTTATTTTTTTTCTCTGTGAGGAATCAGGAGAAAAGTTTGAAGATGAACATTTTGCAGAATTGAATTACAATTCGGTGGTTGGCGAATACCGGGCAAAGCATGATACACTGTTCACTGAACAGCTGTGAGGTTGAACAAATTCTTTCCTCTGACAAAATGCAATTTGACGTATCACTATTTCCTCTTCTGAACTTGAGTCTATCAACTACATAGCTGAAAATTCAAAGTAATATCAGCCAAAGATATTGCGGAAACCAGCCACCAATAGCAAGCCTGGATAGAAAATATTGATGGGAAAGGAATCATTCCTTTCCATTATGCATTTGGATTGGTGACCGTGTAAGTTCTGAAAATTCAATAAAAAGAAAATGGATATTACTTCAAGCTTAGCCATTTTTCAAATTCCCCCAAAATTCTTTGGAGTCTATAACCTTACCACTTTCAGCATCTTTGAGACCTGCAAGAATCTCCTTTTGATGGGAAAGAGGTAGCTCTTCCTACCAATCTGTCTTATCCTTTGAAATTCTCATCTGAAGACTATTTTTCCACCGTAAAAACTCCCTTTCCACTTCCCATAAGCCCTCCATCCGAGATCCCCTGAACCTCTACCCCAAAATCAGTCACCACCTTTCCTACAGTTACCGAAAACTCAAACTGTCCGGTTCTATCTACAATCTGCTCCGGAATCCACAGCAATGTGGTTCGGGCATCGCTTTTTGGATTGACTGGCGGGGCGGTGAATTTTCCAGGCACACGATAGCCATGATCATCCAAAACGATCAGTGCCCCACCCTGGTAATTGAAAGAATTTTCACTTCCGATGAAAACGATCTGGTTGTTTACAATTTTATAGGGTTTGATGGTCTGCCCAGTTAAATCCTTTCAATCTGTTGGCAATCAAAAGTCAATATCTGATACTGCTGCCGCTATTTTACTGAATATGAAAAGCCTAAAGGATAAGATGCGGAACAAACCTGCTGTTATTGTCTGTTATGAGACTGTTGCTTTCCCGTATTCCTATTCCGGCTGATTCCTGGCCCACAATCCAACTGCCAATCAGCGGATATTGGCCATCGAAATCAGGAAGTGTACACAAAGCCTGGTAGATATAACCCTCCTCTCCGTATTCACCCGAGGTTTCAGCAAGCATCTTCCCGTTATTCATAAGCTGGATGTTGGCCCCCTCCCGCGAAAGGATTGGTTTCCTGGCAAAACTTGATCCTGCAAACTCCTTGTCCGATTCAAAATAGGACTCCAGCAGGTTATCGTGGCCATAATTGAGTTTCCAAAGAATGGGCAGAATGGCTTTGCTGGAGAGAATCATCTTCCAACTGGGCTCTATCCAGAAAGTTTTCGATCTGTCTTTTAGCATATTCTGGCCGAACGCTTCATGAACCAACCACTCATATGGGTACAATTTGAAAATATTCCTGATAATTGAATCTTCCAGATCCAGAAATTGGGGATAAGTGGTATCCCAGCCAATTTCATCCAGGTACAAAAATTTGGTATCCAATCCGGCTTGTATGGCACAGTCCCGCATGTATTCGGTGGTTGTCAGGTCTTCGTCCGAATCCCTTGCCGTGGTAAAATGAAGGAATCCCGGGTGGAGATACTCTTTCAAATAGCCCCAATAGGCAATTAGCTTCTCATGGATAGAGTTGAACTGGTCGCGGCTATCATCAAAATCCTGTAACCAATGCCACTGAACCACTGAAGACTCGAACAAAGAAGTAGGTGTATCTGCATTGAATTCAAGCAGCTTTGGCTTTCCATCTTTAAAGGCAAAATCAAACCGTCCGTAAATGGCAGGTGCGTCATTGTTCCAGCCATCTTCGATGTGCGGAATAAACCATTCGGGGATATGGAACTGATAGTACAAATTGTTGTCAATCACATATTGAACTGCATTCAGGGAGAGCTCCCACAGGTCGTTGGTCGCCTTCTCCAGCGTATCAACCTCTGCCATCGAAAATTCATAATAGACCGATTCGTCCCAGTAAGGGGACTCCTGGGTGTGGAAATTGAATCCCAACTCTTCCACTTTTTGCTGCCAGCCGCTCCGGGGAGTAATAATGTGTCTCTTCATGATGCTGAGCTTCTTACTGTGCCACCAAATCCACCTCTCACTGCGGTACTTTTGGCACCATTTGTCCCGATGTTGGATCCTTTGTTGATAGCTCCGGAATAATAACCTGTACGTGCGAAGCCACTGCCCGGCCCCATTAGCCCATAGGGCCTGAATGCGTAATAATAACCCAGATATCCCAGTCCCATTCCGTGAGCCCTCGAATAATGCGCTGTTGTATCTGAACGCATGTAAACCGACCTTTCACGATCACTCTTCGAACTGCTGCATGCAGAGAAGACGGTGGCTACCAGAACCAGTTTTATGTATCCTGATTTCTTCATGGTCAATTACTTAACTGTGATGTAGAATTCATAATCCTTCTTTACATCGATTTGCCTGGTCACACCTTCAGTGGTTTCTGTTTCCGTTCTTAGAATGCCCAGTGCGGGGATCGTATCAATATGCACCGAGGCCTTGACCAGCATGTTTTTAACCCAAATTTTATGCGTGGTTTTGATTACATCGAGCTTATCGCCAATATGTTCCACACTCATGGTCGTTTCAATGGCCCCGTCTTTGGAGATTTCTTTGACCTTGTCTTCATTGTCATTGTTACAGGAAGAAAGAAAAGGGAGAACTCCCATTGCAACAAAATAAAAAATTCTTTTGTCCATATTCTTTAATTTTTTGATCAAAAATTCACTATGGTATTAAACACCTTACAAAAAGCCGATGGAGAATACAAATTCCAGAGCATCTTGTATCTTTTGAAAGGTAAAGGTTTCAGGTTTTGAAAATATTGGCAACGAAAAGAATCTGTCCAACCAAAAAATACTTTATCAAATTTAGTAAATATTTTATATCAAAACGAACTTTGTTATTTCCACTCCTCATTGGTCGGTAAGTCCATTCTTTCTGAAGGTCCACAATCGACACTCCCTTCTGAAAATAATATATTTTGGTACAACGCGCTCTATGAAAGAGTTTCTTAATGTCAACAATGGGCGAATGCAATACCTTGTTGCAGGTAACAAAATACCCAATATTAGGTATTTCACGGATAGATTTTGCTCCGCACTTTTGCGGTGTTGGATAGGCAAAGAATTTTAGCAAATAATAAATATCTAAAAACAAACAAGTTATGTCAGAGCACATTTTAAAATTTGAAACCCTGCAGCTTCATGCGGGCCAGGAAGTCGATAAAACGACAAATTCGAGAGCAGTCCCTATCTATCAAACAACTTCTTACGTTTTCAACAATTCGGAACATGCCGCCAACCTTTTTGGATTGAAAGAGTTTGGGAATATTTATACCCGCCTCATGAATCCCACAACGGATGTGTTCGAAAAAAGAATCGCTGCCCTTGAGGGTGGTGTTGCTGCATTGGCAACTTCATCGGGACAGGCAGCCCAGTTCATTGCCCTGACCAATATTCTGCAAACAGGGGATAATTTCGTTTCAACATCCTTTGTCTATGGCGGAACCTATAATCAGTTCAAGGTCCAGTTCAAGCGTTTGGGGATCCAGGTGAAATTTGTGAACGGCGATGCTCCTGAAGATTTTGAAGCGGTTATCGATGAAAACACGAAAGCCATCTACCTCGAAACAATTGGGAATCCAGAATTTAATATACCTGATTTTGAGGCAATTGCAGCAGTTGCGAAAAAACACAACATACCGCTTGTTGTTGACAACACATTTGGTGCAGCAGGATACCTGTTCCGTCCGATTGAACATGGTGCAAATATTGTTGTAGAATCTGCGACAAAATGGATTGGCGGTCATGGTACAAGTATTGGCGGAGTTATTGTCGATGCCGGCAATTTCAATTGGGCCAATGGTAAGTTTCCACAATTTACCGAGCCTTCAGAAGGATATCATGGATTGATCTTTTGGGATGTTTTTGGGGCCAACGGACCATTCGGCAACATTGCTTTTATCATAAGGGCAAGAGTTGAAGGCCTCCGCGACTATGGCTCGGCATTAAGTCCTTTCAATGCCTTCTTGTTGCTTCAAGGCCTTGAGACGCTTTCGTTGAGGATAGAGCGGCACGTCAGCAACGCAAAAACCATAGCTGAGTGGCTTTCATCACACAAACAAGTTAAAAAGGTAAACTACCCCGGCTTACAAACAAGCCCTTATCATACGTTGGCGAAAAAATACTTAAAAGTTGGTTTCGGAGGGGTTTTGTCATTTCAAATCAAAGGAGGGACTGAGGCGGCCGACGAATTTATCAACAGCCTGACCTTGATCAGCCATCTTGCCAATGTTGGCGATGCTAAAACATTAATCATTCATCCGGCTTCTACAACTCACCAGCAACTATCTGAAAAAGAGCAGTTATCATCAGGTGTGGTTCCCGGACTCATCCGTCTTTCAGTTGGGATTGAACATGTGGAAGATATTATTTATGATCTCTCCCAGGCATTTGACAAGGTAAGACATTTATCATAAGACTTGGAAAATTTGTCCAAAGTTCTTGAAATTCATGAGAAGTATGGAATGGTAAGAAGTATCTTCAAGCCATTGACAAATAATGTTTGACTAAATGAAAAGGGTGGAAAACAGATTTCTGCCCTTTTTCTATCCCCAATGACCTTTTCATTTTTTATCTTTCGGCAAAAGATGTAGTTTTACTTTCAGTTTGTTAGATAATTAAATAAAGTATGCACGGAACCCATCATGTTGTTATCGCTGATTCTCAATATCTGGTTGTTGAAACGCTCAGAAATATGATTTTGGAGGAGGCAGGGTTTTCGCTTACCGGCATCACAAGGTCAAAATCGGAATTACTCAACTTGCTGAGTGCTCATCCAAACACTTTGTTGATCACAGACATAGCTACAATTGACTACAGCAGCATAGATGACCTAAAAACCATCAAAGGGTTGTATCCTCTGATTAAAGTACTGGTTTTGACCAATGTGGTTAGCAAAAGTGAGTTTCTATGGTTGTCGAAAATCGGGATCAGGAATGTTGTTTACAAAAATGTGGACAAAGATGAGCTGTGGTCAGCTATTCAATCTACTTTAAAGGGGAAAAAATCCTATTCGGATGAAATATTGGACCTATACCTTGATCTGGGAGAGAGTAAATTCGTACCTGAAGAGTCCAAAACGTTGACCACCTCCGAAATTGAAATCGTAAGAATGATAGCCAATGGACTTACAACCAAGGAGATTGCTTTCAAACGAAATATTAGTAATCACACTGTAAGTACACACAGAAAAAATATATTTAAAAAAATTGGCGTCACAAATGCCTCAGAACTAATTATTCATGCCATCAAAGCTGGTTGGATTGATAACATCGAATACTATATCTGAGTCAGGAAAGGACTTTTCGGGGTGGACCCATTTTTTAAAGATCGCGGATCATATGGAGTTCGCAACCGTAATGGCCACTGTTTCCCATGGGTGCGCACAAATAGGTAAAACCCAATTTTTCATAAATTTTCAATGCCAAACTTAACTCCGGCATCGACTCAAGGTAAATTCTTCTGAATCCAAACTCCCGGGCACTTTCCAAACATTTTTCGAGGATCGACCTTCCCACACCAATGCCTCGCGCCTCCGGCATCAGATACATTTTCACCAGTTCGCAGGTATCATCCGGCAAACCTGAGGTAGGGAAAACCCCACCTCCCCCAACAATCCTGCCATCCATTTCAGCAACAAAATAGTGGGAACGATCTGCCCTGAAAACTTCATAAAGATGGTCTGTAGCTTCGTCAAAATAGACTGTTCCGGGATGATTCGCCCCAAACTCCACCAAAGTTTCCCGTACAATATTTGCCAGATATGTGTTGTCAGATGGTTCTATAGGGCGAATGATGATCATGGGACAATTCATGGTAAGATTGCAATACAATTTTAACTGTTTGATGTTAAATTTCCAACAATAGAGTGATTTTCGGAAATAATACCTTGATAAGGGTATACAAAATACTACTTAACAGGTATTGTAAGGTAGTAGCCAGTACCTCATCTTTGTCAAAGTAAAACAACAGCAAATCATTTAAAATCAAATAAAATGGGACTCTTAAATTTTTCAATCAAAGGGGAGAATGAAAACCCCACAAAATTTGTGGCAAATGCCAGAAACTTTAAAGTTATCGTGGATGAACCAGCCGGATTAGGTGGAACTGACCATGGCCCAAATCCCGTAGAATACCTGCTTGCCGGTTATGCGGGTTGCCTGAATGTGGTAGCCCATCTGGTTGCCAAGGAATTCGGCCTGGAAATAAAAAAACTGGCTATTGAAGTTGATGGTGACATCAATCCGGCCAGGCTCTTCGGCCAATCGAATGAAGACAGGGCCGGATTTAAAAATATCCATGTTAACATCAACATTGATACTGACGCCGATCAGCTGTCGATAGACAAATGGCTGAAGGAGGTTGAAAACCGTTGCCCGATCAACGATAACATCAGGAATACCACCCCAGTTAGTGTGAAGGTATCCAACTTCGAATTTGCAGCTTAACGACTATACCTCGTTGTAAATGTGCTGAATCACCAATCCTGCCAGGGTAAATCCGTAAATGGCAGTGATGTGGGCAAGGGTCCCGTTGATAACGGCTTTCTGACTGCACCATTCGTGGTCGGCCAGGTCGGGGTCACCGGGACCTTTTGCTGCTTTTGGACACAAACATTTGTCGGTTCCGCAGGAGGAACCGCTTCCATAGTTCTCAAGGAGTTCCTCACTGAACACACACATAAACTCTTTTGCAGGCAACTCCCCCTTCCGGATCATCTTCCTTATTTTGGCTGCAAGCGGGCATCTGATTACCTTCCAAAATTCGGCTACCCTGATTTTTGTCGGGTCTAATTTCAGGGATGCTCCCATGGAGGAGAAAAATACGGCATTGGTTTTGGTAGCCTGCCTGATCAGATGTGTTTTGTTGCTGAGACTGTCAATGGCATCTATGATGAAATCGTATTTGTCGAGTTCAAAAAAATCATGGTTATCCCTGTTGTAAATCTTTTGAATGGATTGAATCTCAGCGGCAGGATTGATCTCCAGAAGCCTTTTCTTTAGCGCCTCTGTTTTTACCTCACCAACGGTATGCATTGTAGCATGCAATTGCCTGTTGATGTTCGTTACGCAGACCCGGTCAGAATCAACCAGTGTCAATCGTTGAATACCGCTTCTTACCAGACTCTCTGCACACCAACTTCCTACCCCGCCTATTCCAAAAATAATCACGTTTTTGGACATTATCCTTTCCATTCGCTCTTTACCAAGAAGCAACTCTGTTCGCTGAAAAATTCCCCTATTAAAAGCCATTCTTCCTAAAATGATTTGACATTCAAATTGTTGACAAAAATTCAAATTAATTTTCAGGCCGAAAATACGAAAAATCAAATTTAGGAACTGTTCAAATTTTATTTTTGAATTCAGTTTAACACAAATTTGCGAATTGCAAATTGAATCATAGCTAAATGTATAAAAAAGCTAACTTTACTTTGGAATGAAAAAGTATTATAAGTTAATTCAAGATTTCAGTATATGGCGTCTAAATCGCTTTAGTGAGCATAAGATATTGCTGCTGCTAAGTTTTGTTGTCGGTCTTGTTAGTGGATTTGCAGCAGTTCTTCTGAAGAATCTCATTCACATACTTGGCAAATTTCTAACACGCGATTTTACTACTTATGCTGAAAATTATCAATATCTGGCTTACCCAGGAATTGGCATTTTAATTACTGTGCTTTACGTAAGATTCTTTGTTAAAGATGATATCGGACATGGAATTACCAAAGTTCTGAAATCAATTGCCAATAATAAAGGGATGCTCCGCGCTCATAATATGTTTACCTCCATTATTTCAAGTACCATCACTATTGGTTTTGGGGGATCAGTTGGGGCAGAAGCACCGGTTGTATTAACAGGCTCATCGATTGGCTCAAACATAGCCAGAACTTTTCATCTCAGTTATCGTTCAATGACTGTTTTGATTGGATGTGGAGCTGCAGGAGCTATTGCAGGTATTTTCAAAGCCCCTTTAGCCGGAGTGTTATTTGCAATTGAGGTATTAATGCTCGATTTAACGATGGCATCACTGCTTCCGCTTATGATTTCGGCTGCAACAGCAGCGTCATTGGCATTTTTTTTGATGGGGAATGCACATCATTTTGAATTTCAGATCATAAAGGAATTTAATCTCGCCAATATTCCTTGGTATATTGTTTTAGGGATCTTTTGTGGCCTTTTCTCTTTTCTTTTTACACGAGGAAATATTTTTGTGGAGGGAAACTTTAAGAAAATTCAAAATACCTATGTAAAGGTGTTAACCGGTGGAATTATATTAGGGATATTGGTCTTTCTTTTCCCGTCTTTGTGGGGTGAAGGATATTTATCAATAGAACAAATTCTTACTGATGCGGGATCCAGCATTCTTAATAATTCTCTTTTTGTAGAGTTCAAAGATGATAAATTAATTTTAATTGGTTTGGTTCTCCTAATAATGCTGGTTAAAATTGTTGCAACAGCTGCAACAAACGGAGCTGGCGGTAGCGGAGGGATTTTTGCTCCAACTCTATTTTTAGGGGGATTAGGCGGATTTTTCGTGTCATCTTTACTGAATTACGCCGGGAAAGATGTCCCTGTCCGAAATTTTGCTTTAGCTGGAATGGCTGGAATGATGTCAGGGGTCATGCACGCACCAATGACGGCTATCTTTTTGATTGCTGAAATCACCGGGGGATTTGGATTACTCATCCCTTTAATGATCACAGCAGCAGTTGCTTTCCTAACAATAACACCGCTTGAACCGCATTCCATCTATCATAAAAGACTCGCCCGGGATGGTGAACTTATTACGCACAACAAAGACAAGGCTGTACTTACTCTCCTAAAATTGAACAATCTAATAGAGACTGATCTCCTAACAGTCAGAATTGACAATACCCTTGGGGACTTAGTACAGATAATTTCAAAGTCTAAGAGAAACATTTTTCCGGTAATTGAAGGTGAGAATAAATTTTGTGGTATTGTACTTCTTGATGATATAAGACCTGTTATGTTTGATGAAGAGCGATATAATGATACGCTTGTTAAAGATTTGATGATCATGCCTCCGGCAATTATTTCTCCTAATGAGAAGATGGAAAGCGTAATGCAAAAATTTCATGAAAGTGAGGCTTGGAATCTACCTGTAGTCAATAATCAGAAATATATCGGTTGTATCTCAAAATCAACCATTTTTAATGCCTATCGCTCAGAATTGGTTCATTTCTCGGAAGAATAGTGCAATACCTGTCGATAATTAAAACTGATCTTGCAAAATGTAGGTTAAAGCGCTCCCTCCTGTTCCTGTGCAATATGCCAGGTACTCGCGGAAATTCACAAATATAAGATTAATCTATCAGTCCTATGGCAAATTTTTGCATTTTAATCCCTTTATACATATATTGGAAGGAATTAAAAATCATTATAAATGAATAACCTGAATTACGGTGTCATTGGCAATTGTCGGAGCGCTGCCCTTGTATCAGAGAAAGGAAGCATTGATTGGTGTTGTCTGCCTGATTTCGATTCACCATCGGTTTTCGCCAAAATTCTCGATAATGAAAAAGGTGGTTCGTTTAGTATCGTTGCAGACAGTGTCTACACAATAAATCAAAAGTATTTTTACAGGACAAATGTATTATGTACCCAATTTAGATCGGGACAAGATTCTTTTGAGGTAATTGATTTTATGCCCCGTTACAAAACAATCGACAATGATTATTTTGCCCCCTCAGAGATTTATCGTTATATCAGGCTCCTATCCGGAAAACCAACATTTAAGGTCAGCTATAATCCTTTACTTAACTATGCAAGGGACGAAGTCGCTCATGTAATACAGGAGAGTTATATACGTACTTACTCAAAAATCAATCCTAATGACTGCATTTATTTATATTCTAGTTTAATCCTCAATGATATTTTGGATGAAAAGGAAATTGAACTTAAAGACACACAATTTCTACTTTTATCTTATAATCAAAAGTTAATCGATATAGATATAAACCGTGCCTATCTTGAATACCAACGGACCAAGGTATATTGGTTAAACTTATCTAACCGCACAAAGAAATACCAAAAATATACCGAGGAAATAATCAGAAGCGTGTTGGTACTTAAATTAATGACGTTTCAGTCTTCAGGTGCAATTTTAGCTGCTTTAACAACCAGTATTCCCGAATCAATCGGAGAAGTGCGTAATTGGGACTATCGTTTTTGTTGGTTACGCGATGCGTCCATGTCAGTAGATACGCTGATTAAAATGGGCCATTACAAATCGGCACATGGATTTTTAGGCTATATTAAGAGAATTCTTCAGTCAAAACACGATTCATTCCAGATCATGTATGGAATCAGAGGAGAACGGGCTCTTAACGAAGCAGACTTGCCCCACTTTTCGGGCTATAGTAAATCGAAGCCAGTAAGAATTGGCAATGCAGCCTATTCTCAACGGCAAAATGATGTGTTTGGTTACCTGTTGAATGTTATCTACCAATATTACGTGTTTTTCCCCGGTACTCTCGATGAAATCGAAGAAATGTGGGAAACGGTTCGTAATATTACCCGTACCGTTTCTTCTCAATGGGAAAAACCAGATAAAGGAATCTGGGAAATACGAGACGGGGAAAAACACTTTGTCTTCTCTAAAGTAATGAGTTGGGTTGCGATGGACAGAGCTACGAAAATTGCAGGTTTCCTGAATAAAAAGTACTATGCTGAAGTTTGGCAAGGCATCGCAAATAACATTAAAGAGGATGTCTTAAATAACGGATGGAAGGAGGATTTGCAAACTTTCACCCAAACCTATTGCAATTCAGATCTTGATGCCTCCTTGCTGCTCATGGCCGAGTATGGTTTTATTGATGCCGGGGATATAAAATATAAAAAAACCGTGACTGCGGTTAAAAATGCTCTTTTTTATAACGGGTTAATGTATCGGTACATCAACGCCGATGATTTTGGCAAACCAACCTCTTCATTTACAATATGCACCTTTTGGTTAGTCCAGGCGTTGTACAAAACAGGAAATACAGAAGAGGCCAAAATCATATTTGACAACCTTTTGGCTTGTGCAAACCACCTGGGACTTTTTAGCGAAGATATTGATTTTGACACAAAAAGGCTTTTGGGAAATTTTCCGCAAGCCTATTCTCATTTAGCGTTAATTAATACGGCCAGACTATTTTCAGAGGAGGTATATATTTCAAAATTTATTAAACCGTAGCGTTGCCATTTGAATATATAGAATTGCTAAAAGACTGATCCATAATCTTATCTTTCTATTTGGTTTAGAGCTAACAAATTTTGGCTATATTTGAGCAAACCCAACATTGCTTTTACTAAGTAAGATAAGTAATGCAACGTACAAAACAGTAATGGAATGGTCAATGAAACTCCTTTTGAAAGGCTGGTAATTGCTGCATATCGTTTGCCTTTCAAATTAACTAAGACCAAAAAAGGTTACAAAGCCGTTCAAAATTCAGGCGGTCTTGTTTCAGCTATACTTGCTTTGTCCGAAAACTTTAAAGCCAACAACAAAGTCCTAAAAAACAGTAAAATTGTTTGGGTAGGCATCAACGATAATTTAGCTGAAAATGTACCGCCTGAGAGCTTTGAAAATGAAAATTTTGATATCCTCCCGGTTACTATTACGTCGACTCTAAATGATCTTTTTTACGGTGGTTTTTGCAATGACCTGATTTGGCCATTATTTCATTATTTCCCATCGTATAGCGTGTTTAACAACGACTATTATAAGGCTTATCAGGAAGCCAATTCAAAATATTGCGAAGAGTTGATTAAAATTATCCAACCGGGTGATTTTATTTGGATTCACGATTATCAGTTAATGTTGCTGCCCGAAATGATCAGGGAAAAAATACCTGATGCCACCATTGGCTTCTTTCTACATATTCCGTTCCCATCTTTTGAAATTTTCAGGCTCTTGCCACGCCGTTGGCGTGAGTCTATTGTTAAAGGAATGTTGGGAGCCGATTTGATCGGATTTCACACCCATGATTATACACAACACTTTATCAAGTGTGTAAAGCGAACAACAGGTTTTGAGGTCCATCAAAATATCATATATACCCCGAATAAGCGGGTCAAAGCGGACGCTTTCCCCATTGGAATTGATTATGATAAATTTCATGATGCATGTCTGAAAGAACATGTTTTAGCAGAAAAGCAAAAGATCAAACTTCATCTGGCCAGGCAAAAACTAATCTTTTCTGTTGACAGGCTCGATTATTCAAAGGGTTTACTGCTAAGGCTCAAAGGATATGAAACATTCCTTGAAGAATTTCCTTCCTGGCATTCAAAGGCTGTTTTCAATATGGTTGTTGTCCCATCCCGTGCTAACATTGGAAAATACAAAAAGTTAAAAAAGGAGATAGAAGCAATAGTAGGCCGAATTAATGGCAAATACAGTTCTTTAGCCTGGCGACCAATAATTTACCAGTACAAATCGTTATCGTTTAATGAGCTCGTTGCACTTTACGATTTGAGTGATGTTGGGCTAATTACCCCTTTGCGCGACGGGATGAACCTTGTTGCCAAGGAATATGTGGCTTGTCAGATTGAAAATAAAGGGGTTTTAATCCTAAGCGAGATGGCTGGTGCAGCGGCAGAATTAAACGAAGCTTTAATAATTAATCCGGCTGATAATATCGAAATGGCAGAGGCAATCTTTAAGGCCCTTGAGATGAAACCGGAGGAAAAACATACCCGCCTCGAAAGGATGCAAAACCGAATTTCCAACTACAACGTTTTTACCTGGGCTTTTGATTTTTTCAACCAGACATATGACACAAAAAAATTGCAGAAATTAGTGAGCGTAAGGTTTATCAACAAGACAGTTTCATCGCAAATCGTTTCTGATTACCGAAAAGCCGACAGGAGGATTCTTTTTCTCGACTATGACGGTACGCTTGTGCCGTTTGCAAAATTTCCAGAACTGGCAACAATTAATGAAAACACAGTGAAAATCATAAAGAAATTGTCAAATGATGATAAAAACCAAGTTGTTATCGTCAGCGGGAGGGATAAGAAATTTCTTGAAATGCAATTTGCAGGTGTTAATGTCAGTTTGGTAGCCGAACATGGCTACTATATTAGAAAAGGAGTCGGTGATTGGGAAGTTACAATCAACACAGGTGAACAATGGAAAGAAGCGGTTTTACCAATTATGAACGAATATGTAAGTCGTTGCAACGGTACTTTTATCGAAGAAAAAACTGGCAGTATTGCCTGGCATTATCGAAATGCTGATTCAGATTTTGCACAATTGCGTCTACATGAATTGCGGGATGATCTATCTGAGATAATCCATTATAAAACAGATTTTGAAATACTAGAAGGGCATAAAGTGTTAGAAGTAAAAAGCGGTAAATACGATAAAGGACAAGCAGCGAATGCTTTGTTGTCAAATCAAAAGTTCGGTTTTATCCTTGCTGTTGGAGATGATAAAACTGATGAATTTCTTTTTAAGGCTTTACCAGTTTCCACCTGTTCTATTCGGGTCGGTTTAAGCCCTTCTTTCGCCAGATATAATGTAACCGACATTTCTGCATTATTGGAACTATTGGAAGTTCTTGCCGAATAAGCTCTAAATTCCAAACGGTTATATTGTTACTCACCCGGAGCATGCAAAAGTTTCTCAATGTCTTTTAACTTGCCAAAGAGGACTACTATTTGGCATTCAGATTTCTTTGAAAAAAACAAGCTCAATGCTATCATTTGGGAACCCATTAAAGGTCATTATATCTCAATAAACCAGTATTCTAACGATTTTTCAGTGAGCCTAAATCGGGATATCATCATTCCAGTTGTTTGTTTTTTCCACTTAATCGTTATAGGTCAATGCTCATGCGACACACTTAATATCATGAAAGACATGGAATCATCACAGTGACTCTTGTGCCTTGCTCAAGCTGAGATTCTATTTTGATTGTTCCCTGCTGCAACTTAATGATTTTATCAGTTAATGAAAGACCTAAACCATTACCGAAAATATTTTTGGCGCTATTTGCCCTAAAAAAGGGATGAAATATGTTTTCCATATCTTCCTTGTCTATTCCGATACCCCTATCTGCAAATGTCGCCACAATGAATTTACCTTCGATACTTAATTCAACTTCAACAGATTTATCAGAGGAAAACTTGCAAGCATTATCCATCAGGTTAATGACTGCTGTTTTAAGTAAATGGTCGTTGCCAAGAACAGTTAATTCCTTTTCATCCTCAATTGGTTCACTAAATTTTATGGAGATGTTATAGTTTTTTTTCTCCGCAATAAGTTCATCCCTGGCTTTCCAAAGAATTTCATCAATTCGCAATGGATGAAGGGCTATCGCAGAAATATCGGAGCTTGCTTTGGCCAGATCAAGCAAACCATTTGAAAGTGCATTAAGATTTTTGATATCCTCAAGAACAGACTCCAGAATTTTTTCATATTCTTCCTGTGTCCTCGATTTCATTAACGAAACTTCTATTTGTCCTGTAATTGAGGTTAGCGGGGTACGTAATTCATGTGATGCATTTGAAACAAAACTCCTTTGCATTTCAAAGGCAGATTCCAACCGTTCAAGCATTTTGTTAAAAGTCAGGGCGAGTTGTGCAATTTCATCTGTCCCGTTTCCTTCATTTACCCTCATATTCAAATTAGAAATGGTAATTTTATCAACCTGCTTCACTACATCAGACATGGGTTTAAGAGCTCTGTTTGCGTATATTCTGCCAGTATAAACCGTTAATCCGATACTAATAAAAAACCCAATGAAAATAATCCACTTCAGATTATTGAGTTTCTTTATTCCATAGCTATCTAAGGCAGAAGATATTACCACATATTGATCACTCTTATCCATGTAAAGTAGCCCAATAACCTCCTTCCCCCCTTCGTGGTACCGTACATCTTTTAATAGCCTAATTTTCTCCAGAAGTGCTTTTGAAGTAGTAATCAAATCATTATCTGAACTATTGTAAATAAGAAGGTTTTTGTAATTATAGATCAAAACCTTTTCATTATTGATGGCGTTTATGGTATTCTTATCAATAATTTTCATCAAATTATAGTCAACTTCTTTAACTTCTATTAAAAGCTTGGCGGTGTTGATTGCCTTTTGTTTTAGGCGGGAATAAAATTCATACTCACGATAATCAGCTGAGAAATAATATATTATAAAAGAAAACAAAATAAGAATAATTGTAACTATATAGGTAAACTGGAGAGCGAGTCGGGTCTTTATATTATATTTCATTCCTTTTCTTCTTTTAAAATGTAGCCTATGCCTGTCTGGGTATGAATCAATTTCTTAGGATAACATTTATCAATTTTTTTTCTCAGAAAATTCACATAAACATCGATAATATTTGTTCCTGTATCAAAATTTATACCCCAAACATTCTCTGCAATCTCATTCCTTGACAAAGCCCTCCCTTTGTTCCGCAGTAAGAACACTAACAACGCAAACTCCTTTTGAGTAAGCACAATCTTTTCACCTCCGCGTTTAACCTCATAAGTATTTAGGTTCACTTCAAGGTCAAGAAAGGTAATTATATCCTCTCCTGTTTCAGCAATTGAAATTCTTTTTAAGAGTGATCGGATGCGTGCAAGCAATTCGCGAAACTCAAAAGGCTTTAACAGATAATCGTCAGCTCCAGAATCAAATCCTAAAAGTTTATCTTCTGTTGTCCCCAGCGCTGTCAACACAACCACAGGAATTTTCTGGTTGCTGTGCCTTATCTCTTTGCACAACTCAATCCCATTCTTGTAAGGTAGATTAATATCGAGAATAATTAAATCATACCTTCCGGTATCAAACATTTTTCTTCCCATTAATCCGTCAAAGGCAATCTCACAAGAGTATTCATTCTCCTCGAGTCCGCGTTTGAGAAATGAGGCAACCTTTGGTTCATCTTCGACTATAAGTATCCTGGTATTCTGCTGAATCATGTTATCACAACTGCATTTTATTCATATTTGAGGAAATTACCGGAAACATTCACCTCATTATCTTGAATTTGCAACTTTATATTGTGGAATGTAATTTAATGATTTTTGCTGCGATTGAACTATCAATTCCAAAATAATATTTATGTAGTTGCTTTTGAAGTGTTTCAGCAAATCGTTACTCTACAAAACAATCAACGAGGACGATTTAAAAATAGTGTATTGAAATGTTCATAAACACTATTTCCACGAAATTTTAATCGTTTTTTAATCTGTTGTCTTGTCTATCAACCTAGATTTGGGTTAGTAATAATAAAAGTAAATTCTCTCACCATGGAAGAAAAAGGAAATAAGTTCTTGAACAAATATGGGTTTTTGGTAGTAATCGTAGGCCTCTTTCTTATTTTATATATACTAAAACTATTGGGATTTCCGGAATTCCTATACAAATAGTGATTCCTAATTGATATTTCAACTTAACACACATGTTTTACTTTGTTCTTCTCATTTTTATCTTTGGTTATGTTGTTATTGCTCTTGAACATCCTTTAAAAATTGATAAGGCTGCAACAGCTTTGATTATAGGTGTTCTGACCTGGACTGTTTACATATTGAGTGCTGAAAATATACTTAGCCTTGGTTTTAGTCCATCTTGGGGAGAGTTTGGAAATCAAATAAAAAATATAATTGTCCATATAAAGCCATCTCTTACAGAATCTCAATGGTTAGATTCTGGTTGGGCTGATAAAATAAGTATTTCTAGTTCACCTTATCGTTTTGTTGTTGAAGAACTTGAACATCATCTGATTGAAATTTCGGAGATTTTGTTTTTTCTGCTCGGGGCTATGACAATTGTTGAGATTATCGATCAACATGAAGGATTTAAAGTCATAACTGACAAGATTACAACGACAAACAAAGTCAAACTACTCTGGATCATTGCACCAATTACTTTTTTTATGTCTGCTGTTTTGGATAACCTGACAACCACTATCGTTATGGTTGCCTTGCTTAAGAAATTAATTGATGATAAGAAAACCCGGTGGTTTTTTGCTTCGATGGTAGTATTGGCTGCAAATTCTGGAGGTGCCTGGTCGCCTATTGGAGATGTTACAACTATCATGTTATGGATTGGAGGCCAGATTACTGCATTGTCGATAATGGCTAAAGTTTTTTTACCAAGCCTGATAAGTATTGCAGTACCCTTAATTATTGTCTCGTACAATTTGGAAGGATCGGTAAAACGTCCGATGAGAATGAAACGTGAAGTCTCAGTCGCTTCAGATAGTGAAAGGATAATTGTTTTCTTAACAGGGGTCGGAGCTTTGCTTTTTGTTCCAGTATTTAAAACAATCACTCATCTACCTCCCTACATGGGCATGTTGTTTGGCTTAGGTGTACTTTGGATTCTTACCGAAATTATACACAGATCGAAGCCTATTGAAGTCACGGACAAACTCAAGGTTTTTAATATTCTCAGGAAAGTAGATACTCCTACTGTATTGTTTTTTCTTGGTATCTTATCTGCTGTTTCCTGTCTGCAATCAGCAGGTCATTTGAATATTATGGCAGGTTGGCTCAACGCACACTTAGGGAATGTTTACCTTATAAATTCCGCGATTGGTCTTTTATCCTCAATTGTTGACAATGTGCCTTTGGTTGCAGGATCAATGGGGATGTATGATATTGCACTTCCCGGATCAATTGGCTACGAAGCATTTTTCGTTCAGGATGGAACATTTTGGGAATTACTTGCATATTGTGCCGGGACTGGTGGTAGCATTTTGATTATCGGCTCAGCTGCCGGTGTTGCAGCTATGGGGATTGAGAAGATTGATTTCATTTGGTATCTGAAGAAAATAAGTTTATTGGCTCTTGTTGGTTATCTTTCTGGCATAGCTACGTTCTATTTGATGTTTGAGTAGAATTTAACAGATTATACCCACAATGTCATTTCAAAATTCAATAGGAATTAAGTGAAATAGTTACTACTTATTCATATCAAAAAAACCGCCGGTAATTACCGACGGCCTTTAAATAAATCACCACGAAATGCTTATTTCTTAGCAGGAGCAGCTTTTACTTCTTTCTTAACCACTTTCTTAGCGGCAGGAGCAGCTTTTGCGTCTTTCTTAGCCACTTTTTTAGCGGCAGGAGCTTCAGTTTTTGCAGGAGCTGCTTTTGCATCTTTTTTAGGGGCTTGCGCATTGGCTGTAACTACACCCATGATAAGAGCGAAGCTCAAAAACATAACTAACTTTTTCATATCAAATATTTTTTATAATTGTTTACATGACAAACCTACGATACCAATTATGAAGGAATCGTGAAGAAATCAGTAAATCTAAATTTTTTATGAAATTTTATGCAAATTTTTTCAGAGCGACTTTTTGAAAGGAAAACAGATGATAAATTTCGATCCTTCGCCCGGCTGAGATTTTACTTCTATTGTTATATCGTGGAAAACAGCAATGCTACTTACAATGGATAACCCCAATCCCTGCCCTTCCTCTTTTGTGCTCTCCATCCTTTTGAACCGGTTAAAAATCAGCTCCAGGTTCTCCGGGGCTATACCTATCCCATTGTCTTCTACCACAACCAAAAGATTGGATTCCCTTTGCTCATCGTAAATCAGAACGGAACCACCGGCTTTGTTGTATTTAATTGCATTGCTCACCAGATTAAACAACAAGATGTATATCAAATACTTATTAACGTTTGACAAAGAAGTATCCCTCGAAATCCTGTTTTCCAGCGAAATATTTGTGATATGCGCCCGTTCTTCAATATTTGCCACAATCTCTTCAACAAGTTCATGCAAATTGACCTTGTCATTCTTTGCATACTGATCATTTTCGATTCTAGAAATCAGCAACAATGCCTTTATAATGTGTTGCAAACGAATCAATTGCTTCTGCTGATCCATAATCATCTCAACCGTTTTGGCAGGCAATTTCCCTGACACCAACAGATTGTCCAACTTGGACTGCATAACCGAGATCGGCGTAAATAGCTCATGTGAAACATCACCAATAAATTTCCTTTGATTCTTCAGAATCTCATTCACCCTGTGCATCAATTCATTGATGGTAGTATTAAGGTAAACGAAATCAGAAGTAGAAGAGCCAATTTCGGTATAATCAAATGATTCGGGATTGTCAACCGTTTTCAATTTCGGAATGATCATTTGATTCAAAGGATGGAGCAGGTACTTGTAGATCCCGAGGTCAAAAAGGATGGTTATCACCAACACAATCAAAATAATAGAAACAGAGATCCTTTTTAAAGTCCTGTCCAGGCTATAGATCAGTTGGATATTTTTCCCAATTTCGAGAGAATATTGTTGGTATCCAATTACAAAATTGTAATTAAGTATCCTGAAATCAAATTCTTCCCCCTCAATAACCCTGGCCTCCTGGGAGAAGGTTAGTTCTTCAGGTTTCCCATTCGGATCTAACGTAATGGTGAGATATTCGTCTTTTAAGATGTTGTAACTGGCAAAGACACTGTCTTGCTCTGCATCCAGATAAGTTTTAATGCCAATTTTTTTTATGATCGACAGGGCCTTATCTTTCTTTTTTGTCAAATCCCTGTCGGTATGCTCCAAAGCGAGCGAATCGATCGTCTGCTGCACCACAGTAAACAAAATCAAAAAAATGACAAGCTTTGAAATGGCACCGATCAGGGCTAGTTTTAACTCAAGTCTCATTCTCTTATCTTATAATCCCATTCTATATTGACCAAGATATTGATAATTTCGTTTCAATTTTGCAAAGTAACAACTTTCTCCCATGATGCACCTGTTAATCGTTGAAGATGAACGCATACTTTCGGGCGAGATTCGCCGGTTCCTCGAAAAGGAGGGTTTTGTTTGCGACGAAGCGCAAACCGGAAGGATCGCATCCGACAAAATATTTTCCAATGATTACGACCTGATTTTGCTGGACCTGGGACTTCCGGACTATGAAGGGCTGGATCTCCTGCGAGAGTCAATTAAAAACAAAAGTACTACCTCGGTGATCATTCTCTCCGCCCGCACCGCCATCGAAGACAAGATCAAAGGGCTTGATCTGGGGGCTGATGATTACTTGTCGAAACCATTCTCGATGATCGAGCTTAAATCCAGGATACTGGCGGTCACCAGAAGGAAACATGGTCTTAAGGGGAACATCATTCATGCCCATGGTCTTGACGTTGACCTGGATAAACGCAAGGCCTTTTATAACGAACATGAGATCCTGCTGACCAAGAAAGAGTATGATATTTTTAGTTTCCTGCTATTGAACAAAAACAAAGTGACTACCCGCCTGCAAATATCAGAACACATCTGGGGTGATATCTTTGAAGAGAATTACAACTCCAACTACATCGATGTACATGTGAAAAATATTCGCAAAAAACTATCTGAATTCCTGGAGGGCGATTTTTTGGAGACGGTACGGGGAATAGGGTTCAGGTTTAACGAGTAAGAAATGTTAACAAACGGCGAACAAAAAATCTTTATCTGGATCGATTTCTCACCCGAAACGGAGGTGGCTATTCTGCATGGGGTGCAGGTAGCGTTGATACTTGACAAGGAAATTTGCCTGATGCACCATGCCTCAAATGAGGGACTGACAATTGAAGAAGCCGAATCGCGCATGACAGGAATGACAGCCCCGCTAAGGCAGACTTTTGGTTCTGCTCGCATTCACACCCTGGTAACCATTCACCCACTCGACACAATTCTGACTGAACTTGCAGAAGAGTTTGACGCATTGCTTTTGGTAGCGCTCAAAACAAAAAGTAAAGAACTCCTGCCTAAACTTTCCCATTCCGGCTTCCCGTTCTTATTTGTTTCAGCGAAGCAACATCCCTCCGAAAGCTATCAAAAGATCGCTGTCCCGGTAGGGTACGGGAAGAAAAGCAAGGATTTGGCCCTTTGGAGTAGTTACTTCGCACGGCACAACGGGGCTAAAGTATCACTGATCCAGGCATTGGAAACCTTTGACGAGGACAAAAGGAGCGTTATGCGTAATCTCTTTTCAATCGAACGCCTGTTTAAAAATTTCCGCTTCCCTTACGAAATTATCGAATGTCATGCCTCTTCCTGGAAGATCCAAAAAAAGGCGCTGGAACATACGTTGAGTTTTCAAAACGGGCTTTTAATTATCTCCTTTACTTATCAATCGACGCTGATCGATCGTTTTTTTGGTACCAATGATGCCTATGTACTGGACCACTCGGAAAGGCTATCCGTGATGTGTATCAATTCACAACGCGATCTTTATACATTTTGCGGTTGAATATTTCGTAATCGGGACCTTATTTAGACAAGGGTTATAAATCGTTTTAACTCAATTTATTATATCTAATAATTAAGATATTTTAATAACTTTTTAAATAAATTAGGGCGTACAGGAGTGGGTTAATGATAAATTTCTATTTTTGTCGCTGATTATTGAAGTTCCTTATACTCTGTTATTTAGAACTATTCTTATTAACATCTAAAACAATCTTATATGGAAAGTAGCGCTTTATTACTTTTCTTTATTACGGCTATTTCACTGGTAGGTTTGGCGCTGGTATTCTCCAGTTACGTTCCGCCAACTTCCTACAATACAGCAAAATTTGAGCCATACGAGTGCGGAATGGAGACCATTGGGGAAACCTGGAACCAGTATACGGTCGGGTACTATCTGTTTGCCATTCTCTTCCTCATTTTTGATGTGGAAACTGTATTCGTATTTCCCTGGGCTACCGTGATGAGGGAGGTTGGAATGACCGGCTTTGTTGAAATATTGATCTTCTTTGCCATTTTGGGTTTGGGATTGTTTTACGGATGGAAAAAACATGCATTGAAATGGGAGTAAAAAGCAAAAAAGAGTTCGAAAAGAACGATTATCCTGTTCTCCAGGAATATGAAGGAGGAAGCATCATCCTCGCAAAATTAGATGATCTGATTAACTGGTCCCGCTCCAATTCACTTTGGCCTTTAACCTTCGGAACCCGCTGTTGCGCCATCGAATTCATGGCAGTTGGCGCATCCAGGCACGATATGGCCAGGTTCGGGATGGAGGTTGCGCGCGCAACACCCCGCCAGGCCGACATGATCATCATCTCCGGAACGATCAATTACAAAATGGCCCCCGTCCTGAAACGGTTGTATGACCAGATTGCTGATCCCAAATATGTGATTGCCATGGGATCCTGCGCTATTTCGGGCGGACCTTTCTACTACAACAACTACGCTGTTGTGAGAGGCGCCGACCACGTAATACCTGTTGATGTTTATGTACCCGGATGCCCCCCAAGGCCTGAGGCCCTGCTATTTGGCATGATGCAACTGCAGAAAAAAATCAGGCGGGAGCGCTATTTCTCCAGGAAACAGAAAAAAAATGCCCCACAACCTTGATGCTAACCGGGAATATGGGGAAATCAATAAATCATACTATAAATCACTTAACAAACTGATCTTTAAGTGACATGACAAACGAAGAACTACAAGCTTACCTGACCGGTGAGTTTTCAAAGGCCGAGGTGAAACTTGGCAAACAGTATGTCGAAATCCTTGTTCAGGCGGCCGATCTGCACGAAACTTCCGTACGACTCAAAAATGTGCCGGAGCTATCATTTGATTACCTGATTTGTCTTACCGGAGTAGATTATCCTGAAACAATGCAGATCGTCTACCACATCGAGTCTGTCAAACACAGGCATGTTGTGGTATTGAAGGTAAATACGGCAGATCGTACCGACCCCAAAGTCGATACTGTTAGTGATGTCTGGCAGACTGCCAAATACCACGAAAGGGAGGTTTATGACCTTTTGGGCGTTAAATTCAACAACCACACCGATCTGCGCCGGCTTTTCCTCGACGATAGCTGGGGTTTTCCGTTAAGAAAAGATTACAAAGACGAAGTAAGAATAGTAGAACGATAGCCTTATGTCTGAAATCAAAGAGATTATCATTAGCACGGATAAAATCCACACAGACCAGTATTTGGTCAACATGGGACCGCAGCACCCTTCCACACACGGGGTACTTCGGTTGCTTGTCCGTTTGGAAGGCGAAATAGTGCACCATATTGAACCGCATGTTGGTTATATTCACAGTGGTATCGAGAAAATGTGCGAGGCAATCTCCTATCCACAGATCATTCACCTGACCGACCGGATGGATTACCTTTCTGCCAACATGAACAACGAAGCGGTTGCTTTGTGTGTTGAAAATGCCCTTCAGGTCGAAGTTCCCGAACGTGTCAAATACATCCGTACCATCATGGATGAGCTGAGCCGTCTGGCTTCTCATCAACTTTGGTGGTGCGTAATGGGTATGGATTTGGGTGCATTAACCACCTTTTTCTATGGCCTTCGCGACCGCGAACTCATTCTCGATATTTTCGAAGAGACCTGCGGCGCCAGGATGACCCTCAATTACAACCTTCCCGGCGGGGTCATGTTCGACATTCATCCGAATTTCCAGAAAAGGGTCAAAGATTTCATCAAAATATTTAAAAAGAAGCTGCCCGAATACGATGAACTGCTTACTGGCAATGTCATCTTTCAGGAGCGAACCAAAGACATTGGCTATCTATCGCTTGACGATGCTATTGCCTGGGGCGTTACCGGTCCTTCGGGCCGTGGTTCCGGATTCTCGTGCGACGTTAGAAAACATCAGCCATACAGCGCCTATCCATTGGTTCAGTTCGAAGAAAAACTGGATACCAAAGGCGACACATTTACCCGCTACCGTTTGAGAATGGAGGAGATGTACGAATCCATGCACATCATTGAGCAGTTGATCGACAACATCCCTGAAGGCGATTACGCCGTCAAAATGAAAGGGGTCGTTAAACTTCCGGAAGGGGAATTTTACCAACGGGTCGAAACCGCAAGGGGTGAATTCGGCGTTTACATCGTCAGCGACGGAAAGAAAAACCCATACCGTGTGAAGTTCCGTTCACCGGGATTCTCCAATCTTTTCGCATTGAACAAGATGGCTGCCGGTCACAAAATCGCGGACCTTGTCGCCATCATGTCGACGCTCGACCTTGTTATCCCTGACATTGACAGGTAATTAGTACTAACACGATTGATCTATATCGAAAATCATCAAATCTAATGGGATTCAATATTTACGATTTTTCAGGAATGACCCACAACATGCACCTCTGGTTTTTGGAGCGGATGTCTCCAACGGCCACGACCATTGTTGAATGGACCATCATCGGGGTCAGTTACATGCTCTTTGTAGCGCTTTTCGGCCTGTTTCTGGTTTACGCGGAACGAAAAGTGTGTGCAGCATTTCAACAGCGTTTGGGACCTATGCGTGTAGGATACTGGGGACTACTCCAAACCATCGCCGACTTTATCAAGTTACTGATGAAGGAGTTGATCATGCCCAAAAGTGCAGACCGGTTTCTTTACAACCTGGCCCCTTTCATCATCATGATCGCTACTTTTCTGGCCATGGCAGTCCTTCCTTTCGCCAAAGGATTGCAAACCATGGACTTCGATATCGGTATTTTCTATGTCACTGCTGTCTCCTCCATCGGGGTCATCGGTATCCTGATTGCCGGCTGGTCGAGCAACAACAAATATTCATTGATTGGCGCGATGCGGAGTGGCGCACAGATCCTCAGCTATGAGCTATCTGTCTCCCTTTCGCTTGTTACCATCATTATCCTGGCAGGTTCCATGCAGCTTTCGGTTGTAGTGGAAAGCCAGCGCGACAGCTGGTTTTTGTTCAAGGGACATATTCCTTCCCTGATTGCTTTCGTAATCTTCCTGGTTGCCGGAACGGCCGAAACCAACCGTGGTCCTTTCGACCTCGCCGAAGCTGAATCGGAGCTGACCGCCGGTTTCCACACCGAATAT
>Ga0265297_10003948_pt1 | contig 25329 bp, 23 predicted proteins | sample Munlanlwell13791_FD_192502 | JGI IMG/M metagenome (GOLD analysis project Ga0265297, IMG submission 192502) | Leachate microbial communities from a municipal landfill in Southern Ontario, Canada - Leachate well 137-91 | ecosystem: Engineered > Solid waste > Landfill > Unclassified | place... | reverse complement strand
TTATCTACCATGAGGCTCTGGTCCATCCTGCTATGCTTAGCCACTCCAACCCGGAGACGATATTTATTGCGGGTGGAGGCGAGGGGGCTACTTTACGCGACGTGCTGTACCATAAAACCGTGAAAAAAGCAGTCATGGTCGATATTGACAAGCAGGTAGTAGACATCTGCCGCCGCTTTGCTCCCAGCATTCATCAAAATTCCTTTGACGATCCAAGGGCCGAGGTTATATTTGCCGATGCCAGAAAATACTTACAGGAAAGCAGTAGTAAATTTGATGTTGTTATAATTGATCTGGTTGAACCTTTAGAGATCGGCCCTGCATGCCTGCTATATACACAGGAGTTCTACCAACTGATTAAAGAAAGATTGAACGACAACGGAATTATGTGTGTCCAATCCGGAGCCTCCGGCTGGACTAATCTACAAAACTTCACCGCCATCATTAGTACCTTGAAAAGCGTCTTCTCCATAGTTACCCCATATCAAGCTTACGTGCCTTCCTTTGTAGACCTCTGGGGATTTGCCACAGCCTCGCAAAAAGTTAACGCGGCAAGTCTGTCAGCGGATCAAATAGATAGTAGAATTTCAACCAGATTAACAAAAGAATTAAGGTCATACGACGGCTTAAGCCATCAATCTATGTTTACCCTTTCTAAACACCTTCGTCATGAGCTAGCCAATTCCAAAAGAATCATAACAGACGCTAATCCCATTTTTATGTAATAAAGCTTTCTATCACTCAGGGTATTTGTGTCAACCAGGTAATCCTAATTTTTTAATGCCATAGTAAATTTGACCCACATTTGTATTTTGTCGTATAGTCTAACAATAGTTTAGCCTCGAACTTAAAATAACAGGATTAATTTTTGAGACGTACAAGCATCAGCGCTAACAAGCTAACCCATATCTGGATCATAATGATAATCAACTTGTTAGTGTTCATCAGCACTTTAATATATCGCCAGCTTATTTACCTTCTCGGACTACAGCCAGCAACTTTTCTTGTCCAACCCTGGACAATCATAACCAGCATGTTTACCCATGCCGACATATGGCATATCCTGGTCAATATGATAGCCCTGTACTTCTATGGCAGATTTTTAAGCCAATTAATTGGAGTTGGGAAATTTTTCATCGTATACTTCTGCGGAGGAATACTGGGTAATATATTCTTTCTATTATTACCACCAAATATTTACGCTATAGGCATCGGTGCTTCAGGCGCTATTTTCGCTCTGGGTGGAGCTTTAGCCGTATTAATGCCCCGGCTGCGTGTATATATGTTCCCCATACCAGTCGCCATGCCCCTCTGGGTAGCAGTAATCGGTGGTTTCGTTATAATGTCCATAGTTCCCGGAATAGCCTGGCAAGCTCATCTCGGCGGTCTGATCTTCGGGCTTATAGCCGGTTATTTCTTTCGCAGAAAAATGCGGCTACTACTTTAGGATAGCCACTTCTAAGTTATTGTCCTTTGACGAGATATAATGTCCTTCTGTCATTGCGAGGAGTTCCGATTAAATCAGGACGACGAAGCAATCTCCCAGTTTAAGAAAAGCATAACGATTGCTTTGCTTCACTTTCAATGACATAGTATTTTCACTTGTGCTCAAATATCACAAGCCTTATAATACTAGGTATATACCTGTCAATCCCCAAAATATAATAGCGGTTGATTCCAGAGGAGGCAAAGATGCCAAAACATATTCTCAAAGGTCTAATCGCTTGCATGATGGCAATACTATTAACTGCGTTTGCCACCGTACCCGCCATGGCAGCAGACATCCGCAGCGGGGATACAGTTGATGTAAATAGTGGAGAAGTAGTAAATGGCGACCTTTACGCAGTCGGCGGAGATATCACCATCAATGGGACAATAAACGGTGATGTCTGGGTTGCGGGTAGAACAATTACCATAAGCGGTACAGTCAACGGTGCTATCACAGCCGCTGGACAAATAGTCACAATAAATGGCCCGGTTGCGCGTTCGGCACGACTGGTGGGCCAGACTATTGTTGTCAATAACAGCATCAAGACCGACCTTGTTGCTTTGGGATCAACCGTGTACCTGGGTAACAATACCACAATCGGCACTGATTTGCTCGTCGGCTGCGGAATAGCAAAGATTGCAGGACAAATCGATGGCAATATCAGCGGTGGAGCCAGCGAATTAACTATAAGCGATGGAGTGGGCGGGAACGTCAAAATCGAAGTTGAAAATCTCACCATAGCCCCAACAGCCAATATACAGGGCAGCCTGGACTACACTTCTGAGAATGAAGCTAATATACAACCCGGCGCTAAAATAGGGGGAAAGGTCACCCGCCAAATACCAGAAAAAACCAAAACAGCCGGGCCATTCATTGCTGCCGCCGGTATAGCAAGCACAATAATGTGGAAGATTCTCAGCTTTGTAATGGCTCTGGTAATAGGTTTAATTATCATATTTACTGTCAGACGCAAAATAATATCAATGGCAGATTCTATTAAAAGCAATCCGTTATCAAGCCTGGGATGGGGAGCATTAATCCTGGTTGCGACCCCAATAGCAGCCATAATTGTATGTTTTACCGTCATCGGTCTACCTGCAGGAATTATCAGCCTGGTACTTTACGGAATAGCTATATACCTCAGCCAAATTCCGGTAGCACTATGCATCGGGCGATTGATTATCGGCCGTTTCAGAGAAGTGGAGTCTAAAGGCATAATGGTAGGCACCCTGGCAACAGGACTTGCTATCCTTACCATTTTAGGATGTATACCTATTATCGGTTTCATAGTTGGGCTGGCGACAGCGATATTCGGGCTGGGATCACTGGTATCATCACAGATAAAAGTGCGAACCGAACCAAGATAGCTGTGATTTAAAATTCAGGTTAAAATCAGCCAAGGTTACACCATTACATTATTAACAAAATAGGACAAAGTCTTGAAAAAAGTGGCTATTATGGTAGACAGCACCTGCTGTCTACCGCAGGAACTTATAGATCAATATGAAATCCATCTGTTACCAATTCACATATTATACGAAGACAAAAGCTATCGCGATAGAATAGATATAAGCCATGGTGAAGTCTACAAGATCATGCGCAAAAAGGAGAACCTGCCTACCACCTCAACACCATCGCCGGGAGACTTTCTGGATGCCTACCGTCAGCTAAGTGAAAAAGCAGAGAACATATTCTGTATCACCGTCACCGCTCTGCAAAGCAAGACTTTTGAGGCAGCATCACTGGCCAAACAAATAGCGGCAGAGCTTTTCCCCAAAACTCACATAGAGGTGTTCGATAGCCGGGCCGTAGCGGGGGCATTGGGATTTATTACCCTCGAGGCAGCTAAAGCTGCCAGTCATGGAGCATCATTAGATAAAGTCACCGAAATTGCAAAGAGCATCAGAGATAAAGTCAACGCCTTATTTATGCTCGATACTCTATACTATCTCGCCAGGACTGGCCGCATTGCCAGGGCTGCCGCCTGGGCCGGTAAGCTATTAAATCTCAAGCCAGTACTGGAACATTCCCCTGCAATAGGTGAAACAACTCCGGTGGCACGCCCCAGAAACAGGGAAAATGCCATAAAATTAATGCTGAAGATAATGACTGAGAGGGTGAAGAATTCCAGGGTACACGCCATGGTACACCATGCCGACGATTTAGCAGAAGGGCAAAAACTGATGAAAGAAATTGGCTCCAGATTTGACTGCGCCGAACTCTACATAACAGAGTTCACACCGGGTATGGGAGTCCATACCGGCCCTGGCCTGCTGGGTATCACCTTCTACAAAGATTAGATATCTTTCCTCAATTACTCGCTCAGATTTAAACTTCCCTATCCTTCTCCAGGCCCTACTATTATCTATTTTATAAACTCGCTGCTTTGCTTGCTAAAACAGTAGATATAATCTTTGCAAAACATACCAACATAAATAGTTTTTAATAATTTTTTAACATTTTTTTGGCATATTATTAATAGTTTCTGAACAGATTCTCAAGAAATCACCGGAAACTAACATGAAAGGAAATTAATAAATTAATGGCCGTTCAATTACATAATTCAATCACCGGCAGTCACCTGCCACAAAGGATAGAGCGTAAATTTTATCTGATACCAAAGAACATTGGCCCTGCTTATGGGTTGCTGCGACATATATGCTATCTGGATACCGAATATCCTCAGGAGCAGATAAACAGCCTCTACTTTGATACCGCTGACCTGGATCAGCATACTAAATCGCTTTCCGGTGATTTTCGTAAAGACAAGGTAAGGATTCGCTGGTATGGCAAAAACAATTACCTTAATGGAACAGAGACTGCATTTATAGAATTGAAAACAAGGCAGGGTTTTGCCAGTACCAAGCAACGTCTGAAATTACAGGTACCAGCGGAAAATACCAGCACGCATCGTCTTAGCGACGGCATTGTTACCAAAACATTATTACGTGATACCCTGGCCGGTTTCGGCTATTTTCCACCTGAGCCACTCCAGCCAGTAATAAAGATATCTTACTGGCGTTATCGCTTCAGGGAAGTCCTGACCGGGCAAAGTGTGGCACTTGATTGCCACATACGCTCAACCATAATATCCAGAGAGCTGGGGAACGGAGAGAAAGAACTGGAGCTTAGCGGAGGCGTTATCGAGATAAAAGGCACCACTGTAGAATTACCATTGACATTAAGGCGGGTAAGAATACTGGATATCGACTGGAGCCGTTTCTCCAAATACTCATCATGCCTTGAATCACATCTGTTAGAGAATGGCATTGAGGGCAATGTGTGGCCCTCAGGAATGTTAATTGAAACAAAATAAAGGAGTACACAAAACATGTTCGAAGAACTTACCAAACTTATAGAAAGCTGGCAATCCCCTGTTACCACCGTTGAAGCTTTGATAGCCATAGGGTTTTCCCTGCTGGCTTCCATAGTAACCTACTTCATGTATCAGTTTTTCTATGGCTCAAAGCATATAGGGGCCGGTGTTCACCGCACTTTCCTGATCGGAGGTCCAGCAATTACCGCCCTGTTCCTGGGTATACAGACATCAATACCCCTATCGCTGGGACTTTTGGGGGCGCTTTCATTCGTCCGTTTCCGCACACCGGTGAAAGATCCTGCAGAGATAGGATTTCTGCTGCTGCTAATAGCTTCTTCCATCGGCGCTGCCACCAGTAATTATCTGATAACAGGATTGCTGTTTGTCATCGTCTTCATAGCACTGTTAGTCCAGTGGTTAACACGCAACCGGATTAGTCTGTTCGGAAGAGGGCACCTTATGATTTCTATAGACCAGCCATCTTTCCCCAGGCTCGAAAAAAAGATGACTGAATTTCTCAAGGAAAAATTGCAGAACTTGAGCTTGGAAACTATGTCTACACTGGAAGACCGCGTTAGCCTGAACTATCAATACCGGCGAAAGGCGGCTTTCGATTGGACAGCCTTCACCAATGAGCTCAACCAACTGGCAGGAACTGCTAAAGTTGAAATATATGTCAGCTAGCAACCTAAAACTAGGACAAATGTGTTATAATCTTAACAGGAGTTTTAAAATAACCCGTACATAATCCAGTTAAAACAGAAGGGCAGGCCGTGAAAAGAATTGACTGACGCTTATCTTGACATAGAGACCACAGGCCTGTCCCAGTTTTACGATATCATAACTGTAATCGGCATTTACCTGTGTAATGATACCGAAGATAAACTGATACAGCTATACGGAGACCAGGTAACCAGAGATAACCTTAAAGAAGCTCTGCAGGGCGTACACCAAATATACACCTACAACGGTAAAAGGTTCGACCTGCCTTTCATCGATGCCTTTCTGGGAATAAATCTGGAAACAGAATTCGAGCATCATGACCTGATGTATCATTGCTGGGAATACAATCTAAAAGGTGGATTTAAGGCAGTGGAACGACAGTTACAAATCCCCAGGCAAACCGAGGGGATTTGCGGATTCGATGCCATAAGGCTGTGGTGGAAGTACCAGGATTCCTATGACGAGGATGCTCTTGACCTGCTGCTGCAATATAACAAGGAAGATGTCGTTAACTTAAAAGCCTTAAGGCAAAAGTTAGCTGATTATAAATGCTGGATAGAGGACAATAGAGCAGACAGTTTTACCGATGCTGAGGTGTTGTGATAAAGTTAATGATTAAGAGAGCTAGAATTGAAAAATTCCTCTGTCCTTCCCACGATCTATGTCATAGGCTTCTTCGCATTTGCCAGCCAGAGCTTGGTATTCCCGGTAATGCCCCTTTATGCCACTCAACTCGGCGCTTCGGTATCTGAAGTCGGGCTGATAGTTGCCCTGGTTGCTTACTTCAATGCTTCTTTTATGATCCCCTTTGGTCTGCTCTCAGATAAATTCGGGCGGCGTACCTTTTTAATTGCCGGTTTTATTATCGCCACAATATCCACGCTGCTCTACACTTTGACTACCAACATATTGCAACTATCTATATTAAGAGCCATCCACGGAATCGGTTTAGCCGCACAAACACCAACAATTATTGCCACAGTGCTCGACCTATCGCCTGAAGAGCAAAGAGGTAAAGCACTGGGCTGGATTACCACGGCGACACAAACCGGGCTAATGGCAGGACCGATAATCGGAGGGCTTATATTGAACAGCTTTGGCTTTACCATTGCCTTCATTAGCTGCAGCATATTTTCATTAATAGGTATGGTTGTCCTGTTAGCACGATTCAGCATTATCCCGCAGAAAAAGAAAACAGAGCCCAGCGTAAATAAATCATGGCAATGGTTAAAGCAGCCGCCGCTGTACGGTGGCATGCTGACTACATTCGCTATAGCCATGGGCATAGGGACGCTTGGGGCCTACATACCAATTTATGGTGAAGGTTTAGGCATAACTGCGGCCGGGGCCGGGCTGATTATCACTCTCTCTTTTGCCAGTTCAGCTATGTTGCGGGTCCAGTCCGGAACCCTGTCAGATAAACTGGGCAGAAAGCCTTTAATTATATTTGGTTTAATATTGGGAGCAGCCATGATGGCTCTTATCTCCCGCTCTCAAACCCTGATTTTACTTGGTATCCTCGCTTTCTGCTTCGGCATAGGAATAGCTTTTGTCCAACCGTCCAGTATGGCGCTAATTGCCGACCTGTCTCCCAGAGGAGCCAAGGGACTGGCTTCAGGCATGTTTACCTGCGCCTACCAGATCGGTAATGCTGTCGGCCCTACAGCTATGGGGGTAGTAGCTGGAATTAGCAACCTGGAAACAATGTTCCTCGCCTGTGGCTCAAGCATAGCTTTTATGTTGATCGTTATTGTTATTCTATTTAAAACAGGGTGATTAATTTGAGATTATTTCCACCTGATACAGGGGAAAAGATAAAGCTATGAAAATAGTTCTGCACATTTGCTGTGGAGTTTGTGCTGCCGGCGTGGTAAAAACGCTGACTGAAGAAGACAATCAGGTCATCGGGTTCTTCTATAATCCAAATATCCAGCCCGTCGAGGAATATCAAAGAAGACTGGAAGCCGTTCGCAAAGTAGCTCAAGAGCTAAATTTTCCCCTGGAAGTAGCCCCTTATACCCCTGATGAGTGGCTAAAAGAGACCGAGCATCTGAAACATGAACCGGAAGGCGGCAAAAGATGCCAGGTTTGCTTCAGAATAAGATTAGAAAAAACTTATTTATATCTTAAGGAATGTGGAGCTGATGCTTTTACCACCACACTAACCATCAGCCCCCACAAGTCCGCCGCAACAGTAAACCGAATAGGGCTGGAGATAGCCGGAGATAAATTCCTGGTGAGAGATTTTAAGAAAAAAGACGGCTTTAAGAAGGCGATGCAACTGGCTAAACAATGGCAGCTCTATCAACAAAATTACTGCGGATGCCTGTACAGCATCAGAGAAACAAAGTAATCGTATTCCAGCCGGGACAGCAACAGCATAATCACAATCGCCCCTTGCTTTTATATATCTCTATGAATTTCTCGATAGAACGGTCGTAAGTCCTCTCCACATCGGCCGGAAAAAAGCAGGCTGGCAGTTCGTCCAGGCTGCGGTGATAGCTTACACACTCGCAACAAATACCCTTCCTGGAACAAGGTTCGTAAGTGCAGTTGCACTTTACCTTATTTTTCTCAATATTACATTCCCTCATGAGTCATACTCCTTTACAGCATCGATTAATACAGATTTCTTAAAGAATTTAAACTATATCCCTGCGGCAAAAACCTTGTCAATATAGTTTGACAAAACTAAAACGGTCACCTACAGTATACACAAAGCCTTATATTAACTTTATTAGATATATGAAGCCATCAGCAACCATCCAGTCAGAGCAAAAACAAGATAAAGGAGCGTAAAGAGATGGTGAACATTTCAAAATACGAGCTATCATGGAACAAACTCCGCTGGCACTGTGACCCTGCTATATTTGACTTCGAATGCACCAAAGACCTGGCACCCTTAAGGGAGTTTATCGGCCAGGATAGGGCAATAGGAGCCATCGAATTTGGCTTATCTATGAACCATGACGGCTATAACATCTATCTGGCTGGACTTACCGGAACAGGTAAAACTTCAGCGGTGAAAACTCATATCGACAAGCTCCTCAGAGAAAAGAAAGCTCTAAAACAACTGAAACCTCCACAGGACTGGTGCTACCTTTATAATTTTGCCGACTCCGACCGCCCTCAGATTGCAAAGCTTCCCCAGGGAAAGGGCAAGATTTTCCGTAACCAGATAAATAATCTGCTGCAAAAACTCAAAGAAGATTTAGCCAAGGCATTCGCCAGCGAAGAATATAAGAAAGAAAGGCAATCCATTATTGACGATGCCCAGGCTGAAAGGCAAAAGCTTTCGTCCGAATTGAGAGAGGAAGCACAACGCCAGGGTTTTTCCATCCAGGTGACCCCGACAGGACAAGCCATAATTCCCATGACAAATGGGAAACCTATGTCTGAAGAAGATTACATGGCACTCGAGGAAAAAAACAAAAAGGAACTGGAAACAAAGCGCGACGACCTGCTTAAAAAACTACAAGAGGCCTATGAAAAGGTACGGGAGATCGAGAAGAAAACAGAAGATAAGGTACGAGAGATCGATAAGTCTGTGGCTGGATTTACGGTAGCTCGGCTATTCGATAATCTGCTACAGGAATACAAAGACACGGAAAACGTTCACCAGTATTTACTGGACTTACAGACGCACACTCTGGACAACCTCAGCTTATTTAAGGAGAGAGAAAAACCGGCAGAACCCCTTCTGGGGATACCAGCCAGCTATATCATGCAGGGACGCGACCCATTTCTACCTTTCCAAGTAAATGTCTTCGTAGACAATAGTGATACCAAAGGCCCACCGGTAATAGTCGAACCAAACCCCAATTATGTAAATCTTTTCGGCAGGGTAGAAAGACAATTTCTCTTCGGTGGTTATATCAGTGACCATACCATGCTCAAACCCGGAGCTTTTCATCTGGCTAACGGCGGTTATCTGCTATTAAATGCCAAGGACGTGTTGACCAATGCCAACGTCTGGACAACTATGAAACGCACCATAAAGACCAAGGAATTAAGGATTGAGGATCCTCTGGAAGGATTAGGACTGATAGCGCCACAAGGACTACGGCCACAACCGATGCCGATAGACACCAAAATACTGCTGATCGGCGATGCCATGCTTTATCAATTGCTAGCCATGTACGACGAAGAGTTCTGGGAAATCTTCAAAGTTAAAGCTGACTTTGACTTTAAGATAGATAGAACCAAAGCAAACATGTTTCATTTTGCTGCCTTTATCTCCGGCTGCTGCGAACAGTGCGAAATGCACCACTTCGATCGTACCGGAGTAGCCAAGGTTGTGGAATATGCCTCTCGTATAGTGGGCGACCAGGAAAAATTGTCTTCCAGATTCGCTCAGATTAGAGAATTGGTGCAAGAAGCGGAGTACTGGTCACGCAAGGATAAAGCAGAATTGGTATCAGCCCAGCATGTAGAAAAAGCAGTCGAAGAAAGGTTCTTCCGACATAATTTGCCCTATGAGCACATCAGGGAAATGATAGACCGTGGCATCATAATGATAGATGTCAAAGGCGCAGTAGTAGGTCAGGTTAACGGCCTCAGCGTCTACAGCCTGGGTGATGTGAGCTTCGGCAAACCATCGCGAATAACCTGCAAGACTTTTTTAGGACGGGGAGGCGTCATCAATATTGAAAGGGAGTCTCAACTCAGCGGTAAAATACACGATAAAGGTGTTCTCATCCTCAGCGGCTATCTGGGCTGGAAATATGCCCAGGATACTCCCCTCTCGTTATCCGCCAGCCTCTGCTTCGAGCAATCTTATGAAGGCGTAGAAGGAGATAGTGCTTCCTCCACTGAACTCTATGCCTTACTATCCAGTTTATCGGATACTTCCATAAAACAGAGTATTGCAGTCACCGGTTCGGTAAATCAAAAAGGTGAGATCCAGGCTATCGGCGGGGTTAACCAGAAAATCGAAGGCTTTTTCCGGGTCTGTCGAACCAAAGGGCTTACTGGAGACCAGGGAGTGCTGATACCCCGTAAGAACGTTACCAACCTGATGCTACGCCAGGAAGTTATAGATGCAGTGAAGAAGGGTAAGTTCCATATATATGCGGTTAGCACCATCGACGAGGGACTGGAAATCCTGACTGGCATAACAGCAGGCAGGAAAAGAAAAGATGGTTCTTATCCCAAAGACAGCATCAACTACAAAGTAGACAAACAACTAAAAGAAATGGCAACCAAGCTAAAGAAATTCGCTGAACCGGAGGTCAAAAACAAAAAGAAAAAGCTATAGAGTTAACATACCCAGCCGCAACACACAATAGAATCACGCAGGTGCTTCAACGATTACAGTAGTACCCTTACCCGGATCTGACTGCACTACAAGAATTCCTCCAAGTAACCTGACGCGCTCTCTCATACCTAACATGCCAAATTTGCCATACCTGGTTAAGCTATCTGCTGGATGAGAAAGCTCAAACCCTTTACCATTATCCCTGACAATTATTATAATTCTATCTCCGCCAAAATCCACCGACACCTCAGCCTGCTTTGCCCCGGAATGACGCCAGACATTACTTAATGCTTCCTGAGTAATACGAAATAGTAACAGTTCCACATCACTTGAAAGTCGACGCTCGACCCCATGTTTTTCCACTTTAACAGCAATTCCAGCACGGCTTTCCAAATTAGATGCCAGCCATTCAAGCGCCGGTACCAGTCCCAGACGATCCAATACTGGCGGACGCAGGTCCTGGCTCAAGCTACGCACACCTGCCATTATACTGTTAGTCTGCTGTCTAAGATCCTCTATAAGTCGCCTTTTCTCGTCGGATATACCTTCCTTGCTACTGGCAATAATATCTATCTGCCGAGATAAAACAACCAAGGACTGTATAGTATCGTCATGAAGTTCACGTGCTATACGCATTCTTTCGTTTTCCTGAGCTCTGGTAACCCGCTCCAGATAAAAACGTAGATCCTCCTGCATTCGCATTTCCTGAGTGAAATCTCTGGCAATATGCTGAAATCCTACCGGCCGTCCGTTAACTCTAAATACATTGGTAGTCAACCTTAAAATTCTTTCTTTACCTCCCGCTGTAACCAGTTTCTGTTCATACGGCTGGACAACGGTTTCCCCTCGAAGCAGTTTAGACCTTATTTCATTAGCCAGCCGCAAGCTTTCTTCAGAGATTAATGATTCGGCGTTTGTATGGGACAAGGTTTCCAGTCTATTACCTGCGAGTCTATTAGCCGCGTCATTAGCTGAGATAATATTGCCATCTATATCACTAACCCAGATGGCATCATAGGCATTCTCAAATAGCTGTCGATATCTTTCCTCGGACATCCTCAACTTCTCAGCGAATTCTCGCTCCTTTTCATACAGTCTGGCATTCTCCAAAGCAACGCCAATCTGATTTCCTATGGCTGTCAGCGTTTCCATCTCGTCCTTGGTGAACTCATAGCGCTCATGTTTAGCTACACAAAGAGTTCCCATAACCTTACCCTTCGATTTCAAAGGCACAATCATCTCCGACCGAATCCCTTCATAGATAACCGCCTGTTTAGTTAATCTAGGGTCTCTGGATGCATCTTCTATGTATGCTGGTTCACCGGTTAGTGCAACCATTCCATTAAAACCCTCTCCCAATTTTAGTCTGTCTACACTATTTACAAATCGCTCCGGCACTCCCTGGTAAGCAGCAAGGGAAAGCTCACCGGTATCCTCATCTAAAAGGAACAATAAAACGGCATCAACTTTCATGACATTCATAATATTATAAGCACTGCTATTCAACACATGGCTTAACTCAAGTGACTGAGAAACAGAACTTGTAATCTCGTTAAGGGCAGCAAGCTGAATACGATTTCTTCTCTCCTTACGCAGCGATTCAAAAGTAAAAGCCACCAGGTTGCCCACAATGAAAACAATGCCTGTCTCAAGCAGCGCATCTTGAGGATTAGAGGAAAAAATAATGGCACGAGGCAGCATACAGGCCAAAGCAATAAGCGAAACAGCAACGCTGCCTTTCCATTCAAATAAAAAACCCGACCAGATTATAACCGCAAGATAGAGTATTCGCTCAAATGCATGCCTGCTCAGATTAAGCTTAACTATAAGGTCAGCCAAAAGTGCAGGAGTTTGCACTTCTTCGCGATAGTGCAAGAAAGTTATAAGTGCTAGCAGCGCTAAAATTAGCCAGAAAGCAGGCCTTCGAATAACTCTAGTTAACCAGCTTATCGAAAACTTCTGCCCCATTGGTACATCTCAAATGCCTTCAAGTAGCCATTATTAAACCACATCATCAAGAGCAACCCAACCCTTCTTCAAGGCATGCACCACCGCCTCAGTCCTGGAACTGACTCGCAGCTTGTTAAATATATTACCCACATGTCCCTGTACCGTCCGTATGCTCAAACACAGTTCATCCGCTATCTCTTTATTACTTAACCCTTTTGTCACCAGCTTTAAAACCTCGACCTCACGTTTGCTCAATACCTCATCAGGTTCTTCTTCCACCTTACCAGGAGTTCTGGCAAACTTACTTAATACCTTTCTAGCGATAGAGGGATGTAATACCGATTCACCTGCATACACCGCTCTAACCGCATCAATCAACTCTTGCCCATGTATACTCTTCAATAAATATCCCGCTGCACCAGCCTCAAGCAAACTAAAAACGAATTGATCATCATCATAAGCACTGAGTATCAACACAACCATCTCCGGATATAAAGCTTTTATCTGCCTTGTAGCTTCTATGCCATCAAGCCTCGGCATAGATATATCCATTATGGTTACATCCGGCTTATAACGTGTGGCCAATAATACCGCCTCATCTCCGTCACTAGCCTCCGCTACTACCTCCATATCGTCTTCCTGATCTAGTAGCCTTCGTGTACCTTCCCGAACAACCGCATGGTCATCAGCTATTAGAATCTTGATCATCTTAAACTAACTCCCCCCTGTATATCTTGTTCATTATATCAGAGTATAGCAGATACTTTCTCAGTCAGAGATATCAATGGAGATCATTTTTCAAAAATTTTTCATACCTCATAAAACAAACCTAGATAGCTTTAGCTATTAATATTAACACAAGTTCACATTAATAACCCGAAAATAAATATATGTAATCATATACTGATTAAGGTATTGTCTGTCATAAGAATTTCGTATATAATGCCTGCTGGCTACTTCAGACGATAGCAACTAAATAAAGGAGGCTAACATCTACTATGGAAAAACGAGAGCTGGTCATTGTTGGCGGTAGTGCCGGGGGTATCCAAGCTGCCATTTGCGCCCAAAAGCATCATGGTTTGAAAGATATACTTGTTATACGCATGGAAGAGAAAGTAATGGTTCCCTGTGGCATTCCATACATCTACGGTACATTAGGGTCAGTGGAGAAAAACGTCATACCAGATAAACTACTCGGGGATGCAAAATTCAAAGTTGGCGAGGTAGTCTCAATCGACAGGAAAAGCAAAACGGTAACAATGAAAGATGGTTCTGAAATAGGCTACGAGAAGTTAATTCTGGCTACAGGCTCAAATCCGATAAAACCGCCGATACCTGGTATAGACAAAAAGGGTGTGTGGTTTGCATGGAAGAATACTGACTATCTTGAAGAATTGGCTAAGGCTATCTATGGCGTTGAAGACATTTTAATTATTGGTGGTGGCTTCATCGGGCTGGAGTTTGCCGATGAATGCCGTAAATCGGGGCACAAGGTCACAGTTGTGGAATTGCTCGAGCACTGCTTACAGACAGTATGCACCACAGACCTATGTATACGAGCTGAAGAATCACTTACGGATAGCGGCGTAAAAATAATCACAAGTAATGGCGTGAAATCCATCAATGGCGATGCTAAAGCAAGCTCGGTAACATTACAGAATGGCGATACAATAAATTGCGATATGATTATTGTTGGTATCGGTGTCGTGCCCAATGTTAAGCTGGCCAAAGATGCCGGACTGGAAATAGGCCCTACTGGCGGAATTAAAGTAGATGAATTCCAGAGAACAACTGATAGCAATATCTTTGCTATAGGAGATTGCGCTGAGAAATACTCTTTCTTCAACGGTATGCCAGTAGCAACAAGACTTGCTTCGGTAGCTACAAGAGAAGGAAAAATTGCAGCGGCTAATCTCTATCAAGCGCAGTGGCGTAATATCGGGACAATCGGCGTATTTGCAACAGTTGTGGCAGATAATGCTATCGCCATGGCAGGCCTGACCGATGTCAAGGCCCGGGAAATGGGCTATGAGGTAGTAGTCGGAGAAGCTCAAGCTGCTTCGAAGCATCCGGGAAGTATGCCAGACGCACGTCCCGTGAGAGTTAGACTGGCGTTTGAACGCAGGTCAGGCAAAATACTGGGAGGTTGTGCCTGTTGTACTCACGCTGTTGGCGAAGTGGCAAATTTGATCTCCGCAGCCATAGTAAACGAAATGACTATGGAGCAGATTGCCATGTTCCCCATGGGTACTCACCCATGGCTTACAGCGTCACCACTAGCATATCAGTTTACTGACGCTGCCAGCAATGCCCTTCACAAGGTTAAGGGTATAGGAAGTAATTCGAAATAAATCCAGATTTCCAGTTTAAACTTGCTAAAACGCCAGTGCGATTTGGCTAAAAATCAAATCTCACTGGCAGCAAAATAGATTCCTGATGAACCACCGTCAAAGTGATAAATACGGAAGTCAGGTTTAATACAGCCGTATCAGCACGCCCTGAAAGAATTTCGTTACTCATTAATAGAAATTAAATCAGTTCGAAATGTAAAGTACTACCTGACAGTTGATACGCATAAATCCCGCCTTAAAATGAACTCTCTTTAGGCATTTCAGGTATTTTAATAGGTATTTTAGGCAATCAAAAACAGGTAATAAAACGGCTGACATTGACTAACTTTTGTGATTCAGCTATAATACTTCCCCAGTAATTGTGCCATTTTCCGCTGTACCATTTTTTGCGCCTGGTTTCTTAAAAATCAACGACAAAGGAGGAGCACCATGTGGCAAAGTAAAAGCACTGGTGGTGCGCATGTCGAGGAGGCTATCAAGCAGCTATTGCCTCCATGTCAGATCAAGTGTCCTATCAACGAGGATATTCAACGTACCAACGTCCTCATCTCCCTGCTTCCAAGAGACATAGAGTCGGCGAAGCAGGGTATCATGCAGATAGGTGATTACCTCTACGAGAAGAATCCCTTTTTCAATATCTGCGGTTACATCTGCGGTCTATGTGAACTGGAATGCAATTATAAAACCAAAGGCGGAGCTATAAGAAGAAGGTTATTGAAGAGGTTCTTATCGGATCACTATACAGACTCTCTTAGCAAGAAGGAGGAGAGCACAGTAGTCAAAGACAAAGAAAATGTAGCAATCATGGGTGGCGGTCCTGCAGGTTTAATGTGTGCCTACATTTTAAGCAGAATGGGATACAGGCCTACTATATTTGAGTCATCTAACAGGTTGGGAGGAGCGCTGTGGTTGATACCGGAATACCGCTTACCCCAATCTGTTCTGAACACCACTGTTGAAAACCTGGTCAGGATTGCTGGTATAGATGTTAAGTACGGTGCCAAAATAGGCCAGGACAAACTTACGTTCGAGAGGCTGAGGATAGATGGCTATAAAGCAATCTTCGTGGCTAAAGGAACACCATACCCCAGGGTATTGACCTTCGGCAAAGATACAGTGCCAGGACAGGATCTCTCCGGTGTTATGTACGGCCAAACTTTTCTTTATGAGGTCAGTCACGGCAACATCGAGGCAAACTACTTTCAAAATAAGAGGGTAATTGTAATCGGCGGCGGCAATGTGGCATTTGATGTTGCCAGAACAGCAAGGCGACTTGGGGGAGAGGTTACCTTAGTCGCACTGGAATCTGAAGACAAAACTTCCAGAGATGGTATACCTGCTGATGAAGACGAGATCAGAGGGGCGTGGGAAGAAGGCATAAAGATTATTCACTCTCGCGGAGTGCAAAAAATAACTGGCGAGCGGGGCAGATTCAAGGGAATTAGCTCCCCCAAATGCACCAGTGTGTTTAATGAAGAGGGCTTCAACCCCAAGTTTGATCTGGACGACTGTATAGACCTAACCGGTGATGTTCTAATAATCACGGTAGGACAAACACCCGACAGGGTCTTTTTACAAAAAGAGAATCTTCTGGATGAGAGAGGAAGGTTAGCAGTCGACCCCTTCACCTTGCAGAGCTTAAGAAATAGTTCGGTGTTTATCGGCGGTGATGTCAGGCGGATCGGGTTCATGGTAGAAGCGATGAGAGAAGGGATAGAGGCTGCCGAGTCTATTCACAGGTATTTGAGAGGTTTGAATATGAGGGAGGGCAGGAAAAGAGACTACGAGAAGTTCGATATCCCCGAGAGATATGAATACAAAAGCCCGACAGATGTTGCCTGGATACCGCCTGAAAAACGCTTGCATTTTCAAATGTTTGAAAGAGGCCTCTCTTTACAGGAAGCTATAGAGGAAGCCAAGCGATGCGTTACCTGTGGACCTTGCGTATCCTGCAAGGCTTGTATATCCATTGGTTTCGAAAAATCGTTGTATGCAGTCGAAGTTGATGAGTCAAGATGCAGTGGCTGCGGCACCTGTGTTTACGCATGCAACTATGACTCAGCTCATCTTGTAGAGCGAGATGGGAAAATACTATCCAGCACAGATATGTTCAGATGCAAATCTTGTGGCATGTGTGTAGCAGCATGTCCCTCAGATGCACGGAAAATGGTCGATGATAATACCTACGAAAGAATAGACAAAGTCTTTGCATCTCTAGACTAAATAATTTGAGGATGGAAGAAAATGAGCAATTTTGAACCCAAACTGGTGTGTTTTTCCTGCCGATTCGGATGGGGATTTTTAGGGAATGAGGCCGAGCTTTCATCTCAGATAAAGAACTGGATACCGATTATATGCAGCGGGAAGCTTGACACCGCGCATATAGTGGATGCTTTTAAGCACGGCGCCGATGGTGTTCTGGTTCTGGGTTGTCCTGAAGGCGAATGTCATTATCAGGATGGCAATTACGAAGCTAAAAAGAGAATTTATCTGTTGCATAAGGTGCTTGCATCATACGGCATTGAACCGGATAGAGTCAGGATAGAGATGTCGCTCGACCCTGAAGGGAAAAGTATCCCCAAGCTGGTGAAAACGATGAGCGATACCATTAAGCAACTTGGGCCTGTGAAAAAGGCATGAAATATAAAACTAAAGAGGAGAGACGGATATGGTAACTAAACCGAAGGTCGCGATTGCCTGGCTTGGTAGTTGTGGTGGTTGTGATGAAGCGGTTGTTGATTTGAATGAAGCGATATTGGACGTAACCAATGCAGTTGATGTGATTTTTTGGCCCGTAGCTCTGGATTTCAAATACAAACACATCGAGGCAGTGAATGACGGTGACATTGTACTGAGCATTATAAACGGACATGTCAGAAATTCTGAGCAGGAAGAAGTAGCCAAACTTCTCAGGCAGAAATCGAAGCTTGTATTGGCTTTTGGCGCCTGTGCCTGTTTCGGTGGTACACCGGGTATGGCAAACTTCAGAACAAAAGAAGACATATTCAACTGGGTCTACAGGGATTCGCCTACAGTGGTCAATCCTAAGGGTAACTACCCTCAGGTGAAGACAGTTGTTGAAGGAAAAGAACTTACGCTCCCTGAGTTTTACGAGCAAGTCTTCGCCTTGAATCAAGTCATAGATGTCGATTATTACCTTCCGGGATGTCCTCCACCTCCCAACCTTATAGCAAATGCGGTGACTGCGGTTCTCGAGGGAAAACTTCCTCCAAAAGGTTCCACACTTGCACCGCATAAAGCATTATGTGATTCCTGTAAACGAAATAAAACCAAACCGAACAAGATTGCTATAAAGGATATAAAGAGGATTCATGAAATTGAAGCCAGCCCTGATACCTGTTTCCTAGCTCAGGGCGTGCTTTGCATGGGGATAGGTACACGTGATGGTTGTGGTGCGGTATGTATCGAGACCAACATTCCATGCAGAGGTTGTTTTGGCCCGGTTGAAGGTGTAGCAGATGCAGGAGCAAAATTCATACCTGCCCTGGCATCCATGCTCGACGTACAAAGCGATAGCGAGATGAAAGAAGCCGCCGATAGCATAGACGACCTGGCCGGCTACCTTTACCGGTTTTCATTACCTTCTTCTATGTTGCAAAAGAAACGCACATAAGTAGAGATTAGGAGAAAAAGTTATGGCAAATATTAACGTAACAATAAATCCTATAACCAGACTCGAAGGTCACGGAAAGATTGAGATTTTTCTGGACAAAAAAGGTAACGTGGAAGATGCCTACTGGCAGGTAGTGGAGCTCAGAGGCTTTGAGCGGTTTTGCATCGGCAGGCCAGTTGAAGAAATGCCCAGAATAACTCCGAACATCTGCGGTGTTTGCCCATCACCTCATAATCTGGCATCTACTAAAGCCGTCGATGACGTTTACAGTGTGGAGCCTACACCGGCAGCTAAGCTGGTCAGGCAGCTCCACTACAATGCCTTTCAGGTCGAGGACCATTATATCCATTTCTTTTTCCTTTCCGCCCCTGATTTCGTACTGGGGCCGGATGCTGATCCTGCAGTAAGAAACATCCTGGGCCTTATCAACAAGGTAGGCATAGATATCGGCGGAAAAGTGATTGACATCAGAAAGAGATGCCGTGACATCATACGTCTCATCGGCAGCAAAGCCCCTCACCCGGAGGGCGGTTTGCCCGGTGGAGTTCCCCGGGGAATCACCGAAGAAGAGCGGAAATGGATAATACAGACCGCTGATGATACTGTTGAATTTGCCCAGTTTGCCTTGAAGCTTTTCAAAGATGTCGTCGTGGCCAACAAGAAATATCTTGACCTGGTGCTCAACGATGCTTACAAATTGAACACGTACTACATGGGACTGGTTGATGAAAACAAAAAAGTGAACTTCTATGAAGGTAAGCTGAGGGTGATTGACCCGCAGGGTAAAGAGTTTGCCTTGTTTGATCCGCGTGATTATGTAGAACATATTGGCGAGTGGGTTGAGCCCTGGACATATATTCGCCTGACCCATCTGAAAAAAATAGGCTGGAACGGCTTGCATGACGGTAAAGGTAGTTCAGTATACCGTGTTGGGCCACTGGCAAGGTTGAACGTCGCTGATGGCATGGCCACGCCGCTGGCACAGAAAGCATACGAGGATATGTTCGATGCTCTAGGCGGTAAGCCCAGCCACCATACTTTAGCTTACCACTGGGCAAGGTTAATTGAGGCGCTTCAGGCTGCAGAGGACATGCAAAGAATAGCCAGGGACCCTCTATTGACCAGTAAGGATATACGTAATATGAACCTCAAGCTGAAGAAATCAGGCATTGGTTGCGTTGAAGCAGCACGCGGTACTTTGATCCATCACTATGAGACCGATGATGATGGCCTGGTAACCAGAGCTAACCTCATTGTGGCCACGCAGAACAATGCAGCGCCCATCTGCCTGTCGGTGAAGAAAGCAGCTATGGGGTTTGTCAAAGGGCCAGAGGTCAAGGAAGGCCTTCTCAATATGGTAGAGATGGCATTCAGAGCGTATGATCCCTGTCTTGCCTGCGCTACCCATGCCATCTCCGGTGAGATGCCACTGGTAGTGAATATAAGAGACGAAAATCATAATATAATAAAGACGATTAGCCGTCCTTGATTTAAACGGCAAGCTAATACGGCTTATAGTTTTTGATAACGATAACACCATCCTCGACGAGGATGGTGTTATTTTTTTAAGCCAGCGCCAGGCAATTGCATAGAGAATGATGCTTCCTTTGCCCCTTTTGCGATAAAATACGGAATAAGCAGAGGGTATAACCATGAAATACGATTTCGACAAAGTAATCGACCGCAGAAACACTGATTCTGTTAAGTGGGGAACAGTTGAAGCTTTATTTGGTGATAAAGACGTGCTGCCCATGTGGGTTGCCGATATGGATTTTCCCATCGCTCAGCCCATAACCGAAGCTCTCAGGAAAAGGACTGAACATGAGGTCTACGGCTATGCAAAGCCGCAGCCGTCCGTTATCGAGTCCGTTGTTGATAGACTACGGAAGAAATACAACTGGAAAATCGAACCGGAATGGGTGGTGTTTACCCCTGGAGTTGTTCCCGCACTCCATGCCGCTATCAGGGCCTTCAGCCAGCCTGGCGACGAAGTCATCATTCAGAGTCCTGTCTACTATCCATTCTGGTCGGCCATAAGGACCTGCGGCTGCCACACCTCCAACAACGAGCTTAATCTCATCGACGGACATTACCGGATGGATTTCGACGACCTGGAGAATAAATTCAGCCCCAGGGAAGACGACATGATGCCCAGGCCTTCCCGCGCCCGGATGATGATTCTGTGCAACCCCCATAATCCCATAGGCAGAGTCTGGAGCAAGCAGGAACTGATCAGGGCAGGAGAAATCGTCTTAAAACATGGCGCTTTAATGGTTTCAGATGAAGTCCACTGTGAACTGCTTTTCCGGGGTTCGGTGCATATTCCGTTTGCATCTATATCAGCGGAGTTCCAGCAGAACTCGATTACCTGCATGGCCCCCAGCAAGACCTTCAATCTGGCTGGACTCAATGCCTCATCGATTATTATTCCTGATAAACAGATCAGGGAAAAATTCAATGCCGCCAGGTCAGGCATTCAATCCGGCCCCAACGTCTTCGGACTGGTAGCCTTAGAGGCTGCCTATCGCCACGGCGATGAGTGGCTGGAACAGTTGCTGGACTATCTGCAGGGAAATCTGGAATTTCTCATCGAATATTTCCAAAAGAAAATTCCAAAGATTAAGGTTATCAGACCGGAAGGGACATATCTGGTCTGGCTGGACTGCCGGGAACTGGGAATGGATACACAGGAGCTTCGGGGTTTTATCAGGAACAAGGCTAAAGTAGGCCTAGATGACGGTTTTCTCTTCGGGCCCAACGGCGCCGGCTTCCAGAGAATAAATATCGCCTGCCCCCGCGCCACCCTGGCAGAAGCCCTCAAAAGAATCGAAAAGGCCGTAGCTATGATTAGTAAATAAGCTACGTGTCACCCGCCTTCGGGTGACCGATAAATTGCATTTGCAGAATGGGTCACCTCTGGGGAAGTGACTCCCACAAAAGAAAATGGTAACGCCATCCTCGACGAGGATGGCGTTAATCTTTTGGAGCTATAGAACTCAAAGAGTTTTCTAAACCCGAAACACTAGGTTTTACCTATCAGAGCAAGTATCCCGTAGATAATCAGCACAATACCTATAATCCATTGAAGAATGGTAGGAAAGATAAGAACAATGATACCGGCAACTATAGCTACAATACCAATAATCAGGGCATTACTTTTACGATTCATTTAGAAACCTCCCTCAGGATTTTGATTAAAACTAACATAATACCCTCGTATTGTCAACGAGTACACTGATTACAGTACAACTTGGGACTCTCCCCACAAGGCCAAAACGTCTATTCTGACACAGTTTTCGAATCTACTCTTGGAGCCCTTTCGCACAACATAGGTTATATCCGCACCTGCCTGCGGAGGATGCCCGATAAAGCCTATTATACACCTCTATCAGGAGTCAACAACCCAAACTTCTCACATAAATTATGAGATGCAACTTCCTCCCTTGTTCCAGACCATCCTATTAGATTTTTATGACTTTGCCTGCGGAGAGGAGAGAGTCGACCGTATCGTACATATTGGTTACCTGTCCCACCTTTAGCTTATCCTTCAACTGATAGTATTCAAGGCAGGTGCCACAAGAGAAGATTTCTACTCCATTATCAGCGAGCAGCTTCAGAGCATCCAATACCTCCGAACCTTCAGTCGTCAGCCTGACACCGTCATTGATGAACAGCAGTTTAGCCGGCTTCGGGTTAGCATCCCAGAGAGTATTTAAGAAAGCCTTCATCAGTATCTCGCCCAATCTATCATCGCCAGTGCCAAATCTGTCGCTCGCGATCAACACCACATCGGAACTTTTTTGACTCTTTTCCTGAGTTTGCTGCCCTTTGACAATTTCGAGACGGAAGACTCCTTCTTTTTCAGAGACAGTTACCGTACATCCCTGGCTGCGAGCAAAGCGCTCGACATTCTGACGGCTTTCTTTACTGTCCACGACAACCGTAATACTACCCTCAGCAATCTTTTCCAGCGCCTCTTTAGTCTCTATCACCGGCCTGGGACACGGCAGCCCTCGCGCATCAACTTCTATCACTTCTAATTTCCTCCTTTAGTGTAGCAAGTATTACTCCAATCACACAGGTTATCTTTAAAAACCGCTGGAAACTGGGCAATAACCTGCTTAACTTTACTGGCTGGCGTTACCCGGGCGTATTTACCAGCCGTGCGGTTGGCTTTAGCGGCAATAACCGCTGCCTCCGAAGCTTCCAGACCGGCATATATGAGAGCCGCCACCAGCCCGGTAATGGTATCGCCGGTACCGCCGATAGGCTCCAACTCAGGTATATTCGGCTCGCTGACCTCAGCTATAACTTCACCGTTTCCGATTATATAATCCGTCGTTCCTTTAACCAGCAGTAATTTGGCTGAACTATGATTTGTATAAGCAGCTCTCGCCAGCTCGGGTGAGCGACGTACATCGGTCTCGAATAGATGTTTGGCAATGTAAGCGGGATGCGTGGCATCTGGATCGGCAAGGAAGGCAATTTCAGTTGCATCAGGAGTAAAAACGTCAAACGTTTCTGCCAGCCCGGCGGCTTTCGCCGAATACATTGAAGCAGCATCGGCAATCATAATCGGCCGTCTTTGGCATTCCTCAACCGCAGCACATAATTGGCGTGTCTGCGCCATATCGGGTAACCAGTAGTGCAATGCCAGCACTTGCGGAGCAAGCTCTGCCACATTATCAATCAAGTATTGATACAATTCACGGCTGCCTTTGCCCCTGCCGATATCACCGACAAGTAATGCGTATGGGGCATCAAGCTTCAGGTAACTGCTAGCAGTCAGTGCTGCACTTATCATCGCGGCGGTGCCTTGCGTACAGGGAATTGATCTACCGTTTATAACGATAGAATCTCCGTCTCTGGTAATTTCACCAAAAGTAAGAGGCATGTCCTTGATAGGAACCGTACCGGCAATAAGCATCATTTTGGAGTTCCTCCTTTATATATATTAAGACATTCATCCAGAGCCCTATCCAGGTTCAATGCGCAAAGAGTAAAGCCGATATCTTTGGGACTTGGAGCTTCCTCCATCCGCTTATCAACTAACTCTGCATAGAGGTAAGGGATGTCAGGGCAGCCGCCTCCGGAAACATTGACAATAACGCCACTATCCTTTTCATAGGTCACTTTCATATTGCCTGCCCTGACCATAATCCACTTGCCGAAATCAGTCACCTTGACGACCTCTAAAAGCGGCGCCGTGCCTATTTTTAATGGTTCTATGCCAAAATAAGGCATGCCTTTTTCTTTAAGCAAACGCTCAATACCCGGTCGTTCAGCTATATTTATTTCAACTGCCAGGTCACACCCTTTGCGTAGCTCGGGCGGCGGTGCCACAAGACGAACGATATAGCTTTCCGCCTTAAGTATCTTTTCAGCGGCAATAGCATCTTCTACCGTATCTAAGAGAACAAGGCCGCCACCTTCAAATTTTATTTTTTGTTGTCGCTTAATAAATGCCATTCTTTTAGCACCTCTGTAAATTTTTTCTGCCAATCGTTAGCTATTTATCCGATTCAAGCCGGTTGACCCGCTACCATAGATAGCAGCACCCAGGGCTCCGACAATCTATGAATCATCTCAATAAAATGCACGAAGACATCCGACAATATGCCGAATACCATCAGAGGGCATTGCTTCGGGAGATAGAAAACTGTTCCCTGAACCGCTGGATATTTATGGGGGGAAATGCAACAGCTTTGATTCCTTGTGGAAGTTCAATTACAGCGGTGAGTCCTGACTTAAGTAGAAGACAACTAAGTCAGGATTATCGATATCAGGGCGATGATATTGTCTTCCCACAAAGCCATGCTCTGATTGTGACGTACAACGTACATCAATTTGCCGGATCAGGTACGGCGATTAAATGGAATCACAATATCACCCCCTTTCAATACATTATCGGCTTATATAAATAAGCCAGTGAATATTATATTAAAAGGGAGACCTAAAAGCTAATTTGCTTACTATATACTCTGCACAAAGCGCATCTACTCACCGACAACTAGCGAAACTGCTATTTCTGATAATAAGCGCCCTGTTCCAAGATTTAAATAACTTCTGGCATTTATATACTTGACAAACCCACGACATGCAAGATAGGATTATTGTGAATATACAACAGATTAATAGGTATTTTAGACGGTAAAAAAACAAGCATTATCACGGAAGCCAATCTATTTATAGTATGGTAGCCTACTATTGCTGTGACGGGGTAAGGGAAACATCCAATTAGCCAATATCTGATCTGAAGTTCTAGCCAACTTGATCCTACTCTCGAACCCTTACCTCCACCGCTTTCCCAAGGTATAGCCCTTTAATAATCAAGGCTACTATGAAGGGGGTAGAAAAGGATAGGTGATAGATGCATTGGGAATTCATAGTGGTCCTTCTGATAGCTATACCCATCATCCTCCTCCCCATAGCTCTTGCGTGGTATATAACCACTGGTAGCATTTACAAAACTATTCAGGAAAGTAGAAAGAGGCGAAGGACGCTGGAACAGGGGAACAATCAAGAGGCTATGGTAGAAAGTACCGATCGTCAGCAATCACGCTTATAATTTTACGTAGTATGCAAAATTACAACCTTGCTTATTTA
>Ga0265297_10003947_pt1 | contig 25330 bp, 18 predicted proteins | sample Munlanlwell13791_FD_192502 | JGI IMG/M metagenome (GOLD analysis project Ga0265297, IMG submission 192502) | Leachate microbial communities from a municipal landfill in Southern Ontario, Canada - Leachate well 137-91 | ecosystem: Engineered > Solid waste > Landfill > Unclassified | place... | reverse complement strand
GGCAAACTGGAGGATTTTATCCTGGCCAAGCAATCCCTGGGTAATCGTTCCTTTACCCGCCCACGCCGCTACCGTCCATCCAGCCCTGGCCTCAAGCCCCTCCACTACGGTAATCCCGGGTGGCGCGGGTGTGGCGACAGGCGGAGGTGCGCTGGCAACAGGCGAATTTGTTTCCGTCGGAGCTGGAGTAGCGCTTGGCGTCACCTTGGGTTCGAGAGCCTTCTTCAGGCGCTCGATCTGCTTGTAGACGCCATCGTCCTTGGGGTTTCGCTTGTAGTATTCCGAATACGCCACGAGGGCTCCCGCCAGGTCGCCCTTCTTCTCAAGAAGCTTCGCCAACTGCAGATATGCGTCATCAGGTACTCCCTGCTGACCGACGCACAACTTCAACTCCGTTATAGCTTCATCGGTCAGGCTATGGTCAATGCAGAAAAGCGCAAGGTCGTAGTGACCCTTGTAGTCATTTCCCGCAAGCCTGGCTTTGCGCGAGGTGTAGTCGTAATCAATCCTCGCGATTTGCCTTCGAGGGATGGAGACTGTGCCGGTACTTCCGTTAGCCATGGTGATGCGAACAACGATGTAGTCGAAGTCGGGATCATCCGTGATGACCTTGCACTTGTGCTCAAGCCCATTTTTCATGACGACGACATCGGCGCCGACACGCGCCCCAAAAGCCAGGACGAACAGCGAGGCGCACAAGACAAGGAATACTGCTTTCCTCATTTCGGTCTTCCATTGCTTGAAAACACAGTTCCTGCGGCTGAATGCACAAAGTCGGCCAGTAAGCCGAACGCGCGAGCCCGATGCGAGACGAGGTTCTTCCTGCATCTCGGGACTTCACCGAAAGTTCTGCCGAACGGCGGAAAGAAGAAAACCGGGTCATACCCGAAGCCGCTCGCGCCGCGCGGTTCTACTGAAATATACCCCTCAACCGTGCCTCTGAACGATAAACAAGTACCTGACGGTGAACACAAAGCGGCAACACAGACAAAACGAGCACGTCGCTCCTTTGCCGGGACACCGAGAAGTTTGCTGAGTAACAGACGATTTCGTTCCTCGTCACCGGCATTCTCCCCGGCAAATCTTGCAGAGAAGATTCCGGGCGCGCCTCCGAGAAAATCGACCTCGATGCCTGAGTCGTCGGACACCGCTGGCAAACCGCATATCTGCGCTGCCGCCCTGCCCTTTATCAGTGCATTCTCCTCGAAGGTTGCTCCGGTCTCTTGGACGTCCTGACAGTCTGCGAGTTCCGCGATTGAGACGCACTGGAGCGAGCGCATGTCGAGAATTGCTGCAATCTCCTCAGTCTTGTGCCGGTTCTTCGACGCAACAACCAGCCTCAAAACAGGCTCTCCTTCAGTGATTGAAGGGAATCCACTCCCAGCGAGGAAAGCTGCGCAAAGAACAGCTCATCAATCGCTTTCGAGCCCAGGCCGATGAGTTCGTTCAACCGGGCGAAGTCAACGGAGTTCTTTTCACCTGTGCCCTGAATCTCGACGATCTCCTTCGAGGAATTGAGAATCAAATTCAGATCGAAGTCTGCTGCCGAGTCCAGCTTGTAGTCAAGATCAACGGTTGGCTTTCCACCGACCACGCCTACGCTGACGGCAGCGATCTGATCGCGCAAGGGACAACGGATAAGCCTCTCTTCGCGTTTGAGCCACTTGAGGGCGTCGCACATTGCCACCCAGCCACCTGTCACTCCGGCAGTCCTCGTCCCACCGTCCGCAGAAATAACATCGCAGTCCACGTACAAAGTCATGGCCGTGAAAGCCGTCATATCGACGGCGGCTCGCAAAGACCGGCCAATCAGCCGCTGAATTTCCAGCGAGCGGCTGTCAACTCTGTCTCGCTCTCTGCTTTTTCTGGTGTGTGTCGAGGCCGGAAGCATCGCGTACTCGGCGGTGAGCCAGCCGGACTTGGCCGGCTCGAGAAACTGTGGAACCGACTCCACCGCGCTGACAGTGCAGATGAGCCGGGTCTCGCCGAACTCAACAAGCACCGAACCGGGGGCAGTCTTGATGAATCCCCTGGTGAATTTCACGGGACGCATTCCAGCCGCCGTTCTGGTTCCTGAGAAATCTGGCATCACATGTTTCCTTCTGCAGCGGTTCCGGCCGCGTTCACGGATTGACAGGGCGTCAACAAACGACTGAAACCGATACCTCGTCTTGCGCCAAGCCCAAGGTCATGGTTCAGAACCGACGTCTCTATCAGTTGGCTTTCAGATGATCTTGTTTTTGTCAATTTCAGGGAATAGCCTGTGGAAGTACACGCCAAGCTTTTCGTTGGTGGGACCGTACTTGTCGGAGTACATGTACTTCTCCAGCTCGACGAAGAAGTCCATCGCAGAGGTAAACCGCCGCGCGGGATCCAACTCGAGGGCCCTCATGACGATTGGGTCGAGTTCCTTGGGTACACGCTGGTTGACGGCGCTGGGCGCCTTCGGCGCGTATTTCTTTATCGCCTCGAGAAGTTCCTTACGCTCAACCACCGGGAACAGCTTCATCCCGGTGAGAAGTTCATAAAGCACCAGCCCGGTCGAGAAGATATCCGACCTGAAGTCCGTGCCCACAGCCATCGCCTGCTCGGGCGACATATATGGCAACTTGCCCATGACTACTTTGCGCTCGTCCGGGATGCCCATCGTCAGGGCCTTTGCAATGCCGAAATCGGTGATTTTGACAATCCCGTTCACGTCGACAAGAATGTTCGTGGGTGTGATGTCCCTGTGAACAATACCCAGATGACGGCCCGTCGGATCGCGCTTGATATGCGCATAGTGCAGACCGCGACACACCCGGCTGATGATGAAGGTGCACATCTCGACCGGCATTCGCACGTTGAGTTCGGCGTGCCGCTTCATGATCTCTTTCAGGTTCTTGCCGTGAATGTACTCCATCTGGATGTAGTAGTGGTCTCCCCACCGGCTCAGGTTGTACACCTGAACGATGCTCTGATGCACCAAGTCAGCGACGAGCTTTGCCTCGTCAATGAACAGCTTGAGGTTGTGCGGGTTGGACGTATGCTCTGCATTGATGACCTTGAGAGCTACGATCTTGGAAAAGCCTTCTTCCCCATCTTGCGCGGCGAGGAATATCGACCCCATGCCGCCCTGAGCGATCTTTTTCACGATGCGCAGTCGGTTGGCGCTGTGGAAACTATTGCCTTCTTCAAGCATGAGGAAAGGATACACGGGTAAAGGCATTTGTCAAGGAAGGACTGCCCCGGCTCCGAAAAAAGGGCGGACGCCGTGACGTCCGCCCTGAAATACCGCGATATTTGAACCCGGTCCGGGGAAAGAGCCTTCTATGCGAGTTCCTGCACCTTGCGCTCGTAGTCCTCGCGGGTAATCTTCTCGCTCTTGAGATCCTCGGCCAGCTTCTTCAGCTTCGCTTCCTTGACCTTCCGATCCTGTTCGATTCTGGCCTTGTTCTCTTCGTAGACCTTTTCTCCATCCTTCTTGGCCTTGTTGAATTCCTTCTTCAGGTCTTCAGGCTTCACCTTCATGCCGGCCGCAAAGTACTTGTCGGCGATAACGCCAAGAGCCCAAGTAGTGGCAAACGAGGTAGAAGCACCCACAACACTGCCCCAAATCGGCACGAGCTTGCAGAGGTTGGACACTGCGATCCTCGCTCCGGTGCCAATTCCGAGGGCGCCCATCAGCGACTTGATCGCCTTATCATCAACCTTGTGCCCCCAGTAGAGGCCGATGTCGCGAGCCATCTTGACCTGCACAGCTACGACACCAAGGTCCGTGATGATGGCCAGCCCGGGAACCGGGAAGGCGCCAAGCACAGCGCTGAACACCGAGTACTTGATCATGTCTTCGCGAATCTCGGCTGCACGCTTCTTCGGGTCTGCGATCGGCATGATGTTGCTGGGCAGCACCGTGTCCTTCGTCTCCTGATAGAAGCGTGACAAAATCGAGGTCTTTTTGTCATCGAGGTTCCAGGACTTGTGAATGTAGTCCAGGAGTTTCTTCTCATCCAAGGTGCATTCGCCGTCGGCGAAGGACATCCCATACGCGGAGGCGAAGATTTGCTCACGAGCTTCCTTTGAGGTTACTTCGGCGGCGAGAGTCTCAATGGTGTTGTCCTCGGCGAGCAACTTCTCGATTGTAAGATTCTCGGGGAGTTGCACTCCCGCAAATGCGAACGTAAGCTGCTCTTCCTCGGCAGGATGCAGGACTCCATCGGCTTTGGCAACTGCGATGAGAATTCTGAGCCCGGCCAGAGCTTCCTTTTCCGTAACGGCCATGTTTTCTCCTTTGTTCTTCTGAACTGAAAGCATTATACCCGAAGCCACGTAACTCGAAAAAAAACGCCCCGCCTGGAGGAGGCGGGGCGTATGAACGCAAGTTATCTACCGAGAAAGAAGTGATCTGATAACAGCCCTGATCGCGTCGCTTTCACGCGAAGCCAAAGCGGGTGAAACCGCATAGTAAGCGCCCACCAGTGCCCCGGAATAACTTGAAGCATAGGCCAGCCCGTCCCTCATCGAGGTCAAAGCCGACACTTCGCCGCAAGCCAAGGAGCCAAAAGCAGCAGTAGCGATGAAGCACCCGCCGCCACCACCGCTGCTGGTAGAGCCACCGGGAACATATCCGCCGCCGCCGTCGCTGACATTATCAGGAGCCATTGCGCCTTCCTTGGCAACGATGACCTTCATCTGTCCGCCATCGTTGATGGCGACAAACGCGCGGGCATCTGCGCCGCTGGTGATCGCCGTAGTACCGGGCGGGGAAATCCCGCGTGCAAGCGTGTACATTTCCCACTGTGAGCCCGTGTTGCGAGACATACGGATCGAATCCGGACTGAAGTAGGCCAGGTTTGGATACTCATCCCCGCTCAAAGAGATGCTCAATCCACGTCCGACGCTCCCGTATTTGTCAACGGAGCTGATGTGCCATCCGTTTATAGTTCGGTAAGCGTACTTCACGGATGTTGCATCGGCATTGGTGATGTCGCGGTACCCAACATACAAGTCACCGCTCTTGCCCACTGCCATGGCAACGTCCGAGCCCACTGCTCCTAAATTGTCAACAGTCTCGAACGTCCATTCATCGCCATTGCGCCACGCACATGACAACACTCGGCTGAATGCATCGTAATAAACCACCATGGGCTCGTTGCTCAGGGGGTTCGTTCCAATCGCGTTGTAGAAGCCGGGGTTGCCTTCAGAATCCACAGTCTGGTCAGCGACAACTGAGCCGTAGGGAGTCACTTCGATCATGTACAAGTACCCCTCTGCGGAGTATGCCGAGATGAATATCTCCCCATTGCCGGCGACAGCAATGTGGCAGTTGATCCCGTCGTTGCCGGGCCGGTCTATCTCTTGCCTGTAAATGCTGCTTGCGGGAGCAGTATCCACGCCGGTCATCAGGAGAACCAGGTTCAGCGTAACCGAGTCCTGGTAGACGACCACAGGATTGTTTGACTCATCGAAAGCGAAGGCTACATAGTTGACTTCCGGAACATTGGTTTCAAGGATCGTTTCGGTCCAGCTTGTGCCTCCCCAGACACCATAGACCAGGTTGCTGTTTGCCTTGCGGTAAACTGCGCAGGGGGAACCGGTTGACGTCCGGGAAAGAGCAACGGCCCCTTCTCCCGGCATGTCGGCCGGAGGATCAACTCCGAAGTAAGGAGCGACGACTCTGTCGCGCCACAACCATGTAATTGTGGTCGGGGCACCGATTTCGCCTGTGAAGTAAGGAAGGCTCGATGATTCCACAGAGCCCGTCCCGGTGAAGCCGGAGCACACCTTCTCACCGGAAACATACTGGCTCACGCCGTAGATGAGTTCGCCAGCGAAGAACCAGTACTCTCCGACCGCAGGCATCTGCAGGCCGAGTCCATCAGGGTTCAAGATCGTCAACAGATACTGATTCATCCAGTCAATGTTCTGCCGCACAGGACCGTTCATTGTCACCGGGAACGCAAGGGGAGTATCCGGAGTGGCGGCTTCATTGATGCCGTCGGGATCAACGCTGTTCCAGTCCGGCAGATACCTGAGTCCTGTTGATGCGTCCGGGCTTACGGCATTGATAGCAACCTGGGTTCCAGGCAGATACCATCCGGAAGCGTCGGGAGAATAGGAGCCCAGATCAGAAGAAAGGATGAGATGATGCTCGACCTTCCAGACTGCGGTTTCTGTAATGGGCGAATTGACCGTGACGGAAGCGGTTGGAGCCCCGCCAACTCTCTTAACAGATCCGGCGCCAGCGCCCTTCCACTCAGTGAATGAGTAGCGAGTCAGGTTGTCCGACGCAGGTGGAGTCGCTGTCACATCGATTTCGGCGCCTTCGTCGTACCAGCCGGTCGGCGGCTCAATTGTACCGACATTGGCGATTGTTGTCAGCATGAACTGTTGAGACCATGACCATTCAACGGTCGTGGCTGCAAGGATAATGAACGAGGCAACATTCGAGCCAGGAACCCACGTGCCGTTGATTGTGTAGCCAAGACAGTGCTGGCGGGCATTCACGCCGTTGGCAATGTCAACCGCAACGACGCTGGTAATCTGCGCTCCGTCACCGTACCAGCCCGGCATATCCCCTGTGCGCGAGTTGAGGTCATTCACCGAGAAGAAATAATGCTGCGCATTCCAGAACCAGTGCAGGATGAGGTCTCTGTCAATGTTGAAGGTTGCGGAGAACGCGTTTTCTCTGCGATTCTGAGCGACGATTTCGAATCCGCCGCATTGGAAGCGCTCACGACCGGGATCAGCGACGCTGAAAATCTCTGCGGAGCAGGTCACCTCGGTGCCATAGTCGTACCAACCGGCTGCCAGAGTCGAGGTCACCGGACGAACGCTGTCGATAGCGTACGAATACTGGCGAACGTAATTTGCGACGATGGGCTGATTGGCTGCGGCCATGGTGCCTGTAATGGACATCGAGTGTGCACGTGCGCCACCATCGCTCCAGGAATCCCAGCGCCAACGTTTGGCGTTCGAGTCGAACTGATACTGTGGAGCATCAACGCTGTACGTATAGGTGTTTTCCCAGCTTACCGTTACGTTCTTCACAAAGGGAACCGTTGTGCTGACTCCATCGAACAGGATTACGCCTTCACCCATCGTAGTGTTCAAGGTGACATTGACCTTATTGAGCACACGAATCTTCGCGGGCGAGTAATACCACTTGCCGTAAGCGAATCCGTTGTACCCACGCGCGGCCATCCATACGCTGCCATCGTCAATGACGCCCAGCGATTGCCAATTGACGGTGTAACCGCCGGAGCCATTGCCAGTGGATGTGCCAATGGAGGTAACGCTGCTCTTGTCGTATGAATATCCGAGTTGCACTTGAGTAGGATACGCAGATGCCTTTGACATCACCGCACGAACCGGAGGCGCATAGCCTGTAAGGGGCCCACTGGCAGAAACCGTTCCGGTGGCTTCGCCGGAGTAGTAATAGTTCGTGGCCGTATTGCCGGTGTATCCCTGCATGTTGCAGTAGTACATGTAACAGCCAATGTACGATCCTGCAGCCACGTTCGTCCATTCAGTGCCGGACGGAAGCGTGTAGGTCTGCTCGCCGACAACTGTGGTGGTCGATGGACCCGTGGCGATGCACGTAAACGTGTTGCCGCTCACCTGCTGGAAGATCTTGAACTTATGGGTCGGGTTCGAACTGACGTAGTTGAAGTAGGTCTTGTACCCGCTGTAAGTTCCAGCGATGGGGGACGGAATGGCGTAATTCCAGATCGTATAGTTGTAAGCACCGGATCCCGTACCAACCCAAGGATTGTCAGGCCACACGTACGAGGACGCTGGTTTCGTGTAGTTTGCGGTAACTGCTATGTTCTGGCCATCAACCGCAGCCAGGCTGCCAAATGATGAGAACTGGGGATTGGCGATGTTAACGGTCTTGTCCCAGGGATTCGAAGCGACCGAATTCGCATATGCTATGACCCTCAGGATCATCGTGTCGTCAAAGATGACATCCGTGTCCCAGGTGGCCTTGAAGCCGTCGGCAGGTGTCGTGTCAGAATTGAGGAGGACAAAACTGGTGTTCCCGGCTCCCTTGTACAGGAAGTCGATCCTGGTTATCCCGCTCACATACGTAGTGCCGGCCGTCGCGGTGAGATTGAGAATGCCGGCATTGGGGTTGACCGGGTCAAAACCGGTTACGGAAGAGACGTAGGGGTCATCCATGGCGTAAACGACATTGTCTATGTAGGCGCCGTAATAGTATGCATAGCTATAGGAGTTGGTGTGCCAGCGAATCTTCTTCGTTCCAGCCGGCACCCTGATGTTCGATGCGTTGCCGGATGTGCTTGTCGCGCTTGCGACAAGTGTACTGAGTGTGACCCATGTGCTGCCATCAGTGGTGTACTGCATGTCGAGAGTCGCGCTGTAGACGTACCACCAGAAACTCAGGTTGCCAGGCCCGGCGGTAACTGACGGCCAAGTATAGGTCAAGTAGTAGTCGTAGTAGGAACTCGCATAGGGGTAACTCCCGTACGGAGCAACGCCCATGTGAGCGGAATAGTAGTATGAAGAGTAGTTGTATTGGCTAGTATCTCCGCCGTAGTTGGTCATCCCGTAGTAGCTGGAGTACGTTGCCCACGGGGTATAGGAGGAATAGAGGATGTATCCGTTGGAGTAACCGGAGTCCCAATTCTGGGAGAAATCCCAGGCTGACGCGGCCTGAGCCGCTGAGGGAAGGATCATCAGCGCGACTGCGACAACCAAGGAAGCGAGGAGTAGCTGGAGGCCCTTCATCTGTCACCTCTTCACAAAGTGTTGGTTTTTAAAGTATAGCCCGGTGACCGGCAAATGCAAGCACCTTTTCGCGCGACAGGATTTTCGGCGCGAACCGCGTTGACTCTTCGTTCCGCTCTGGTACAATCCCTTTTATGGGATGGCTTGCGCATGCGGTCTCCAACCTGACGGCGATCATTGTGCCCACGAACTGCAGTCTCTGCGGATCGGCCATCTTCGACGCGACAGCCCCAATCTGCGATAACTGCCTCGAAAATATAGTGCTTTGGGGGAGTTTCCGCTGCCATAAATGTGGCCGTGGGCTGCCATTAGGCTCAAATGCCGTTTGCCCGGAGTGTTCTTCGAAAAGACGGGCCTACGTTTACGCCATATCCGCAGGTCCCTACAAGGGCAGGCTCAGGAAGATGATCATCGCCCTTAAGGCTGTGAAAGCAACCTCCCTGGCTATCCCAATCGCCGAACTGATGGCCGAGGCCATCCGAATGGACGGGAGGCTCGCGGGAGACGAGATCGTCGTCCCCGTTCCCGTTTCTGCCGACACTCTCGCGGGTAGGGGCTTCAATCAGGCGGAACTCATCGGGGATTCCCTGGCAAAGAAATTGGGTCTTGATTTCAAGCCGCGCGCGCTTAAGAAGGTCCGTAGCACTCCTGACCAGGCATCTTTGTCAAGGTTGTACCGGCTGAGGAACCTTGATGGCTGCTTTTCGGCCAAGGAATCGCTGGTGAGTGGACGTTCCATTCTTCTTTTGGATGACGTTATTACGACTGGTGCCACAGCTCAGGCTTGCGCGACCGTTCTCCGTGCTGCGGGAGCAAGAAAAGTCGTCCTGGCAACAGCCGCATTTACCTTGTCAGATGACCGAACGGTTCCCGATGGATCGGCGACGGAAATCTTGCATAGTGGCGCGCAACGATGAAGGCATTAGAATAGGCTGGCACAAAGGGATATTGTGAAGACATCCTTGCCCGTACTTCTTCTTGTCCTTGTCGCTTCCCTCTTGTTCTGCCAGGGCTTGGCTCGTGGGGAGGATAGTGCTGTTGCGCTCTCGAAGGAGGACTATCAGAAGCTCCTGAAGCGCATTGCCGAGATGGAGAAGGAAATCGACAGGCTGAAGAATGTCGAGAAAGAACTCAAACAGATAAAGGACCGCCTCGACAAGGCGCAGGAAGAGGCTAAGCCTGCCGATGAGGAATCCCCGGTAACTGTCGAGCCTCCGATGAAATTCCTGGGGCTCTTCGGGGAGGAATCGGAGACGGTTCCATCTTTGGATCTTTCCGGGAACATTTCCGTTGCCTTCAGGTATTCGAACTCCTTGAAACGTGGTCAATTCACGTTCGAGGGCCTGGAGATAGACCCCAGATTCAACCTCTTCGACGAATTGCAGGTAGGCGTTGACCTGCATTTTACCGAGTCGGATCCCACGACAGACAACTTCTACGTGGAGCAGGCATTCATTGCCTGGGCACCCTATGGCGGAAAGGTCGAACTGACCCTCGGGCGATTCAACAGCATTGTGGGCATCGAGAAACCCGACCCGGTTCTCGTGTTTCTTCCCTCCAGGTCAATTATGCGCCAGAGCTTTGATCCCGGGGATCAGACGGGTGTCCTTGCGGCTTACGCGCTCGGAAAGTTCAGAATCTTTACCGCCATTACGAACTCGTTCGGATACAACGACCTCGGTCAGATGATTTCCACCGACAACAACTTCGACAAGACGTACACAATAAGGCTGGAATACAGGCCTTCGGACGCAAGTGCACTCGGGTTGAATGTAGTCGCAGGCCCGGAACATGACGGCGACAATCGCGACTACAGGTGGACAGTGGATGTGGACTTCCAGCACGCCATTCAGGGGTTCTTCTACGTCGGAGCCGAAGCCCAGTGGGGCACCGAGGAGCAGAAGACCGGCGGGAACGCAAGTTGGTGGAGCGCACAGGGCATCTTCAACTACACCTTCTCCAGAGCACTCGACGCTTCGTTGAGAGTCGAATATGCAAATGACCGGGATGGCGGGGCACGTCTGGGCGAAATCAGCCCGAGTGTAGGACCGAGTCTCTATAGCTTTGCAGTCGCGGTCAGATTTCACCCTCTCACAAATATGAACATCGCGCTGGAATACCGTCGTGATTGGGGTGACGACAGCTACTTCGCCCCGGAGACTTACCACGAACTTGTAACCATTCAATTCACCGTGAAGTTCTGAGGACGTAATGCCTGACGCAAACGATAATCTGTTCGAGCATCTTGAGCACTTTCGCGCCGATGTCACCCGGATGAAGGCGGAAATCGCCAAGGTTATTGTCGGGCAAGACTCGGTCATCGAGCATCTGCTTGCTGTGTTCTTCGCTCGCGGGCACGGTCTTATGGTCGGCGTCCCGGGCCTCGCCAAGACCCTGTTGGTCTCAACATCCTCCAAGTTGATGGATCTGAGCTTCAAGCGAATCCAGTTTACGCCTGACTTGATGCCATCGGACATCACTGGTACGCAAGTGCTCGAGGAGGACGAGAACGGTCACAGGGAATTCCGATTCCAGCCCGGTCCGATTTTCGCGAACATCGTTCTCGCCGATGAAATCAACAGAACTCCGCCCAAGACGCAGGCGGCCCTGCTCGAGAGCATGCAGGAACGACAGGTAACCGTTGGCAAGGAATCCTACCACCTGCCCCGCCCGTTCTTCGTTATCGCCACACAGAATCCGATCGAGCAGGAAGGAACATATCCGTTGCCAGAGGCGCAACTCGACAGATTCATGTTCATGCTGGAGATCGACTATCCTTCCGAGAGTGAGGAAGAGAAAGTCCTGATGAGAACCACGGTCGGGACTATGCCGACTGTCAACAGGATTATGTCCGCCGAGGACATCATCTCCGGCCAGGCGCTCGTTGACAGGGTTGTCGCCACCGACAGCGTTATCAAGTACGCTACGCGTCTCGTGCGTGCCACGAGACCTACTATCAAAGACTCCCCGGCATTCGTCAAGGAATTTGTCGAGTGGGGTGCAGGGCCAAGAGCGGGACAGTTCCTGATTCTCGGAGCCAAGGCTATGGCTGCGATGGAAGGCCGGCTCGCGCTGACCTACTCTGATATCCGGAAGATGTCCCTGCCGGTGCTGCGCCACAGACTCGGTTTGAATTTCCAGGCACAGGCTGAAGGGGTAAAGCCTAACGACCTTGTCAGGAAACTCATCGAAGCGATTCCCGAGCCCGATGTCGTAAAATACGAGTAAAAGATGCCTGACTCTTCGTTGCCCGAACTGCTCCGCATCGTGATCGTCGAAGCGGAATCCTGCGATTGCTACTTGCCTGGCGAGCAGGTGGTTGTTCGTTGGCCCGAGGTAGTCAAGAGCACGAGCGACAAGGTATGCGCCCGGTTCATGGCGGCTTTGCAGCCGGTCATGGAAGAGGTGCTTCGTTCTTCGACCGGGAGGATCCCCGGCAATGTGTATTCTGTCCGCTGCAGAGCCGCGGATTGTCGGCTTAAGATCCGATTTGAGGATGCTGACACAATCGGCAAGACAGAGAGACTGGAGTCGCGCGAAGTCGAGGAACTTGTGATCGAGATGTCTGAGCTTCCAATTTTCGCGCGCCTTGAGAGCGACGCCTTGGCGCAGATAGCGAACAACTGCATGGTCAAGATTTTTGAGCCCGGCGAGGAGATAATCAAACGCGGCGAGAAGGGTCAGAGCCTGAGTATCATCTTGGACGGCGCCGCAACGGTTATGGGCAAGCAGGAAGATGATGCCGATCATGCCATCGCATTCCTCGGAAAAGGAGACAGCATCGGTGAAATGTCTGTCCTGACAGGCGAACCGACATCGGCAACAGTACTCGCCGGGGATGAATGTCGCATTCTCGAGATACCACAACGCAACTTCACCGGCGTGGTGATGAAGTACCCCTCCGTCAGCCTCTATTTCACCAGATTGCTCGCCGAGCGCCTTCGGGCGAGCAACAAACAGATTCTCGCTCTTCTCGACGGTGGAGTTACTGGCAAATTGACCACACTTGGACTGTCCGAGCTCATCCAGATCATCAAGATGAATGTTCGCTCGGGAGTTCTGCGGCTTACATCGGGCGGCAAGCGGGCGATGCTGTACTTCCGCGAGGGCAGGCTGCTCGATGCCCGATACTCGCAGAAGAATGGGGAGGAGGCGTTTTTCCAAATCGCAACCTGGCAGCAGGGAGATTTCCAGTTCGACAACGTGCCTGTACAATGCGAGCCCGTGATAACCACCGACGTAATGGCCCTTCTCCTTGAGGCGATGCGCAGATCAGACGAGAGCGCACGCTGAATCATGCCCGCCTTCCTTTCCCTTCCGACGATAACAGGGGCAGTTCTTCTCCTGCTTGTAGTGACGGCACTTCTGACAGGTTTTCGCCGCTTTCTCGGGCCTATGCCATCTGCTGCGTTTCGAGTTCTTGTTCTTGTCATTGCGGCGGTTGCCGCCGGTTCTCCGATGTTCTGGGGCTCATCTGCAAGCCCGAAGGTTGTATTCCTGGTTGACGAATCGCCTTCAATGGCGCCATATTTGCGAGCAATTGCGGCCGATGTCTCCAAATCCATTAAGGCTCTTCCCGCTGATGTACGCGCTGATGTGTGCGCCTTCTCTGAGGAAATGCGCCCCATCGGTGTTGGATTACGCGGAGGGGAAGACGCCACGATAGCATTCTCCGTGCGCAACAACGGCTCAAGCGATTTCAAGATGGGGCTGACCGGAGCATTCGGGCTGTTCCCTCGCGACAGCGGGGGCGTGATTCTCGTATACACTGATGGCGAATTCGATGCCCCGCTCGCGCAGTCAATCCCACAAGGAGTCAGCCTTTTCTTCGTGCCCCTGCCCTTCGCTGATATCGTGGATGCCGGGATAGTGTCTCTCGGTCTTCCGGCAATTGCAAGGTCCGGGGAAACCTGCTCTGCGCGAGTAGCCCTGCGGGCGAATTTCCCCGCCAAAGGAACGCTGTCCTTGTCCGGCGAGGGGATAAAAACCGTATCCCTGCCGTTCGACTTGCAGCCCGGCCGGAGGGATTTCGTTCTGCCGATCACTTTCACCGCAAGTGGAATCCGGAGAATCTCCGCCACTATATCCACGGGAGCGCCTGACTCCATCCCAGGCAATGATACTGCCAGTGGAATGGTCATCGTCAGCGGCATCCAACGAGTTGCCATAGTAGCGGTCGATGAAGCAGGAATGGCCGAAGCCCGGGAGTGGGCAAGGATCGCAGGAGGCGAACCAGTGTATTTCCATCCTGGAGAGAAGATTCCCTGGGGTGATTTCGCGGGCGCGATCCTCGTTGACCTGCCCGGGGCGTCGTTCCCGGACGGCTTGACCGGATTTGTCAACAACGGCGGCGGCCTTTTGGTAGTAGGTGGGAAATCTGCTTTCGACTCGGACTATGCACGGGGACTTCCCGGAGCGCTCTCACCCCTGGAGCGAGGCACCGGCGACGGCAGGCCGACCGACGTAGTAGTGCTTCTCGATTCGAGCGGAAGCTTGTCGGGGCGAGCGGAAGGAACCACGCTGGAGAAATTCGAATTCGCCAAGAGGGCCGCTTTGGCAATGTTGATGCTATCGGGCAATCAGGTACGCTTTGGCCTTGTTTCCTTCGCCAGGGAGGCAAACGTAGTCCTCCCTCTCGCATCCTATGACGATACCGCCTCACGCAATGAGGCAAGAACAAAGATTGCCGCGCTAAGTGCGTCCGGCGGGACGGATCTTGCCAAGGGCCTTGAGAAGGTCCTTGACGTTCTGTCGAGTTCCACCGCCGAAAAGAAACATGTTCTTGTGTTCCACGACGGCGTCACTGAGCCAGGGGCCTATGTCGAAGCAGCCCGTCACATCGGGGAGACGGGAGCCAAAGTCATAATAGTCGGCGTCGGGGAAGGCAACAATGAGACACTCGCTGCCATAGCATTGGCTGCGGGCGGAGTTGTGCAAAAGATATCGTCCTCAGACTGGCCCCGTATTCCTGAGATCCTGAAGAGCCGTATGGATGAGTTCAGGGGCGATTTCATCAAGGAAGGTCAATCAGAAGTCGAAATGACTGCGGCTGGCACTGCAACACTGGAGATAACTGCACCACCTCCTCCGTTGTTTACAAGGAACTTCGCAAAGGCAATCCCCGGGGCAACCATTCTGGCCACAGTCGGAGCGGAAAGGGCGCCATTGGCTGCTGTGGCTACTAATGGCCTTGGCAGAGCCGCTGCCTTTGCGTCATCCCTCAGAACAGGCTGGGCCGGAGGATGGGATTCCCCCGAAGGCAGAGCGTTCCTGACGAAACTCGCCCGCTACGCCATAGCCCCGGCAAGGCAAGGGAATGCCGTGCTTTCAGTACAAAGCGACGGGAGCAGGCTGCTATTCAAAGCTGAGGTCTATGACGAAGCGGGCTCGCCCTCACTGAATCGGTCAGTAGAAGCGAGAGTTGGAGCCGCAACAGTACCCCTTCACTCCGTAGGACCCGGCAGATATGAGGGCACATCACTGGAAAAAGCCCCTGCATCATCTGCTGTTCTTCTCGTTGACGGCCTTTCCATTGGCGACTTCCCGGTTTCCGAGACAGTCGGGGAGCAATGGGGAGATGTTGTGGGCAATCCATTCAGGATTGCGGCTCTCGCGAAATCTCTTGACGCGAGAATTCTGGATGGCCCCTTGAAACTCACCAGTACGTTTCCCGGCTGGAAGTCCGCTCTTCCGCTGATCGGCTTTCTGCTCGCGCTTCTGCTGACCGCAGAGCTCTTCTGTTCCCTCGGGGGCGTTACTCGCCGATGGCAGGCGGCGTTCACTCGCAAGTTATGAACGACCTTGTCATTCTCGCCTGCTGCCGGGAAAAGGGCGCTGCGGAGATGCTCCGATGCAATCTGCTCGATGAGCAAGGCCTTGTCGTCATTATCGAACCCGACGAACGATTCCGGCCTCCTCTGTGGCGTATCCTGGTCGCTCCGCCGGATGTGCAGCAAGCAACCCAGTATCTGAGACATTGGGATACCGGGGCATGGGATATCATGTTTGTCGCAGACGGAACAGAGCCGGCGGCACAGGAATCCCTGCTGACAAAAAAGGCCCGAAGCATGCAGAAACATCCGGAAGCGCGTCTGCATTCGGGGGCGAGCGAGGAAGAACTGTTGGGCGACGAAACCATGGAAAGGATCAAGGAAGTGGTTGGCGACCTGCAAACGGAAAAACTTCAGAAAACCATCTCTATGGCCAGGACAACCGAGGCCGCGCCTCCCGAAGTATCGATCATCATCCTGATGCACAACAAGTGGCAGTTTACGAAGAGATGCCTGTATGGGTTGCTCGCGACCAGGGACGTGAGATTCGAGCTGTTGCTTGTGGACAACGGTTCGACGGAATACGAGTTGAAGGAAGGGATGACGGTCTTCCTGAGCGAATGCCAGTTGCGCAATATCAACGTTACGATGATAATCTTCCCGGAGAACGTCGGGGCTGTCCGGGGACGAAACGAAGCCCTTCCCTACTGCCGGGGCGACTACATCGTCTTCATGGACAACGACGTGGTTGTCCGGAACCTTGGATGGTTGTACCGACTCAAGGAGTTCTTGCGGTCCGAACCCTCCTATGGAGCAGTTGGCCCCAAGCTGGTCTACCCGAACCATCCGCATCTCATTCAATGCGCGGGCTGCGACGTTGCGCCAACGGGACGCGTGGATTTTCGCGGCAGAGGCGAACCACGTGAGACGCCCGGCTTCACCGAACCGCGTGACGTACAGGCCTTGATCTCGGCATGCATCGTTTTCCCGCGACAAGTGGTTGAGATGGTCGGCACTCTGAACATGGAATATCATCCGGTTCAGTTTGAGGACATCGATTACTGCTACAGGATCAAGGAGAAGGGCTTCAAGCTTGCGTACAGGCCGGACGTGGAGATGTACCATTTCGAGAACGTCACCACCGGGAGAACCCGGGCGCTGAACTACAAGTATCTGACCGTCAAGAATGGACAAGTCTTCAAGAACTTGTGGTCGCACGTCTTCTCTCGCGAGAATGGCCCTTTGGAGGAGGCAATGATCTGGAAGGAGATTCCGAGCGTGGCCATCGATGACATTGGCGAGCTTGAGGTATTCGAGTAGCCGCATGATAGCGTTCATCAGAAGATGGTTCACCGTCACTCGGATGCCCTTCTCGTCCGTGGCTGTGGTTCCCTTCGTCCTGGGAGGATTTCTGGCCTTCCGGGGCGGGCATGCAGTCGCTTGGTCTTCCGTGCTGATTGGCGCTTTCTGCGTGCTGCTCATAACGATGGCCTGCCATTTGATCGGAGAGGTGTTCGATGCCCAGGGAGACCTGCTGACCCTCGAGACCGGACGCACACCATTCTCCGGCGGCACTCTTCTGGTCGCGAACAAAGAGGTAAGACCGTCGACAGCGCTGATCGTCGCAGGGACGTTCCTTGTGGTTGCAGTTTTGCTCGGAGCGCTGATCACACTGCCAACCCGCAACTGGACTTTGCTTTGTCTGGGCGGAATCGGGGTATTGTCTGCCATTCTGTACTCAACCCCCCCAATTCGGTTAGCGTACAGAGGGTTGGGCGAAATTCTCATCGCGTTCTGTTACGGATGGCTGACGCTGGTCACCGGATATGCCACTGCAACGGGACGATTCGAACCACTTGCCCTTCAGCTTGTCGGTCTCCCTCTGATGTGTACTATCTTCAACGTCATTTTCCTGAATGAGTATCCCGACTACCAGCCCGACAAATACGTTGGGAAGAAGAACCTCGTCGTGCGATTCGGTCCCGCTACCGGAACTTGGATTTATGGCACTGTGAACTTCGGAACAGCGGTATCGGTATTCCTCCTGTGGATGGTTTACAGACCCCATCAGCCTCTGTATCTCCTTGCTGTCATTCCGGCGATAGCACTGAGCTTGTGGCTCGCGTATCGCGTCACCATCAAGGGGGACTGGACCGAAATCAAGACTATTACCCCCCTTTGCGGCCTCGGCATTGCCCTGAACCACCTGTGCTCTGTCACAATCGCGATAATCGCGTACACCTGACGTTCGCCAGATGATGAAAGAAGCGTATAAGTAGCCCGATGTCTCTCCGACCATACATGTCTCCCGGGAACCTCCTGCGACAATTCAGAGCTGCCCTGCTGCTGAAGAAGTCAACAGGCTGGCGCTATTTCCTCCCCTGGCTTTCCACAGGCGCCCTGCGGTCCATACCTGTCGCCGCGGGAGCCGTTGGAATGGGGTGCATCGGCTACGGATACCACCCGGTATGGGAGATAACCGAGGCGTGTAACCTCCGCTGTCGTCACTGCCATGCGACGTCCGGACTTCCGGGGCCCGATGAGTTGAATACTGAAGAGGGATTCGACCTCATCCGACAGGTGCGCGAGTGCGGCAAATTCCAGATGCTCGTCTACACCGGAGGCGAACCCCTTGTCAGGCCGGATATCAACAGCCTGCTCAGCTACAGCAAGAAGGTCGGGCTCGTAAACGTAATAGCGACCAACGGGACACTGATCGATGAAGCCAGAGCACGCGAACTGCACCGACTGGGCGTGCGGGGTGTGGCGGTCAGTTTCGATTCGACCGTCCCATCCGTTCACAACCACATTCGGGCCAACGACACTGCCTTTGAGCGCGCAATGATAGGCATCGAATCCTGCAAAAAGGCAGGGCTTGCCGTGCAACTGAACTTCACCGCAATGGCCGAGAACCTCGACTCGCTTCCGGAGGTCGCCCGTTTTGCCCACTCGATTCGAGCGGATATTCTGCTGTGCTACCAACTCGTCCCGATGGGCAGAGGAGAGGGTATCGCCGATTCCGCACTCACATGGAGCAAAATCGTGAATTAGTGGCCACCGTCGCGAAGTGCCAACGGGACTCCTTTACTGTCATTGAACCCGTTGCTGCTCCCCAGTATTGGCCTCACTTGCTCGGACGGGACTTGGAATTTCCGGAGGGGAAAGCCACCGGACCAAGAGCTTTCCACGGCTGTGCGGCAGGCTGGGGATTGGTATACATCAAGCCAAACGGCGATGTATGGCCCTGTCCGTTCGTTCCGATTATCGGTGGGAATGTGAGAAAGACCCGGCTGCGCGATATATGGGCGCACGGAGAGATTTTCCAGGCTCTGCGTGATAGGGACAACCTGAAGGGCAAATGCGGCCGTTGCGCCAACCGAGGTCAGTGCGGTGGCTGCAGGGCGAAAGCGTTTGCCCGGACCGGTGATCCGCTCGCGGAGGATCCGGTCTGCTATATCGCCAGATCCGATACTGTCTGAAATTGCGACTCAATCGACGCGATGCACCCCAAAAAAACAGGTCTTGCGTCATTACGGTTGTCGGGACAGGCAACCTGAGTACAATGCCGCCATGTCAACAGAGCAGGTAATCCGCATATCCAACCTGACGAAGATCTACCGTAGCGGCTTCAGGGCTCGCCAGGTGAAAGCCCTTGATTCCGTCTCATATGACATTCGAAAAGGTGAAGTCTTCGGTCTGTTGGGACCTAACGGCTCCGGCAAGACAACGACCATCAAGGTGTTGCTCGGGCTCCTGTTTCCCACTGCGGGAACTTGCACGATATTCGACAAACCCCCGTCCGATGTCGAAGTCAAGCGTCGGCTCGGATTCCTTCCTGAGGAATCGTACTTGTACAGGTTCCTCAACGCGCGCGAAACCCTGGACTTCTATGGTGCACTGAGTGGCTTGACCCGCTCCGAGCGCACCAAACGCTCTGAGGAGCTTATCTCGAAGGTGGGACTCTCCGATGCAGCGACAAGACCCCTCCGTGAGTTCTCGAAGGGAATGGCCCGTCGAATGGGCCTTGCAGCCTGCCTTATTGGCGATCCCGAGTTGGTCATCCTTGACGAGCCCACTTCGGGGCTTGACCCCATCGGGACAAGAGAGATCAAAGACCTGATCCTGGAACTGAAAGCCCGGGGAAGAACGGTTCTTTTGTCTTCGCATCTTCTGGCGGATGTAGAGGATGTGTGTGACCGAATTGCCATCATGGCACGTGGAAAACTGGCGGCGCTCGGGCCCGTCAGCGAATTACTTGCCCGAACCGACAGGCTCGAGGTTGTGTTCAACAGCATGTCGCCTGAGGAAATCAGCGACTTGACAGTATACGCACAGAGCCATGGCCACAAGATTCTTGCTGTAGGAAAGCAGAGACGCAAGCTCGAGGAACTCTTTCTGGAAGTGGTAGCGGAGCACGCCCGGAATGCGTCAGATAGCAGCAATAGCTCTAATCACATTTCGTGAGTCGCTACGCAGCCGAGGGCTCGTAGTTCCCCTCGCATTCGGGGTGGTCGTGCTTGCGACCACGCCCTTTACGCCTGCCTTCAGCCCCGTTGACAGAATTCGCGTAATGCTGTCTGTGATAACCGCCTCCATCACACTGCTGGTTGGGGTCGTTGCGATATTTACCTCGACCTCAACGATTGCACGGGAAATCACTGACAACAGAGTGCTCACCGTCTTCAGCCGTCCCGTAGGGAGACTGAAATATGTCATCGGGAAGGCCGCCGGAATCTACCTCGTCATTGCCTCGTTGCTCCTTGCCCTGGGCGCATTCTCATTCGTTCTTGTCCATGTGACAAGCCGGGCCACGCTTACCGCTTCCGAAACGAGTTCGGTCCTCGCGGGGAACACACCAGTATCCTGCGACAATGTCGAGTACTACCAGCGAACTGAGAGACAAATCAAGTACCGTAGCGACTTGCAGGAATACGAGAGGATACTCACGACGGCAAGGAAGCTGTACGATGCTGAAATGATCCCCGGCGAATGGCGTCTCCAAAGCATCCGGGATGCGTTCGCGATGAGCGATGACCAGATTCGCGCTGCGTACCCGGGAATATCCCCGGCTAAGCTGAAAATCGTGCTTGAAGATGTCCTCACCCAACTTACCGGTCACCGGCTTGGCGGTTCGCCTTCGGCGTGGAATGACTTCTTCACGAAGAACCCGTCATGGGGGCATCGCCCGGCCGATCCGGACGAAAACGTGGATATTCCGGCAGCCGTTGAGGGTCGCCACCTAAGATGGGATTTTCGAGGGCTTTCCAGAGAGAGCCTGAAGACGGGGCTCGCGGGCAACCTGCAATTTTCACTGTATCCGAACATTGGCACTCGCAAGGCGGATTACGCAAACATGGAGATCGTTCTATCGAGCGCGAAGGGCAGCGCTTCAATAGCTTTTACGGGCCGGGCCGATGGGATCAAGGAGTTCCGGTTCACATCCGGTCTTCCGGACCCCGACATGCCTTTCTCACTGACCCTCCTCGTTCACGAAGGCCCTTCATCTGCGATTTCCGGAAAAGCGGCTTTGGGAGTCTATCCCGCGCCATCGCTCTTCGTGCTCAATTTGGCAAAATCCCTGCTTATGAGTTGGTGTATAGCCGCCTTTCTCGCCACGGTGGGCATTTTCGGAGCTTGTTTTCTTTCGTTCCCGGTTGCCCTGCTTCTATGCCTGTTCGTGTATTTCTGGGGCGGCACGGTTGGTATAATGCGTGACATTATCGCCCCGTCTTCCGAGAACCCGCTTTTCAACGTTGAAGTTGTGGACTCGCACCGCGGACGGGATATGATCACGCAAGTGTCTGACTTTATCCAGCATAGCGCTGGCTGGGTCAACGAGGCCCTCTCCAAAGGGATCGAGGACTTCGGGACTTACGATGGCGGCCGATACATCCCGGACAGCCGGGATATACCACTGAGTCATGCCTTGGCTGCCTTTTTCAGCCTCTTTCTATGGCGGGCGATTATCCTCCTTGCGCTTGGCTGGCTGTTCTTGAGGCGCAGGGAATTCTGATGGCAGGATCACCGGGTCTTTGCATTCCGATGCGAGGAATATGAGACAAGCTCTCTCGATCGCCGTTTTCATCGCAGCTCTCGGGCTCGTCGGCCTGCTTTCCGAGAGCACGCTGCAACTGAAAGACACATACGGTCTTTCATCCACTTCTCCGTTCGCCGGGAAGAAGCCCGGAGAGTTCGTGGGCACTGTCCTGTTAGGGGGGTTCCGAAATATTGCCATAGATATGGCCTGGCTTCAGGCGCTGAAACTGCAGGAGAGGCAGGAATACTACAAGATGCTTGCCGCGTACACCACGATAGCCTTGCTTCAGCCGAATCTGCCGATTGTCTGGGAGTTCAACTCGCACAACATGGCCTTCAACGTTTCGGTCAGTTGCCCCACCCCGGAAGAACAGGAACTCTGGGTACGGCGGGGAATCGAGTTCCTGCGCGAGGGCATCGAGCGCAACCCTCATACTTACAGGCTCTACCAGCAAATGGCCTACATCTACACGATAAGGGTCCTTCGCGACGAACAAATGAAGGCATCTTTTATGAAAAGAGGAGAGAACCCTCTTGTCGAGGCGCTAAAATATTGGCAACTTGCCAGTGCTCAACAGGACGCCCCTGCGCCCGTCCTTACCCAGCAAGTCCATGTCCTCGTTCAGTTGTGGCGCTTTGATGAGGCTGAAAGGCTCTGTTTCGCGCTCCTGACCCGCTTCCCCGAATGGGAAGTTGCAGGACTGGTGTACCGCAACCGCTTCGAGGATTACACCTATGACGGCAGCGTACCTTTTCTGAGACACAAGCAAATCTATCTGAACTGGAAGGAGATGGATTAATGCAGCGCATCCTCTTGAGAGTCGTCCTTTCCGTTACGGCTTCCGCCCTGGCGCTCCTGTCTGCGCCACAGGCTGCGATGGCCGAGGCAACCGCCGAATCGGCATTATCCAACGCGAACATGCTGTGGTGGATTGCGCCGATCGGTGGAGTGATTGCCCTTGTTTTCGCATGGATTTTCTACAAGTCCATGATGGCCGCGCCGGAAGGCGACCAGAAGATGATCGAGGTCGCAGCTTACGTGCGGGAAGGTGCAAACGCCTACCTGAGACAGCAGTACCGGATTGTAGCGATTGTATTCGTAATACTGGCGCTCATTTTTGCCTTCATGGCATATGTTCTGGGCGTCCAGAACGTCTTTGTGCCTTTTGCCTTCCTGACGGGCGGACTCTTCTCAGGTCTGTGCGGCTGGCTGGGCATGAAGACGGCAACGTGGGCCTCGTCCCGCACGGCCGAAGGAGCCAAGACGAGCCTCAACAAGGCACTGACCGTGGCATTCCGGTCAGGGGCTGTCATGGGGCTTATCGTGGTAGCGCTTGGTCTTATCGACATCTGCCTGTGGTGGCAGTTGCTCAACTGGGTGTACGACAACAACATCTTCGGATTGGCGACGCCCATGATGGGACCAGGCATGGTCAAGGGGCCCGAGTACGAGGACATGAAGCTCGGGCAGATCACGACCACAATGCTTACCTTTGGAATGGGCGCTTCCACGCAGGCGCTGTTCGCCCGCGTCGGTGGAGGCATTTTCACGAAATCCGCAGACGTCGGTGCTGACTTGGTTGGAAAGGTCGAGGCGGGAATCCCCGAAGACGATCCCCGCAATCCGGCCACTATCGCGGATAATGTCGGCGACAATGTTGGCGATGTGGCGGGAATGGGTGCCGACCTGTACGAGTCTTACTGCGGTGCGATTCTCGCCACGGCAGTCATCGCAATTCCAGCGGGACTCGGGGTAATCGGTATCGTCGCTCCAATGATAATCGCGGGTGTGGGAATTATCGCCTCGATACTTGGAATCTTCCTGGTGCGTACCGAAGAGAAGGCAACGCAAGGCGAACTTCTCAAGGCGCTATCGAGAGGCATCAACGCTTCCGTAATCTTCATCGCCATCGCCACCTTTGGCATTACCTACCTGCTCTTCTCCGGGACATCCACTTCGTGGCTGGGCATGGCCGGCAGTGTCATCACGGGCCTTGTTGCGGGTTGGATAATCGGGAAGAGCACGGAGTACTACACAAGCCAGCAGTACAAGCCGACGAGAGGCATTGCAGACCAGGCTCGCTTTGGTCCTGCAACTGTCATCATCGCCGGATTGGCGGTTGGCATGAAAGCGACTCTCATCCCAGTTCTGACCGTTGGCGTCGCCATTGTGCTGTCGTACGCCTTCGCTGGCGGGTTCTCCGTAGACCCGCGCGCTGTGTCTCTTGGCCTCTACGGCGTCTCCATCGCCGCAGTCGGTATGCTTGCCACTCTCGGCATTACTCTGGCAACTGACGCTTACGGCCCCATCGCCGACAACGCGGGCGGAAACGCACAGATGACCAATCAGGAACCATACGTTCGCGAAAGAACGGATGCTCTTGACGCCCTCGGCAACACCACCGCCGCGACCGGCAAGGGCTTTGCCATAGGATCTGCCGCGTTGACCGCTCTGGCCCTGTTGGCCGCGTACATCGACGAGATCAAAGTGGCCCTGATCCGTGTGACCGGAAATGCCACAGATCCGGTTGCTGCAGTCGCCGCACTCAAGGAGATCGGCGTTACGGTTCCCGCGGATAAGGTTGGCAACGTCAGCAGTTGGATTCACGGCCTCGGGCTGACCGACTTCGTGGAAATGTACGGCGTCTCCCTCTTTAACCCCAAAGTGCTTGTCGGAATGTTCGTCGGCTCGATGATGGTGTTCTTCTTCTGCAGTCTGACAATGGAAGCCGTCGGCCGCGCTGCTGGCAAGATGGTGGAGGAAGTGCGACGCCAGTTCAGGGAAATTGCAGGCCTGCTCGAGGGAAAACCCGGAGTAAAGGCTGACTACGCAAGTTGCGTCGCTATCGCCACAAAGGGCGCTCAACGTGAGATGATCCTTCCTTCCCTGCTTGCGATAATTGTGCCCGTTCTCACTGGCGTGGTGCTCGGAGTCTGCGGCGTGATAGGCCTCCTGGCAGGCGCCCTCGCAACAGGCTTCGTAGTTGCAATCTTCATGGCTTCCGCAGGCGGAGCATGGGACAACGCCAAGAAGTACATTGAAGAGGGAAATTACGGTGGGAAAGGTTCTCTTCCACACAAGGCCGCCGTTGTTGGCGATACTGTCGGCGACCCATTCAAGGATACATCCGGCCCGAGCCTCAACATCCTCATCAAGTTAATGAGTATGATCAGCGTGGTGTTTGCCGGGCTGGTGGTCGCCTACTCGCCAACAGTAGGGAAACTACTCGGGCTTGGCATGAGATAGCTTGTCTCAGTGACGATTGCTACAGGGGCGCCTCAAGGCGCCCCTTTTTTTGCTTCGCTGTAGTAGTGGTTTCACATTGCCATCCAAGTGGATTCAGCCTTCCAGGCCGCTCGCTTATTGCTCATTGTTCATTCGTCATTGCTCATTTCTCGTAACGCCTTCCCGGCTGCTGGATCAGCTAAAGACGACGCCTGCTCTGAGCGAGCATCGCGAGTCGAAGGGGACGACAGACGACGGACTGGCCTCGGCATTGTTCATTCCTCATTCCTCATTCCTCATTGCTCATTGCTCATTGTGCATTGTGCATTGCTCATTGCTCATTTCTCGTCGCGTCGCCGGACTGGCGCCACTTCCTTCTGATCCACTGTTCGAAGCGCCCCAAGGGACCGTCTTCAGCCGTCAACTCGTGGAATTCGAAGAACGGTGAAAGAGCCCAATCAATGAACAATCGCAGTAGAACGGGAACCGCGAAGAACGCCAGAAATGCCGCTGCGTGGTAAAAATTACCAGCGACACAGGAATGGGCGAATCCGAGCGATGCGAAAAG
>Ga0265297_10003946_pt1 | contig 25332 bp, 29 predicted proteins | sample Munlanlwell13791_FD_192502 | JGI IMG/M metagenome (GOLD analysis project Ga0265297, IMG submission 192502) | Leachate microbial communities from a municipal landfill in Southern Ontario, Canada - Leachate well 137-91 | ecosystem: Engineered > Solid waste > Landfill > Unclassified | place... | reverse complement strand
AAATGAACATTCTAACAGACGAGCTGTTTGACAGTTCGATAAAGAGTTCGGATATTCCCGTATTGGTTGATATCTTCGCCGAATGGTGCCCGCCCTGCAAGCTATTGGGTCCGATCGTCGAGAAGCTTTCCGAAGAATACAAAGGCAAAGTCGAATTCTACAAGATGGATCTGGACAAGAACCCCAAAACGGGGGACCTGTTCCAGGTGGACAGGATTCCCACGGTTGTATTGTTTATAGGAGGGCAGGTGAAAGACAAGTTCATCGGATTAAAGTCCGAAGAGGAGATAAGAAGCTGGATTGATTCAAATATCTAGCATGGACGGGGAAATGGAAAAGCTTATAAAAATATCCGAGGAGTATGCGAAGAGCAAGGGTTTCAGGCTGAATCCCAACAGGGCGATAGTCGAGGGGATAACAAAAGGACTTTTGTCGAGGAAAGAGAATTTCGGGGAGATATACTGTCCCTGCCGGAGGATGTCCGGGAACAAAGAAGAAGACAAGAAGATAATCTGCCCCTGTATCTATCATTTGGATGAGATAGAAAGGGACGGGCATTGTTTTTGCAATTTATTTGTTAAATAATATATAAAAACATATGAATAATAGGAGTGCCTTCACCCTAGTCGAACTCCTTGTGATAATCGCCATCATCGGCATTTTGTCTTCCTTCATCTTCATCCAGACGAACAATGCCGTCAATTCAGGAAAGGACTCCAAGAGGAAGTCAGACGTGGCTCTTTTAGCTTCAGGAATCCACGTATACTCGATCGGGAGCGATCTCATTGAGTCCTCCGGCTGCAGAATCAACGTGGATTGCCCTTCAACCGTCAACCAAGCCCTTCTCGACCAGATCGGCCCTCTCCCTTCGGACCCTGATTCAAACAAGGCATACATATACGAGTCCGACGGCACCGACTGCACCATCTCTTCCGTCCTCTCCGACGGACAAACATACCAGTATGACTGTTCTGACGATGCCATGACCCAGTCAGAACCTGTGAACGGCATCTGTGGTTCTTCCGGAGGAGCAGGTTCATATACCATCCCCACAACCAATTTCTGCTCCGACGGATACATCCCGACCGTCTCCGGGGCCGGTCCCTGGGAATGGGACTGCCCGGATTCGTACCTCGGCTCTCCGACCCATTGCACCGGATACAAGAGCGTTGACGGACAATGCGATGCCACAACAGACGGCTCTAACACATATACCGCTCCAGCAACAGATCTCTGCACAACAGGGGACGCCACTTCCGTCAGTTCGGGAACGAACCCTGCTGGATACTTCACCTGGGCCTGCAACGGGCAACACGGAGGCATTCCCGATTCCTGTTCGGCCAACCTCAAGGTGGACGGGGTGTGTACGACCGGATTAATATATCTCTCCACTCCTTCAAGCGGAAGCTGCAACGAAGGAAATTCCACTGCTGTTACCGGTTCGGGTCCCTGGTATTGGAATTGCGCTGGATTAAACGAGGGGACGACAGAAACAGGGTGCATAGCTAATGTAACTTCTGCCACTTGTGGAAGCGCAGCCAGTACTCATCCTTATGAATCTACAAATTGGATCAGTTCAGAGTTTTGTTCTCTTGGGGCTCAAAGTCCATCGACAATTAGTTTTCCTGGTCCAGCCAGCACGGCAAATTGGACATGTACGCTCGGTAGCAGTGTCGTTAATTGCAGTGCTCATCACACTGGGGTCTGGTGTTCACAGGCAGGGATGGAAATGTATGGAGTATGTTACTGCATGATATCAGGTAGCGCCTTCGGATCTGGCTGTCATTGGGTTTGTCCTTATTCTTATTATAACTCTAGCACCGATTCTCAATGGTACTGTTGTTATTGGTTAAACAACTGTTAATCGGTAGAGATTGTTTATAATTAAAACAGCCCTTTCGGGGCTGTTTTATTATTCATTGATTCTTCTCACGTACAGTCCGCTTTCCGTATTAATTTCGATTACATCTCCTTCGTCCACGAAGAGGGGAGCGTCTATCTTGGCTCCTGTTTCCAGGGTGACCAGCTTGTTTCCCGACTGGGCTCGGTCTCCTTTGACCCCGGGCGGGACTTCGGTTACCTTGAGCTGGACTTTGATCGGAATAATGACATTGATGATTTTATCGTTGAAGACGATTGTCGTCACTTCCTGGTTGGCTTTGAGGAATTTGATGTTGTCTCCGACTATTTCTCCGTCGAGTTCAAATCTCTTATTGTTTTTGTCGGCGAAAACGTATTTTCCTTTATTGCCGTAGACGTACTTGGCTTCTTGCTCTTCGACTTCCGCTTCTTCAAACGAGTCCCTGGGCTGGGCGCTCCTTGAGATGACGTTGCCGTTGATGAGGTTCCTCAGTTTCATCTGGAGGTATGAATGGCCCCTTCCTTTGAAGGTGGACAGGGCTTCGGTTATTTCGTACGGCTGGTCGTTGACAACGATAATTTTGCCTCTGACGAGTTCTGAATATGACAGCATGTTCGTTTTAATGTTATTTTTGTATCTTCCACTCTATCTTGTCTTCCTTGTCGGCGAATTCGAGCCACTCTCCGCCGTCATCGATGACGTACCATTTCCTCTTGGTCTGGGACCAGACCATGGGCTGGTTATTGTAGTACGGTTTCTTGATGACTTCTTTGGGTTTCAGTTTTCCCAGTTCGAGCCATTTCTTGAAGACCGTTTCAATCGAATAATCCAGGTTCCTCGATCTGGCCCAGTTGGCGACAGTGGTGATCGCTTCATTGGCCTCCTTTACCGAACCGGCCAAATCGATCAGCTGTTTCGCCGGTCTGGTAAATCGAGAATAGATTATCTTCTTCTTTTTAGCTGATTCTTTGATTTCGTCAAGGGTCAGGCCCTTAGAATAGAAGAAATGGTTGACGACCTGCTGGATTTCGCTCTCTTTCTCTTCTTTTGTCTTTTTCTTTTCCGTCATATCTTCTTTGTGATTCCTAGGTAGTATTCCTTGACCTTTTCCAGTTCCTTTTTTCCCATTTCCGTTATCTTGTATACCACCCTTCTGTCTTTAGGTTCGCCTTTGACGAAACCCTGTTCTTCGAGGCGGTAGAGAACCCGGTAGGGAGTGATGTTTCCGGGCTTAAAGCCGTATTCCTTTTCAATCAGAGAATGCAAATCCCAGGCGTAGTGGGTTTCTTTCCGTAGCATCGAGAGGATGTATATCCAGAGGTTCTCCTTGGTGTTAGATTTTACCAGGCGTTCAAAGGGTGTCATATACGGTTATTTTAGAGGAAAGGGAGAGGGAAGTAAAGAATTGACATGTATCGATTATTATTCTATCGTATTGTTGTCTGCGGAAAAGCAGATCTTTGTACAAAGGAAGGGAGCAGGATGATTCAGGAAAAAGAAAAGAATTTCGGCATCTTTTTTTATCCGCCTACCCTGGCTGGAGTCAAAAAGGTTCAGGATTTTTTGGAAAAGAAAGGATTTCCGTTGCCTGTCCTTTGTCTCTACATTCCTGGCCGGGGGATATGGCAGAATTCAGAAAGCCTGATCAAGGAATTCGGGCCGAATGTGAGAATCTGGGACGGCCTAAGCATTGATTCCGAAAACAAGGAGTGTTCGATTGAGTTCAAGTCGGGCATGTTCGGAAACAAGGACACGATGAAGGTCATGTACAGGGGGGACGAAAAGTTCGTGGCGTTCATTGACAAGAATTTCCGGAAAATATACCGGAAAAGTTATTACTTAACATTGAATCCGTTTTACGGAGGAAAGACGAGGCTGACCAATCCGCTGAAAGCTATATGTACGGCGGCTGGAGATCTTCTTACTAGGGATTGATATCTTTGAAGATTAAGCCTCTTTTTTGTTTTAAAATATTGACAAACTATTTTACCAGTGTAAAATACAGATATAATAATATATTAAAATATAATTCTTTTATTATGGCAAAGAAAGCAGCCAAGAAGCCGGCTAAAAAGGCATCAAACAATGAAATCAGGATTGCCATTGCCGGGATAGGCAATTGTTGCAGTTCGCTGATCCAAGGTCTTTATTACTACAAGGACGTCAAGAGCGACGACGAATTGGTTCCCGGATTGATGCACAACGTCATCGGAAACTACAAGATTTCCGATATCAAAGTTGTTGCGGCATTTGACGTCGATAAAAGGAAAGTAGGAAAGGATTTGGGAGTGGCCATCTTTGAGAAGCCGAACTGCACAATCACTTTTTGCCACGATGTTCCCAAGAATACCGGAGTCAAGGTCAAGATGGGACCGGTATTGGACGGAGTCGCTCCTCACATGAAAGATTATCCCGAAGATCAGAGTTTCGTTGTTTCCAAAGAAAAGCCGGTTGACGTCGCTGCGGAATTGAAAAGGACGGGAGCCCAGATTTTGGTCAACTACATGCCTGTCGGTTCCCAGAAGGCCACCGAGCAATACGCCCAGGCCGCTTTGGACGCCGGATGTGCGTTTGTAAACTGCATGCCTATTTTTATCGCTTCAGAGAAGAAGTGGGAAGAGAAATTCAAGAAAGCCGGATTACCTTGTGTCGGAGATGACATCAAGGCCCAGGTCGGTTCAACTATCGTCCACAGGACTTTGGCCCACCTTTATGGAAACAGAGGAGTTAAGATAGAGAGGTCTTACCAGCTGAACGTCGGAGGAAACACCGACTTCTTGAACATGTACGGAGAGAGGGCCAGATTAAAGTCAAAGAAGATTTCCAAGACGGAAGCAGTAGAGTCGCAGTTGGCTAAGAGGCTGAGTTACGACAATCTGCACATCGGACCTTCCGACTATGTTCCTTTCTTGAAAGACAACAAGATAGGATTCATCAGGATCGAGGGGAGGAAGTTCGGAAACGTTCCTACGCATGTCGAGATAAGATTGTCGGTTGAAGATTCTCCGAACTCGGCCGGTTGCGTCATAGATGCCATCAGATTTGCCAGAATCGGCATGGACAGGAAAGTCAGTGGAGCGTTACTTTCAGCTTCCGCTTGGTTGATGAAGCACCCTCCCGAACAGTTCGTTGATGAGAAGGCGCACGAGATGCTGCAGGAATACATTGAAGGAAAAAGGGAAAGATAGTATCATATAATCAATATAATAATTGATAATAGTATGGAACCAATAAAGAGATACATCGAATCGGTGACCAGCAGCAATCTCTGGTTGTACGTCCTTTCTCTGGGAAAGGAGAGAGAAGTCATTGATGCCGAAGTTACTAAATTGATCTTTGAGAAGTTCGGATTCCTTCCGAACGACCTGATGATAAAGACGGTTTTGTTCAGATTGAAGAATGACGGATACTTGAGCAGGGAAAGATTCAAGAGCCAGAAGGCCTTCAAGACCACTGAAAAGGGACTGAAAGAGCTCGAAGCTATGAAAAGCTACTCCGCCAATCTGATACAGAAATTATAACAGTCGTTTCGGCTGTTTTAATTTGATAATTGAAACATATATGACAAAAGCAATAGGAATATACAGAGAGTTCAATCCGTTGGGAAAAAACGAGCTGGACAGGAGGATTATGGATCTGACCGGCGAAGAATTGAGGAAGAAGGGTTTCGAGGTTGAAATGACGGCGCCAGAAGATTTCGACAGGAATGCCGAAGCAGATATAATTTTTACCGCTGCCAGGAAGGATATAAACAAGGTCTTGATGGAAAAAGAGAAAGAAGGTGTCTATATCGTCAATTCTCCCAAAGCCATCGTCTTCTCTTTCAACCGCAAGGAAGTGTATAAGAAGTTGATGGAGGTCGGAGCCAATATCCCCAAGACGGAATTCGTGAAGCTCACAGATCTATCTTTTGGAAAATTGGGCAGGAAGGTTTTGTTAAAGCCGGCCAATAGGCACGAGCTTTGGTTCGTCGTGGAGAAGGAAGAGGATTTTAATAAAGCAGTCGGAGAATACAAGAAGGCGGGAGTCGAAGAGATAGTCGTCCAGGATTTCGTCGAAGGAAAGACGGCCAAGTATTATGTTGCCGGAGGCGAAGTTCTGTTGCTCAAAGAAATAGTCGATTCATATCCCGCCGAGGTTATTGAACAGATAAAGGAGCAAGTCAAGCTGAGCGGAAAAGCCATAGGGCTTAAAGTGTACGGAGGAGACTTCATCATTTCGGGAGACAAGGCGTATTGCGTCGATACCAACGATTGGCCCAGCTTCAGCGTCAACCAGGACCTGACCCAGGAGATGGCCAGCGTCCAGATAGCCGATTTCATAGAGAGGGATTACAACTCTTTCGTCGGTAAATAGCTTTCATGCTTTACGAAAAAAGAGAATTATTCAAAAGGATAGAGGAAAAAATGGGAGACATTATCTCTCCTTTTCCGATTACTCCGAACCAATGGACATTATTGTCTGTTTTGTTCGGATTATCTTCAATGTTTTTGATAATCGTAGCGAATTTTAATTGGGCGGTGCTTCTATTCCTTATTTCCGCTCTCTGCGACTGGCTCAACGGGATAATCGCGAGAAAAAGGAATATTTACACCAAGCCGTTCCGTTATCTGGACACGATGGCTGACAGGTATGTCGATGGGATGGTATTGTTCGGAATGCTGTTCATTCCTTTCCCGACGATAATCTTTCCGGGATACGTTTGGGTGTTTATAGCTCTCTTCGGGTCTCTTGTCACGGCTTTTGCCAAAGCGGCGGCCAAAGAGAAGGAACTTATTGAATTTGAGATGAGGAGGGGATTGGTGACCAGGCCGGAAAGGATAATATTGTTATCTGTAGGATTGCTGTTTGCCCAGAAAGACACGGCTATAACATTATATGTTTTGATTTTCTTGGCGGTCATGAGTAATTTTACCGCGCTTCAGAGAATATGGTCGGCAATAAAGATTAATAAAAATAATTAATAAAAATATGCTTACAGACGAATTGAGAAAAAGAACTTCCGGTCTGACGACCAGTATCGGAAAATCATTGGGAAAGATGGGTGTGAGCGCCGATGCAATCACGTTCATGGTTTTGGTTACCGGCCTTATCGCCGCTTACTATATCTACATGGAGGAGTTCCTGATTGCCTTTATTTTGGTTTTGGTTTCGGGGATATTCGATGGCTTGGACGGAGCGGTGGCGAAAGCCAATCAGAAAGAAACAAAGTTCGGAGCACTGTTCGACTCGGTGACCGACAAAGTGACAGAAATTTCATGGTATCTGGCCTTGGGATTGCTTAGTCCCGGATTATGGCTGCCGGTTTCTCTATCCATAGCATTCTTCATGCTTGCCAGCTATATTTCCAAGCACTCCAAAGCGGTAGGAGGAAAGAGCGGAGGGGGAATAATGGAGAGAAAGGAAAGATTGGTTTTGATCCTTATCGGATTGTTGCGTATGGATTGGATGCTTTCGATATTGTGGATCATAGCGATACTTTCGATAATCACTTGTTTCCAGAGATTCTACAAGAACTATAATATTTTGAAGGGACTGAAGAAGGAGGGATAAATTTATGAATGAAAAAAACGTTGATAAAATCGGGTGGATAGCGTCTTTTCTGGCAATTCTTATGTATTTTTCATACATAGACCAGATTAGATTGAATATTTCCGGACAGACGGGCTCGGTCATATTGCCTGTTATCACTACGGTGAATTGCACCTTTTGGGTGCTGTACGGATCATTGAAGTCCAAAAAGGACTGGCCCCTTATCGTTTGTAATATTCCTGGAGTAGTTTTAGGAATTATTACCGCTATAACTGCTATTATTTTTTAATAGTATGATTAAGGGTGCGATATTCGACATGGACGGGGTCATTACCGATAACAAGGTTCAGGACTTTACCGCCTGGAAAAGGGTTTTTGCTGACTTCGGGATAGATTTAAGCTTCGACGGGTACAAGGTTTTTACCGGAATGAAAGGCGAAGAGATTGTTAAAAAATATATCAGGCCGGGAGCCGATGATGCTGAAGCTACCGATCTCACCCGTAGGAAAGAGAATTATTTCATCGAGGAGATAAAGAAGAGCAAGATAGAGCCGACGCCCGGAGTGGTGAGATTGCTGAACGATCTCAAAGCCAATGATATTAAGATGGGGATAGGAACGGCGGCCATGAAGTTCAAGGCCAATGCCGTTCTTGATGAGCTCGGCCTCAAAGAATTTTTTTATATTATAGTTTCGGCCGAAGAGGTGAAGAAGGGCAAGCCGGATTCGGAAACATACCTTAAGGTGGCTCAGGAATTGGGTTTTAAGCCGGAAGAATGTTTCGTCATAGAAGACGCTCCCAACGGGATAGCGGCCGCCAAGAACGGCAATATAAAATGCATCGCCATAACGACAACGCACCAGAGATCTGAGTTGGGTCGGGCGGACAGGATCATAGATTCTTTTGACGAGCTATCCGTCAACGATTTGGCAAGCCTTTAAGGCTTAAAGAAAAGGTGAATCAGTTTGGCGAGTCCGGCGAATATTTGAATCGTCGGGCTTGTTTGTTTTCCGCGGACAACGATTTTTTTATTCCTGATGGCTTCTTTCAATTCGTCGATTGTCTGTATGTCCGCTTCGACATATGCTCTGCCGATTTCGAAAGGAGTATGGGAATCGCTCCCCGCCGTCATGGGAAGATCGTTGTCTTTGACGAATCTGGTTGATTTTTCATTCCCTTCCTTTGATTGGCTTCGGGCATTGAAAGCCTCAATTCCGTCGACCATATTCTTATACTCTTCTAGTTTTTTGAAAGGTTTTTTCCAGTGGTAAGGATGGGCGATTATGGCGATTCCTCCCTGGTTTTTTATTTCTTCTATTATTTCTCCAGCCGTTTTTCCTTTAGGGTCGATTTCTTTATTTATGAAATAAGCCAGGATTTCTCCGATTGTTTTACCGTCTTCCTTTATCTTTATCTCTTCTCCTTTGATCAGTTTGAGCCCTATCTTATCCGCCTCGTTTTCGGCTTCTTTCCATGCTTTAGTCGTATTGTGGTCGGTTATGGCGATCGCATCCAGCCCTTTCTTTTTGGCGAAGCGAACCAGGCGCCTGGGAGGGCAGAGGGCGTCGTGGGAGTAATAGGTGTGACAGTGGAGGTCTATTTTCATGGAATTTTATTGACAAACAATACTGTTTATTAGAAAATGAAAATGGTTACCATCTATATCTTAAACAATGCGGACCTTTTATTCAAGAGTGTTGCATTTTAAGCCATATTTGGTATTATCTTATTAAAGACAATCTTTTATTGGTTCATGGTGAAGATTTTAGGAATAAACAGAGAGCAGAATATAGCTAGGACCCCTGGTCACGACCAGAGGATTTTGAGTTTGGTTGGGGAAGAGTTTAGGAAAAATGGTTTTGAGGTTGAAATCAAAACCTTGAAGGAATTAAAGAAAGAAGACACGGCCGATATTATTCTAAATATGGCCAGAAGCCGGGAAATCAACGATCTTCTGTTTGAAAAAGAATCGGAAGGAAGATTGACCATTTTGGTTATGTCTAAAAAGGAAGAGCTTTGCGAGGTGGGAGCTACCACAAGAGCCGACGTCATTTTAAATATGGCCAGGGGAAGGGAAGTCAATGAAATCCTCTTTGAGAGCGAGAAGCAGGGTGTGTATGTAGTCAATCCGCCCAAATCGGTCTTATTGGTTTCGGACAAGAAAGATCTTTTCCCGATGCTCGATAGTGCCGGTGTGGGTATACCGGAAACCAAAACGTATAAAGTCAGCGAAATATCCATCGGAGACATCAAACAGAAAAGCGTTTTGAAGGCGGGGAACAGGCATAGCATTTATTTTACAGTTGATGTCAATGACGGAAGCGTTTTTAATTCGGCGATCAATAAGTACAAAGAAGAGGGGATTGATGAAATCATAGTCCAGAAGTTCATAGACGGGAAGTTTTTCAAGTTCTACGCGGCGGGAGATAAGATTTTTCTGCCGACGGAGATTGAAAAGGAATTTCCGCAGGAATTGGTTTTTGAGATAAAGAGACAAATAGGCGTGGTAGAGAGTTTGACCGGTGCGTATATCGTCGGAGGCGATTTTATTATTGAAGGCGGAAAGATATATTTCACCGATGTGAACGATTGGCCTTTTTTTTCCGGAGCTGAAGGAGTGAGTCAGGAACAGATTGCTCCGTATATTGCCGAGTTTATAGAAAAGAAATACCGGGAATTGAAGAAATAACTTTCATAAACGAACGGACACATTGCGTTTGCAATGTGTTTTTTTGAAAAAGTTATTTTATTGAGCCGATGGTGTTGATGTCGGCCACCCGCACCTTGCAGTGCAGGGTTTTGTATGCCGAAGTGTCGCCAGCGAGTGCTTTCATAGCCATCTGTACGGCCTTGATGCCTTGTTCTCTCGGATTCTGAAGGACGGAACAGTGTATGCCATTAGATAGAATGGCCTCCCTTGTTTCGTCGCTCATATCCATCGTTCCTATGGCGAGTATCCGGTCAGGATATCTTTGTTTCGCCTTTAGGGCGAAGATGGTGCCCATAGGTCCGAGTCCGAAGATGACGGCTTTGTCTTCCGGCTCGACAAGGAAAGTGCTTTCGTCATCGATATTTATCGATACGATTTTTATCGACTTCACTCCGTATCGCAGGGCGGTTTCGATTATGCTCATCTCCCTCTTCCTGTATCCTCTGTGATCGGGCTTATCGTCGGGGACTATCACAACCTCGACAGCAATACCCTTGGATTTCAGGAAAGAGAAAACTTCTTCGGCAAGAACCATGCCCATTTTCTCTTCGTCCGGTTCGGCGCAGCCGACCAGCGTAGGACCAAGAGCGTTTTTTATCTTTTCGCTCGGACCTGAATTGACAGCGATCACTTTTCCCTTAAAGGGTCTTAGGACGTTAATGAGGCGCTCTTCGGCCGGTCCGCTTTGCGGAGCCAGAGGACCGATTATTGCATCGGCTCCCATTTCTACGCCTACCTGGTAGCAGTCTATGACACGATCGATGTCGTGATATACTTCTTTGTCATACAGCACAACATATTCACCGATTAGGTCGCGGTTTTTATCAACCTCCGACTTAGCTCCGTCGTGAATGTCTTTCCACACAGGAGAACCTTTTAGGTCCAGTCTATGCGGGTCGGGGAGTCGCGATTGCGACACGAACACAAGTCTAAACATGGCGTCACCTCAGCTCAAATTCTTATTTGAAGCTGCTAATTACAGTATGTATAAAGAGGGGGATACGTCAATATTGACAATGTAATATTATATTGTATAATAGAATTGTTCTATGGGTAAAACCATAGAACTTTCAAAGTACCTAACATAGAGGTGTTTATTGTGTTAAACATTATCAAACTTTTATTCCACACGATGTTTTGGACTGTCCAAAAGAAAGTCCTCGGCAAAGAGATAAGAGTATGCTTCATCGGAGCTGGCAATTGCTGGTGTTCGGTGATGCAGGGCATCTATTACTACAAAAACCTCAAAGACGATGGGATGCGAGTCAGCGGAATTATGCATAACGTCATATGCGGCTACCTGATAAGTAGCATCAATGTACGGCTCGTCATCGATATTGATGTGAGGAAGGTCGGGAAAAAGATCAAGGAGGCGATGTTCGCAAAGCCTAATTGCACCAAGATATTCTGCAGGAAAGAAGACATTCCTGACAGCGATGTCGTGGTCAAGATGGGATATGTCTCGGACGGAGTCGCTCCTCACATGCTGGAGTATCCGAATAAAGACAAGACATTCGTCATCGCCAATGAAGAACCAGTAAACTTCAAGGAAGAACTGATAAAAGAGAAAATTGATGTCGTCGTATGTTTCCTCCCGACAGGAAGCCAGAAAGCGGTGAAAGAAAAGTACGTTCCCGATATTATCGCTGCCGGCTGCGGGTTCGTGAACGGTATTCCTGTTTTTGTCGCTTCGGACGAAAAGATGGCGGAAAAATTCAGGAAAGCCGGTTTGCCGGTAATCGGAGACGATGTCAAGTCTCTCCTGGGATCAACCGTTCTTCAGAGGGTGGTTGCCTGGCTGTTTAATCTGCGCGGACTTAAGATCATCGATTCTTGCCAGCTTAACTACGGCGGCAATACCGATTTCTTAAACCTGGCCATGGTAGTCAGGAAAATCTTCAAAATCATTTCAAAGAAGTCGTCCATCCTCTGCTTCTTCAAGAAAGACGAATTGAAGGAAGAAAATCTTGTCATTGACGCCCAGTACGTTCCGTACTTGAACGACAATAAAAGGGCCGTAATCGAGTTCAATGCAACCCAGTTTGGAGATGTGCCGACGACTCTTCATATGGATTTGTCCGTTGAAGATTCTCCCAATTCGGCCGGTATCATCATTGATGCGATTCGGTTGTGCAAGGTGGCGATGGATAGGGGCCTCTGCGGCCCCATCATTCCCGCCTGTGCGCACCTGATGAAGCATCCTCCTGTCCAAATGGAGGAAGGCGAGGCGAGAGAAGAGCTCGAGAGGTTCATCGCCGATTCTTCGAGAAACGTCATAATCGGGCATAATCTTACCAAAGATAATGCCCAGTCCGGCGACGTCTGGTCAGAGTACTGGCAAGAAGAACTCGCAGCGGCACAGGATAAAGCGAGAGAACTCAAGAGGCACTGCGAGATTTTAACCACTGATCGCTATGATAACGATCAGACTGTAGATCGGGTGGAAGAAGGAGTGTCGTATCTGTCGGAATTTCCTGACGGTTACGAGAAGAACATCTACCTTCCCCTCAGTGCGGGAGAAAGAAAGCACAAAGAAAGAATTATCAAGGCGCTTGCCAGTCATCCCGAGATAAATGTCTGGGCAATCAATTCTGAGTCCGATGAAGACTATCTTGAGGGAATTCCCAATATTCGGGGATACATCGGAGTCGATAATTTCCGACTTGGGCAGATGCTGTGCGAAGAACTTCTCGCCCACTCGTCCGTCTTGAAGGTGATTGTCTTCAAGCATCAGGAAAATTCTTCTCTCGACCTTCGCATCAAGGGTGTCAGGGATTATGCAGAAAGATCGGGAAAGGAAGTTGTCGTCTGTACGAACGACCAGGAGCTTAAGGAAGTCGTCTCTTTCGGCGATATTGGTGGAATCGCTCTCGGCATCCGTGGAGCGGAAAAATTCATCAAGCTCAGTTCATCCTTTGTCTTTACATCGGTTGACACAAGCCCGAGAATCGCTAAAGTGATGGCTGATAAAAACACCGACAAAAAAATTCTGGCGGTCTTTACCCAGAAAGGCATGGGGGAAAACATTTTCAATGGTAGAACTACCATTATAAACCCCGTCAGAGTGACAGCATAGCACCTTTATTATCGACATCCACGCTTTTTAGTGGATGTTTTTATTTAATCAGTCCAATCTTTCCTAAAATCGGAGTGATGATGTATATCAATGGAGATTTTCTCTCTTTTATCTTCGTTTTTTTATTCAAAATAGCCCGCCTCAATTCTTCTTCCGAATTTCCTTCAAATTCAACATATGTGTATCCTATACCTTTGTAGTAGTGGGAATCGCTTCCGGCAGTCATGCCCAGATTATGCTTTTCCGCGAATTCCTTGGCTTTCTTGTCGGGATTGGTTCCGGGTTTCCTTGCATTGAAGACTTCAATAGCATCAACCAGGTCAAGGTATTTGGTTATGTCGTCCTTGAATCCTTCGCTTCCGTGGAAGGGATGGGGGATTACAACCAGTCCGTTCTGTTTTTTAATCTCTTCCATGACCCATCTCGGGTCTTTTTTGTATCCGTCTATCTTTTGCTTGAGGAAGAGGCCGAGGACGTCTCCTTTGGTTGTTTTCATTTCTTCACCCAAAACGATGAGGAAATCATGCTTTTTTCCCAATTCGACAGCTTCTTGCCAGCCGTTCGTGTTTTCGTGGTCGGTGATGGCGATTCCGCCAAGGCCCATCTTTTTCGCCTGGGAGATTATACTTTCTATGCTTGAAGAAGCATCGTATGAGTACTTGGTATGGCAGTGCAGGTCTATTTTCATAGTTTTATTATACACGAGGCTGTGTTTTTGACAAAGAGAAGGAATTGATTTAGTATGTCTTTGTATAATTTTCAAACATTCCTTTACAACAAAGAGGTGTTCTGATTGAAAAAGCCTGAGAAAAAAATTGAGATTAATCGGACCCAGTTCAAAATCCTTCGGCAAAAACGGCCGGACATCTACTCGGTAGCGAGCATAAAGGTTGAAGGCAGGGGGCCTACGCTTAAGGTTTTCCTCAAGCCGATCGGCGAGACGAACAAGGAACTACTGGATTCCATCCTTCTGGGGCTTTTCCCCGGAATGAAAATTCCAGTTTCATAATTTTGACACCTACGGGTGTCTTAAGTTTTATTTGCCCCTCTTTGTTTAATTTGCTATCCTTGAAGTATGAAGAAAAGAATATTCATCAGCATAGGGCTGCCGGAAAGCGTCAAGAACAAGCTGGAATCTTTAAGCAGGGAGATTTCAGATTCTTTCACCAATTTCAACGATTTCTGCCCAGTCAAATGGACGAGGAGGCATAATCTCCATGTCACTTTGTTTTTCATCGGGTACGTGGAGATAGAAGACCTTCCCGGAATAATCAAGACGGTGGAGAAGATAGTTAAAAAGCATCAGAGCTTTAAGATAGACCTCAAGGATGTCTCGTATGGACCCAAAGAGAAGTCGCCTAAGATGGTCTGGGCGAACGGAGAGAACTCTCCGGAATTGGGAGAGCTGCAGGCGGAATTGGAAAAAGAACTGTTGGATGTGAGGGAGCCGGACAACAGATTCACCCCGCATATCACTTTGGGAAGGATAATCCAGTGGCAGTTCAATAAGATAGAGCCGGAAGAGCGTCCGGACATATCCAAAGACCTTTCTCTCTCTTTCAAAGTGGAATGCGTTGATATAATGGAGAGCGATCTGAAGAGAGGAGGGGCTCATTACACCGTTTTAGAATCAATACCATTGAAATAATATGAAAATACATTTTATCGGCATAGGAGGAATAGGGATTTCGGCCTTGGCCCAGTATCATTTGGGAAAAGGGGATGAAGTTTCCGGTTCCGATCTTGTCGATTCAAAAATAATAGAAGACATGAGGAAGAAAGGAGCGGCCATATCGGTCGGTCCCAATTCGGCCGCGAATATAAAGGACTGCGACTTGGTCATCCATAGCCCGGCGGTAAAAAACAACAATCCCGAGATAGTCGAGGCGGAAAGGAAGGGGATAAAGATCATGTCTTATCCTCAAGCTTTAGGAGAACTGACTAAGAGCCACAAGACCATAGCTGTTGCCGGGACCCACGGCAAGAGCACGACCACGGCCATGATTTCTCTCGTTTTGATAGAAGCGGGGCTCGATCCGACCGTCATCGTGGGAACGAAGCTTAAGGAGTTCGGCGATTCCAATTTCAGGATGGGGAATTCGGAATACCTGGTTATCGAGGCCTGCGAGCACGAAGCATCTTTTCTAAATTATTGGCCGGAGATAATCGTCGTGACCAATATCGAAGAGGATCATCTCGATTACTACGGCAATCTGGAGAATATCAAAAGAGCTTTCAATGAATTCGTTTCGCGCTTGAAAAAGGACGGGATCCTGGTCAAAACGGAAGAAACGGAGATAGAGACGGACAGGAAGACGGTGAATTATTCCCTCAATGATTCTTCCGATGCGGAGAAGCTGAAAAAGATAATCAAGATTCCGGGAGAGCATAACGTCCTTGACGCTCTGGCTGCTTTGAAGGTGGCTCGCATCTTGAAAATAGATGACGAGGTTTCTTTCAGCGCCCTTTCCAAATATGCGGGATCATGGAGGAGGTTTGAGGAGACGGAGCTTCCCGGATTCACTTTGATTGATGACTACGGCCACCATCCGACCGAGATACTGGCTACCCTCAAAGGAGCGAGGGAGAAATACCCGGACAAGAAGATATTTTGCGTCTTCCAGCCCCATCAGTACCAGAGGACCTATCTTCTGTTCGACGATTTCGTCAGCACTTTTAAGGAAGTGTTGGACAAGAAGCTGGTTGACAAGCTGTTTTTGATCGACATATATGACGTCGCCGGAAGGGAATCAAAGGAAGCCAAAGAAAAAGTAAGTTCGGAAAAGTTGGCCCGGGCGGTCGCGGGAGCGGCATATGTTTTAAAAGAAGACCTTTTCAAAGAATTGAACGGCGGAGAGGTGATGATCTTCATGGGAGCTGGCGATATCTACAATTTAAGCCAGGAATTGAAGGGGATGAACGGGTATTGCGGATGATTGACAGTCCTATCTTTTGAGTATATTATTGGCCCAGACGTGGTGATACCATGGAAGTCAAGATCATTAAAGGCCCCGAAGAGGGCAGATGGACTGTGAGGGTCGCGAACGACTCGTTGCTGATTGAAGGGGTGTCCGACGGAGGACCGGTTTCAGTCAGCCAGTATCGGATTATCGGCTACATGTCTTCCGAAAGCAATCAGTCATCCCTGATTCTCGGGGAAAAGCATGATGCCGAAGGAGATTCAATCGATTTCCTGCGCAACGAAATGGCCAGAGTGAAGGATCAAGTTCCCGGTGAGATTCGAGAAAGGTTGTATGACTTTTTTTGGAAAAACATCGGCCTTGCCGCCTACCAACTTTGACCATTTTTTCATTTCTCCCTTGAAATTAAAAAATAGGGAGAGTATAATTGACTCATATGGATGCAATCTGGGCAATTGTAATAATTTTATTCATCGTTTCGCTGATTTTCTGGTCTTCGCTTGATAGCGGAGCAGAAGAATAACACCCCTTAGCGGGGTTTTGTTTTATGAAAGTTGCAATACTGGGACATTTTTTAACAAAGAAAGATTATAAGAGAATGGTTCCGATGGGGAAGTATATACCTCTTTTTCTGCTCGACTGGTTTTTCAAGATGATTCCCGATGAAAAGAGATACATGTGCATCTCCGAATTCGATATTTTCGGGAAAGCGAGCGGATGCACCGTGGGAATACTCCTGACTTCGGAAGAAATCATGAAAAACAAAGAAAGAGCAAGGGATATCGTCCTTGGCTCCATCTTGTATGCCCAGAACAAGCTTAATTGCAATCTGGTTATGCTTGGCGCTCTGACCGCTCCGGTCACTTCAGCCGGCTTGTGGCTGAGGGAAAATCCCAATGTCAAATTGGCGATTACAACGGGGAATACGTATACGGCCGCGATTTCCATAGAAGCGGCTGAAAAGGCGATGAAAATGAAGGGAATGGAAAAAGAGAAGGTAAAGATGGCGATCGTCGGAGCGGCGGGAGTGATCGGAGAAGCGATTGCTAGGCATTTTAATGCCGAAGGATATGATTTGTTACTTGTCGAAAGGGAATTAGACAGGTTCGAGAGATTGAAGCCGAAGCTTCTTAACGGAAAATACGTTTTGACCGAAAATATTTCGGACATAATCAATGCGGACATCATAATCACCGCCACTTCTCATCCCGAATCATTAATCGTTCCCGAATATCTGAAGAAAGGAGCCTTGGTGGTGGATGTGGCTGAACCGCCCGATGTTGTTCCCGACATCGAGGAGAAGAGGCCGGATGTGATTTCCATAGACGGAGGCAGGGTTAAGTGGGGCGATTTCCATATAGGAACCAGGTTCGGATTGCCTAAAGGGATAGGATTCGCCTGCATGACCGAGGGGATAATGCAAGCGCTTGAAAACGACAAGAACGACTATATCGGTTCGGTCGATATGGACCATTTGAAGAAGACGAAGGACTGGGGAAGGAAGTGGAATTTCCCCTTGGCCGATTTCACCTGTTTCAACAAGCCGATTCCTTTGGAAAAATTCAAACAGAATGGATAAAAAACTTAAAATAGCTTTTACATTGATAGAATTGCTTGTTGTGATTGCCATCATCGGTATTTTATCGGGCTTGATTGTCGTAACTATGGACGGAGTCACCCAGAAGGCCAATGTTGCCAGAGGGCAGGTATTTTCAAATTCATTAAGGAGCGCACTGATGCTCAATTTGGTTTCCGAATGGAAGATGAACGAGGGGACGGGTCAATATGCTGTTGACGGCTGGAGTAGTATCAACGGAAGATTAGGAAGTACTTCCGGAGCGGATGATAATGATCCTGCTTGGGCTTCATCCGGATGCGTCAATGGTAGCTGTTTGGATTTTGACGGAAGCAATGATTATGTAAAAATCGATAACGATCAGAGGTTGAATATCCGGGAAGGATCAATAACGGTTTCTTCTTGGGTTAAGTTTAAAAATTTTGCCAGCATCAGTTACTCAGAAATTTTTTACGGCGGGGCGACCGGAGGCGGATACGGCTACGGCTATATGATTAATACTTCGGGAAGTATATGTTATGAAATTCGCGGTTCGTCCGGGGTAAGAAATTTTTTTAGTATCAACGCCGGCCTAGGGCTTAATAAATGGTACCACTTGGTTATGACTTTTGATGCTTCGAATAATAATTTAAGGATGTATAGGGATGGAACAGTTGTCGATAATAGGACTTTTTCTGACCCGGGTGATATCATCAGCGCCAGTAGTTCGTTCGTAATAGGAGCTTATGGAGATTTGACTCAATATTTTCTAAGTGCATATGTTGACGAATTTCGTGTTTTTGCAGCGGCCGTTCCTGTCTCGCAGATTAAAGAACAATACTACTCTGGACTGAACAGCCTCTTGTCCGGAAATTCAATCTCAAAAGAGGATTATTTTTCAAGAATAAGCCAATTAGCAATAAATAATTAAGCATATGCCAAAAGCGGACTATCAAGTTCCCGATTCGCGTCCCTGGTTCAAATTGTACGGAGCGGATGTTTCAAGACATCTGGACTATCCCGATGTCACCCTGAATCATTTCATCGACGAAGCGGCAGCCGAGCATCCTGAGAAGACAGCCTTAAGTTTTTATGGCACTAATATCACTTACAGGGAGTACGGAGAGCTGGTTGACAAGTTCTGCCATGCCCTGATGGTCAATGGCATACAGAAAGGCGACCGCGTCATCATCATGGCGGTCAATTGTCCCCAGACAATCATTTCCATTATGGGAACGATGAAGGCGGGAGCGATACCGGTTCCTCTGAACCCTCTCTACACTCCGAAAGAACTGGAGTATTTCTTCAAGGATCTGCAGCCCCGGCTGGTAGTTACCCTTGATAATTTCTACAGCAACGTAACCTTGGCCGCCCAGGTCACTCCCCAGATCGAAAAGATAATCTCGACGAACATATCGGATTATTTCCCGCCCATGAAGAGGATGTTGGCGAGGGCTCTGAAAAAAGTGGAGGTCTTCAACTGTCACGAAGCCGTGGATTTCAAGAGTTTCTTGGAAATGGCTCCTCATTATGCTCCGGATGAAGACATGAAGAGGGAAGAGAGGAAGACCGAGGTAAAAATAGACCCCAAGGAGGATGTCGCTTTGATAGTGTATACCGGAGGGACGACGGGAGAGCCGAAAGGCGTCTGTCTGACCCATGCGAACATCATCGCGAACATTACGGCAATCGAAGAATGGTTCAAGCACGTGGCTGTCGACTCCCTTCTTTTAGTCGTTCCCTTGTTCCATATCTACGGATCGGGGCCGATTATCAACTTCGCCCATTCCAAGGCGAGGAAGCTGGTCATCCTTCCCAAATTCCACACCAAAGAAACAATCAAGGCGCTGCAATCGGAAAAAGTGAACGGATTGTTCTGCGTTCCGGCCATCTACGCCGCTTTCGTCAAATATTACCAGGAGAATCCCGCTGAACCCAAGCTTACGGACGTGACTTTTTGCGGGAGCGGGAGCACTTCCATATCTTCGTACACCTGGAAGAATCTTCAGGAGATAATCCCCAACTCCTATCTCGTCGAAGGGTACGGTTTGTCGGAGACTTGTCCGGCCATAATCATCGATCCGGCGACCAAGGAATACGAAAAGGATTTCGGCTCGGTCGGTGTTCCGTATCCCGACATAGACGCGAAGATTGTTGATCTGCAGACAGGAGACGATGTCCCGTGCGGAATGTCCGGAGAGATAATCGTGAGAGGCCCGTCAATTTTCAAGGAATACTGGAACAAGCCGGAGAAGACGAAACAGGCCTTGAAGGACGGCTGGTTCCATACCGGAGACATCGGACACATGAATAAGGAAGGCGTCTTCTATATCGAAGGAAGAAAAGATGATATGATAAATGTGAGAGGAGAAAAAGTCTGGCCGAGGGAAGTCGAACAGGTTTTGGAAAAACATCCCAAGGTCTTGGATGTGGCCGTGATAGGAGTCCCGAGCGACTACTACGGACAGGCGGTCAAGGCCTGCGTCGTATTGAAGCAGGGCGAGACGGCGACAGAGAAAGATCTGATGGAATTCGCCAAAGAAAGCCTTGTCCCGCATAAGGTGCCGGTGATGATAGAATTCTTCAGCGAGTTGCCCAAATCGAATATAGGGAAAACGCTCCACTCCGTCTTAAGAAGGAGAGAAAGCGAAAAACAATCAAAATGATAATGCCGTTTCCGGTCTATCTGCTGATTCCGAGCGCCGTTTTGATATTCGCGGTTGGAATATACAGCTATATAAGATCCAAGAAAAGGGAGAATCTGATATTCCTTTTCTTGAGCGTGGGCCAGTCGCTTTGGGCGATCAGTTCGTTCATGATGTGGAGGAGCTGCGGAGTTAGCGATGTCTCGGTGACTTTCTGGGACAGGTCTCTTTATTTCGCCACGGCGATGATGATTCCGCTCCTGTATCATTTTTCGCTCGAGGTCTGCGAGTTGTCGGGCAAGAGACAGAGCAGGATCATTTTGGCTTTCGCTTACAGCATAGGGGCATTTTTCGCCATGCTGATAACGACCCCTTATTTCGTCGACGGCGTTTTCTATTATTCTTATGGATGCCACACCATCGCCAGAACCGGGCATCATTTTTTCCTGGTCTATCTTGCAATCTTCCTTTCTTTTTCTTTTTATAATCTTTTCAAGACCTGGAAGAGCGAAAAACTCAATGTCGAAAAGAGGGAAAAGGCATACTTCGCCCTTCTTGGCTATTCCGTCTTCAGCTTGGCCGGCATCGGGATAGCGACTGCCTATGGAATCATTTTCTATCCCGCTTACTATATTTTCTTTCCTTTGTTTTCTCTTATTCTTACCTATGCCATCACCGAGAAGAATCTTTTCGTTTCGGCCATGGCCACGGATATCTTAGTCGGAGCCATACTCATATTGGTTTCCACCTTTTTGGCTTTTCCCGAACTGGACATGGGATTCGCCGGAAAGGCAACCATTTTCATCCTTCTTCTGCTGGCCTGCATTCTTCTTTTGAGGCATAACCATGCGGAGATAAAGAGGAAGGAAGAGGCGGAGAGGATAAGCAAGCTGAAGACGGAATTCATTTCGATCGTTTCCCATCAGCTCCGTACGCCCCTGGCTGCGATACGCGGATACACCGATATGCTCGAAGACGGGGATTACGGTCCGGTTTCGGAAAAGCTCAAGGATCCGATAAGGTATATCCATGATTCTTCGGTTTCCATGATCAAGATGGTCAACGGGCTTTTGAGCGTGACCCGGCTGGAAAGAGGGAAAGTGGAATTGAAAGTCAAGAATTTCTCCGTCGAGGACACGATTGAGGAGTGCATCAAGGATACGCAGCTGAAAGCGGAAGAAAAAGGCCTCTATTTGAAATACGAAAAACCGAAGCAGGTAATACCGTTAATCAGGGGAGACCAGGAAAAGGTCAAGCAGGCCGTTTCTAACATCATCAACAATGCAATCTTGTACACGATAAGCGGGGGAGTCGCGGTTTCGGTCTCGGTGATCGGATCACTGGTCAGGATAACGGTCAAGGATACGGGCGTGGGAATCGAGCAGGATGAGATGGAAAAGATATTCCAGAGCTTCTCCCGGGGAAAGAGGGGGTCGGAATTGCACACCCAGGGCACCGGTCTGGGGCTGTACGTGGCCAAGAGCTTTATTGCCATGCATAAAGGGAAGATAACCGTCTATTCCGAGGGCAAGGACAAAGGAAGCACTTTCTTCATAGATATGCCGATAAGGGCGGATATCGTCCCTTTCCAGGAGTTCGATCTCCTTCCGCCGGAATTGAAGAAATAATCTTTATATATTATAATTCAATAAACATATGAAAAAGATTCTTATCATCGAAGACGAAAAGATCCTGTCCGACATGTACAGGTTCAAGCTGAGCAAAGAAGGATTCGAGGTCTTGAGCGCGATAGAGGTGGACGAGGCGATCGAGAAAGGGAAAAACGATCATCCCGATCTGGTTGTCCTGGACATCCTTTTGCCAAAAGAGAGCGGGATAAACTACCTGATCAAGGTTAAAGAAATCGGGGAATTGAAGGACGTTCCCGTCCTGGTACTTTCCAACTTCGACGACAACGAGACCAAGAGCAAGGCCTTCGAATTGGGAGCCAAGGATTATTTGATCAAATCCAATCATGACCCGAAAGAGATAGTGGATAAGATTAAAGAATTATTGAAATGATAGAAACACCCCTCGCCATATATCTCATAATCCCGAGCAGCATCTTTATTTTGCTCGTGGGAACCTTCATTTTTTTCAAAAGCAGGTCTAAGGAGAATCTGATGTTCTTTCTTCTTTCCCTGGCCCAGTTCCTCTGGGCTTTCGGAGCTTTCGTCGTCTGGCAGGGGCATGCTTTCGGGAGGATAAGCGAGAGCGTCCTTTTGAACAAGGTTTTCGCCCTGGCCATATTCCTCATACCGGTTTTTCTCTATCATTTCACTATAGAGTTCTGCAAGATAAAGAACCAGAGAACCCCTCTGTTCATCTCTTATCTCGTTTCTATATATCTGGTTTTTTCGGTCAATGTGGATACTATCATCAACGGAATATTTTTCTACAGGTGGGGCGACTGGGCCGGGGTATCTCTGGTCCACTACATCTTTTCCTTATTTGTTTTCGTTCTCCTTGTCATGTCATTGTATAATGTTTTCAAGGCCTGGCAGAACAGAATGAAGAAGGATGTGAAGAAGGATACCGCCTTATACCTCCTTCTGGGCATCTCCATTTTCGGCATAGTTTTCATCGATTTCCTGCCCATCTACGGCGTCAACATCTATCCTTTGTTCTATTTGACTATTCCCGTCTATGCCCTTATAATGGCCTATGTGCTCATAGAAAAGAACCCTCTGGCTTCGATGATAACGACGGATATTTTGGTCGCCACGCTTCTGACATTATTGTCGTCGCTGCTGGTCTTTCCGGACCTTGAGGTGAGCTTCGCCGAGAAATCGGTCATCTTCATCCTTATCTGCGTTCTTTCTTTTGTCGCCCTGAAGTATACCCACCAGTTAAGCGAGCAGAAGACGCTGTTCGAAGAGAAGATAGAGGAAAGGACGAAGCAATTGGAAGAGAAGAACGCCCAATTGAAAGAAGCAAATTCGGCCTGCGAAGTGGCCAACGCCGTTCTTGAAGAGAAAGTCAAAGAGAGGACGAGGGATCTCCAGGGATTGAACGATAGTTTGGAAAAATTGGTGAGCGAGAGGACCAAGGAACTGAAGAGGAAGACGGCCGAGCTCGAAGAGAAAGTCAAGGAATTGGAGCAGTTCGGAGAGGTTTTCGTAAACAGGGAGAATAAGATGGTGGAGCTCAAGGAAAAATTAAAAGATTTGGAAGAAGAAAAATAAGATGGAAAGAGTTTTAATCAAAAACATATCCGAATTCGAAGGAAAGAAAGCATTGGTGAAAGGCAGGGTTTTCAATGTGAGGAATCTCGGCAATATCGTCTTTCTGGTCGTTTCCGACTATACGGGGACGATCCAGGTGGTAGTGGATAAGAGCGCCGAAGTCAAAACGGGAGATGCCGTCTCGATAGAAGGGTCGGTCAAGAAGGACGAGAGGGCCAAGGGAGGATTCGAGATTAAAGGAGAGAAATTGGAAGTGGTGGCTTCGAATAGCGAAGACCTTCCTTTCGATTTGAGCAAGGACGATTTGAATCTGAATATAACGACCTTGTTGGACTACAGGACGGTTTCTTTAAGGCATCCCAGAGTGAGGGCCATTTTCCGATTGTATGATTTATTGCTCAAGAGCTACGAAGAAGTGATGAGGGAAGAGGATTTCATAGAGATAAAGACGCCGAAGCTTTTGGGAGCGGCGACGGAAGGCGGAGCGAATTTTTTCAAGGTTAAATATTTCGACAAGGAAGCGACACTGGCCCAGAGTCCCCAGTTCTACAAACAGATAATGGTCGGGGTGTTCGAGAGGGTCTTTGAAGTCGGTTCCGTTTTCAGGGCCGAGCCCCATTTTACCACGAGGCACGTCAACGAATACGTCGGACTGGATGCGGAGATGGGATTCATCAATGACTTTTCCGACGTGACGAGGACGCTCAACAAAGTCATGGTCAAAATGTTCAAGATGATCGAGAAAGAAGGGAAGGAATACCTCGATTTGTACGGGGTAAAAGGATTGGAGGTTCCCGAAGAGATCCCTTCGATTAAATTGTCGGAGATAAAGAAGATAATCAAGGAAGAGTACGGGCACGAGGTCGCCGAGGGAACGGACATCGATCCCAAAGGGGAAGAGCTGGCCGGAAGGTACGCCAAAGAGAAGTTCGGCTCAGATTTCATCTTCATCACCCATTATCCCTGGTCAGACCGACCTTTCTACACCATGGTCAATCCGGAAAATGATAAAGAGACCTGCGGCTTCGACCTTTTATATAAAGGACTCGAGATAGCGACCGGAGGGCAGAGGATATACAAGTACGAAGACCTGGTTCAGAATATGAAAAAGAAGAAGGTTAAGCCCGACGGGCTCGAATCATATCTCAATGTGTTCAAGTTCGCCCTTCCTCCCCACGGGGGATGGGGAATGGGTTCGGAGAGGATAATAAAGCAGATGCTCTCGCTCGAGAACATCAAGGAGGCCATCCTCTTCCCGAGAGACGTTAAAAGATTGAATCCTTAATCATGAAAAAAGAGAATCTTTTCTTCCTTCTTGCCCTGGTTTTGATTTTTCTTTTCTGCTTTTTGTTCAATTCGCGCTCCGCTAACGTTTCGGGGAGCTCTTTTTCATTCTTGAAGGCCTCGGAAGTCGACCTCCTTTATCCGTTGTCCAAGGAGAAGATAAACGATCTGTTTGTGAATTCGAACAGCTTCCTTTCCGTTTTCGTCAACCTGGAGGAAGGCAGGGAAGTCGTCTTGTCCGAAAAGAAAGGGAATGAAGTCATACCCATAGCTTCACTGAGCAAGCTTATGACCGCTGTGATCGCCCTCGAAAACTACAATCTCGATGATGAAGTGAAGATAAGCGAATCGGCCATTAATACATACAGCACCCTCGGAGGGCTGAAGAAGGGGGAGGTGATTTCGGTCGAGGATCTCTTGTATGTGACATTGATCGAGTCGTCGAATGACGGGGCTGAAGCCCTGGCCGAGAAGATGGGCAGGGTTGAATTCATGGTTGAAATGAATAAGAAAGCGGACGAGCTCGACATGAAGAATACTCATTTCGTCAATCCGAGCGGGCT
>Ga0265297_10003945_pt1 | contig 25344 bp, 41 predicted proteins | sample Munlanlwell13791_FD_192502 | JGI IMG/M metagenome (GOLD analysis project Ga0265297, IMG submission 192502) | Leachate microbial communities from a municipal landfill in Southern Ontario, Canada - Leachate well 137-91 | ecosystem: Engineered > Solid waste > Landfill > Unclassified | place... | reverse complement strand
ATTATGATTAACCAGATCCGCCAGAAGGTAGCTTGCTTTGAATACAATGCCGTGGTTACTCTCGCTGATGGTTCTACAGAGAAGATAGGTAAATTGGTGTGCCAGAAGTATTCTGGGTGCGTTCAAAGCTATAATGAGAAAACAGGTAAGATCGAACTTAAGAAGGTTGTTGGCTGGCACAAAAACGGGAAATCCGCTGATTTCCTGAAATTCTTTGTTGACGGCGGCAATTCTGGGTATAGGAAGTTTACCGTAACACCAGAGCATCGAATCTTTACCCCGATTGGTGAATCTCTGGCAAAAGACCTAAAAGTCGGGGATTTTGTTAGTGTGGAAGAAAAGCTATTGTTTTCTCAAGATCAGCATGAAATCCTTCTCGGTAGTATGCTTGGTGATGGTAGCCTTAGGTTTCCACGTAATAGCCTTAGGGGTACCGTGCGCTTTGGACACGGGCCTAAGCAGAAGGATTATTGTACTTGGAAGGCAAACGCTTTGAACTGCCACAAGGTCAGTGTGAACGCAATCGGTAATATCTCTGCGGATAGCGAACACACGGAAGAACTGGCTATTTATAAAGTCATAAAGACAAAAAAAGCTATTCTGGATGTCCCTCAAGAATTTATTGATAAGCTCACCGCTAAATCGGTTGCTATTTGGTATATGGATGATGGTACATTCAGTGGCAGTTACAAGCGGTGGGGGTTCGGGAAATGCTCCATATCTGCTAAGAAGCTTCCCATTGATTGTATGCAGGCTATTGCAGACAAGATCGAAAGCCTTGGAATGGGCAAGCCCTATGTCCGTCAAGGAAAAGGTTTTCTCTGGTCAGGGACTGAAAGCGAGAAATTCCAAAAGGCTGTTGGCCCCTATGTTCATAGTAGTATGCGCTATAAGCTGAAGCCCGGGATGCCGGACTTCTGTTGGGAAGTTGCCAAAAAGGAACCCGAAAAAACAGTAGGTCAAGCAAGGGTCGTGTCCATAGACCACGCTACTAAAACACGCCGTCGGTATGACATTACTGTCGAGGATAATCACAACTATTTCATCGGTGGTGGCGTTCTCGTGCATAACTGCATGTACGGCTCCCCAGATACTCTACCCGGAGGGCTCGGGCAAGAATTTGCTACTTCTATGGATATCAAATTCAATCCGTCCAAGCTCATTGACGATAAGCAGGGTAATCCTCAGTACCAAAATAGCACGTTCCGGTGTATCAAGAATAAGTGTTCCGTCCCTCACAAGGTCGGTGCGTTCCGGATGTGGCTGGACTATGATCCCGATGGTCATTACCCCACGGATACAGAGGAAACCGGTGTTATCCTGAAATTCGCGGATAAGGCGGAACTCTTCGGGGACAGCAAGACTGGCTGGAAGCTCTACGATAAGGAATTCAAGACCAAGAAAGCGGCTATCCAATTCGCCCTGAATGATTATGAGACCTTCACTAGGCTCCGGGAAGACCTCCTTGACTGCCGGTTGGGGGAACTCGATACCTCGGATGGTGGATTGAATGTACAGGCTATTCTGGGAGAAGCGGAAGAAAGTGAGTAGCAGAAGCGGCAAGCCTAACCATGAACGTTTTCCCTGTAGAACCCGTCTGGGGGTGCATCTGTGCCGCTATTGCGGTGCGCCCCTAACGGGTCGGAAGACCTCTTTCTGCGGTCCGGAATGCCTCAGGGACTTCTTTATGCAAACAGACTGGCAGCGCGTCCGGGCGGTTGTCTATGAGCGTGACGGGCACGCCTGCATGGTTTGCGGGAAGACTGTAAAGAAGGATAGCTTCCATGTGGATCATATCAGGCCAATTTCCAAAGGCGGGGCAGAATTCGCACTTGAAAATTTGCGTTTGACTTGTTCATCGTGTAATCTATCCAAGAGCGCCAAATATGCTCGCAATATGGGTGGTATGACGGAATACCTCCATGAGAAAGCGGAAGCCAAGAAGAAACAGGCTATCAGGAGACGGAAGAAATGAGTGATACAGGCGCGTTTGCTGTGGTGATACTGGTGGCCCTCCTGTGCATCCTTCTAGGGTGTGTCATTGGTGATTCTACCCGGCAGAGGTATATAGAAGAGAACCTTATTAGTAAAGAAATCTGTGAGTACAAGGTAGATTCAAAAACCGGGAAGACCTCTTTGGTCATAATCGCTACTGGTAAGCCGTTTTACGGAGAAGACAAGTGAATATCTTTCATGGTAGCTACCGGTGCAAGAAGAAATCACAAGTCCAAGAGAAGCGGATAGCCAAGGAACTCGACGGGAAGACTCAGCCCGGATCGGGGGCATTTGAACACTTCAAAGGAGATGTTAAACTGGATAACTACCTGATTGAAGCAAAGCGGACTGATAAGAACTCCATCACGGTTAAGGCGGAATGGCTGTGCAAGATCGACCATGAAGCCATTAACGTCGGTAAGACGCCCGCGCTGGTGTTTGAAATCGGCGGTATGAATGGGTTTACAGAGAATGAATGGGTAGCCGTTCCCATGAGTGAATTCAAGAAGTTACTAGTGAAAGCGGAAGAAAACGACGGCATCTAATTAGAAAGACTATTATGGGACTTGCAGATATCCATGCAGCATTCCACAAACAGAAGCAGAAAGACGCCGAGATAGCAGACTCGACCGCCAAAATGTGGGAATTCGGTGGTGATGTAGTATCGGAACCACTGAAAACGGCGCTATCCAATGGCTTTTTCCGCAAAAATGATGAAAAGCGCGCAAAAGGACTGCATCCTTCGCAGATCTACGGGATGTGCTATCGCGCCAAGATGTATGACGAGAACTTTCTGGACGTTATGAAGGGTGATCCGGCTATTGAAGGCATGGCTTTTGAAGAGACCATATCCGCCACGCTTCAAGCGAAGTTTGATATTGGTCATGCCATCCATCATTGGTACCAGAATCACTATTTGGGCCAAATGGGTATCCTGAAAGGCGGCTGGCGGTGCCCGCACTGTGATGCCGTCGTGGAAGGATTCCGTCCTGCATACGTATGCAGTTGCGGGTGTGATCGGTGGCGGTTTGTGGAACCGGCAATCCTGATTCCGGAACTGGGAATGGTAGGGCATTGCGACGGCATCATTGACCGGGGAGACGGCCCGTGGGTCATGGATATCAAAACCATTGATCCGGACCGCTTCAAGGCGCTTACAGAACCCTCTATGGGGTATATTTACCAAGTCCATTGCTACATGATCGGATTGAATATCCGCCGCTCCATTATCCTCTATGTGGATAAGTCCTCTAACATGGCAAATCCCACCAAAGAGATCAAGATTTTCTTTAATCCGGCTATTGAAGCAGAAATCTACCGGATTGCGGATGATTACAAGAAAATGAGCGCGGGAAAGATCCTTGTCCCGGCATCGTGTCAGAACAAATCGTGCTCTCAGGCAAAGCGGTGTGCATTCCGGAATATCTGTTTTAGCGACCTGTCAGATCGGTTTGAAGAGCTTTGGAAAGGTACCAAGAATGAAGCCGTTTAAGCAAACAGATGATCTTGAACAGATGGTAGAAGACCTTGAAGAAGCATCAGGCATGGAAGGGTCAGAAACGGGTGAACTGTGGTCAAGACTTGCATGTCTGTGGTCAAGCAGCCGTGACTATCTGTCAGACGATTTCGTGGCCTGCCTTGAAGCAGAGATCAAGGTAAACCATGAGACCTTGTGTACCGAATACAATATCGTTGAAAGAACGGAAACCATTACCAGAACAGGTACTTATCTGGAATATATCGGCTAATCAAAGGGGATCGGAATGGCAAATAGTCAGAAGTGGAAGTCTTTTGAGCTAGTTATGGCAAAAGCACTCAGTGAATGGTACTTTGGGGATCAAACGACGCTCCGGCGCTCTCCATGCTCGGGCGGGTGGCCGTTGAAGCGTTCCGAAGGGGATATCGTAGCGACAACTCCGGAATTCGACAAGGAATTCCCATGGTGTGTGGACGCCAAGCAGCGCAAGGGCGGATCCGGCCCGGAATGGCATCTGGAACAGCTCCTTACGGCAAAGAAGCATCCTATCCTCGACTGGTGGTTTGAAATGAACGACATGGCCCCTGTAAAGGCTGGAAAGCAGAGGATGGTGGTGTTTAGCAAGACGGCAGGGCTGGCAAACGCCCTGATGGTGCTGGGGCGGAAGGAATTCCAATGGCTGAAAGCAGTGTCGGGTCCGTTTTCGGCTATTCCCTCCATGCATTTCGTGGTGGGTCGGAATGAAGATCCAAATGCGGAGACGGAACGGCTTACATTCATGAAATTCAACGAATTTCTGGATTACGTGGATGGAAAGGCAATCCGTCAACTGGTACAGGAGAAAGGCGGCTGGAACTTTGGATCATGAACCTTTACTGACAATGGCGAATCTTGAAGGGTACCGGACGCAAGATCCGGCGGAAGCCCTTTACTGGTATCTGAATAAGCGGGGATATAACAACTCATCGCTGGCAAGACTAATCGGGGTGTCAGAGGGAACAATCCGCTACTGGCTATCAAAATATAGTTTGACATACCCGGAATTCTGTTGTAAGGTACGCATGATCGGATATGATTCACCCCAGCAATTCATTGGTGATTGCCTATCCAAGAACTTTTCAATGCAAGAAATGGGACTAAGAATCGGTGTAAGTCCTTCTCGGTTGAAGGATTACATGGAAGTCTACTATGAGAGGGAAGACCATGGTTAAGAAAGATGCTAATGTAGTGGTTCTGGATCCGATGCAGGTGTCGGAAGAGCTCAAGATTACCGTTCGGGACGCTCAGGCACTCCGGGCGGAAGTCATGGAACTCCGGGAAGGGATTGAAAAGACCTATTACCGCCTCGGCGCGAAGCTGAAGCAAGTCAGTATCCGGACGCTGGATGATGGAAAGCCCGTCTGGATGTCATGGGGGTATCAGTCGTTTGATGAGTATTGTGAGCGGGAGTTGGGATTCCGCGAGCGCAAGGCTTATTACCTTCTGGATGTCTTCGGGGCGGTGGAGAAGGGTGCCATGACCGAAGCCGATGTCGAACGCATGGGGTGGACGAAAGCCGCTACACTGGCCCCGCTGGTCAACAAAGGCATCATTACCCGCGAGAACTCCGGGGACTGGATGCAAAAGATCGACGGGAAGACCTATAACGAGCTCCGGGAGATGTCGAACAATGCCAAGACCAAGGCCTCTCAGGTAGCGAGTGAAGCGCGTGACCATGCTGCCAAGACCGGCGGGGACGTTGACAAGGCTATCTCGGAAGCCGTGGGTAAGATCACGGTGGATGAAGTGTCAATCCCGTCAAAGGTGCAAGAGGTTATCCATATGTTCCGTTGCGGGTTGCCCGAACCTATGTGGAACGTGTGGCAAAACGCCATGCAGAAGGCGCGGGAGATCACTGGATCGGATAAAGAGCCGTGGCTCATGGAGTGTATCGCCCAAGCGTTCCTTGCTGAATGCCTTAACGGGCGGGAAGACCTCTTGAATACCCTCCTTTCCCGTGTGGAAGAGGCCTACGGGGTCAAGGTATTCGCGGTATCCCATGACGGAACTGTTGAATACTGCCATCCTGATATCGCGGAACTGGCTAAGAAGGTGTAATACCATGATGACAAAAGAAGGACGTGACTGTCGCGCGAAACAGCGGCTTATCACGAAAAACAATGCAAACTATCTTCAACACTGTCAGAAAAGGTGTCCTTACTGCGAAGGGACTGGCATTCTTCTAGAGCATTATTCTGTAGATCCGGATAATTTCCTTATTCCGGAAGATCTGGAAGATATCCCATTTGAAGTGTGCCATGTGTGTAGGGGTACCGGGACTTTGCGGACAGTAACACAACGTAAATTTGGCGCATTAGTTTCTACTGATAATCTTAGCGCGGATGCTCTGTATCCAAGCGTAACCTTCGCTACGAAGCTCAAGATACTAGCAATGGTAAGGGCTGAAAAAGTAAAGGCTGCAAAATGAGTAAGAAAGAACACGCCTATATCGTTAAGCAGACCGCGCCAGATCAGTACGCGGTCCTGAAACTGACCTATAACGACGAAGGAATCACACAAGAGAACACCTATACCGTGACTAAAGAGACTTGCTCTTGCAAGTCTTTTCAGTTGCACGGACGTTGTAAACACCATGATATGATATTCATGGTGGATCTGACAGAGAAGCCCGCGACAATCTCGGTAAAGGATGCTCAGGCCTATGCCCGCGACTGGGTAAAGGAACTTGAACAGGATTGGTATAGCGTTTTCCTCCCCGAAGAGCCCTATGTCCGTGACAAGAACGATAAAATCACGGAGATTCATGTCAATGTCTCGAAGCCCAAGGCCGAAACCGCGCTAAAACCGGGAGCGTGGTCAGGAAAGGTCAAGGGATTTGGTATAATTGGAGTATTGCACGTTCTTTAGGGGGCGGGATTGTTATGCCGGAATGGATTTTGAACAAGGATCCCGAAACGCTGTCGGAAGCCCAATACGCGGCGATGATGAAGCTATCAACATATGTCCGGGCGACCGCCACAGAGGAACTGGATACGATTATTACCCTGATAGGATACGATACATGGGTTCAATCTCTATCCAAGGGTGCGGCCTGCGGGTATATAACGGATGCGCTGGACTATGCTGCGGCTAAGAAGACGGAAAAAGACCGGTTAAAGCGGGAAGCAAAGGCATCAGAGAAGGTTTACACCTGCATGGTATGCCGGTACAAGTTTAAGTCATCCATAAAGGAATACAAGAAGACGTGTCCGAAGTGTAAAACGTCCTATTTTGAGGTATAGCGCATGGCAAAAGATATGTTTGACACTTTTTGGGATCAAAACATCCGCTCAATAGGCGGGTTTACGTCATTGAACCAAAAAGATGAAGAATGCTTGAAGAAAGTCATGCGTTCTCTGGTGCCGAGTCAAGAAACACTAAGGGCATCGGCTACAAATACCCAAGTTGTATTCGATTATGACCGCTTTGGTGCAGTTGTCTATGAAGCAGTCAAGGCGGCTATGTCTGAAACGCTCCCGACACGACTGCATACGTATGCAGTCCCGGAAGCCCCGAAGGAACACCGTGCGGCGGTCGATATGGGTATGGAAACACTCCCAGCGGCGTTCTTCAAGTCAGAAAAACAGGATAATCTATCCTCAGCGAAAGCGGAAACAGTTGAATCTACTGGAGTTGCGGATACGATACAGGCACTAAAACGACTCAAAGGAGAGTAATACATGGTTATGATTGCTTCACTGGATCCGGGAACGGCAAACCTTGTTGTGTGCGCGCCTACCGAAGGTGGTTCCAAAGTCCTCCGGATGCGGAATAACTTCTTGGAAATCGCCAAGGATAAGTTTGCGCTGAATATGCTGAAACAGCTCAAAGTCCCCTATTATGAACAGGATAAGAAGCTCTATCTGGTCGGGGACGATGCTTTTGATATGGCAACGACCTTTGCAAAAGACTTGCGCCGTCCTATGGCATCCGGCGTCATTGCCAGTGGTGAAATGGAAGCGGTGCCGATGATTACCCGGATGATTGAGAAGCTCCTAGTCGATTCCGGCGTTGAAAAGGGTGCCAAAGTAGCCTATTCCTGCCCTGCAAACCCCATTGATACCCAAATTGATAACGTCTTCCATCGCTCCATCATTGAAGGTGCCCTTCGGCATCTCGGTATGGAACCAATCGAAGTCACAGAAGCTCACGCCGTCGCGCTGGACGCCCTCAGTAACGATGATTTCACCGGGATTGCAATGTCTTTTGGCGGCGGCATGGTCAATACGTGCGTAGCCTTCCGTTCCTTGCCGGTGCTGTCGTTCTCTTCATGCCGTTCCGGTGATTGGATTGACCAAAAGTCCGCTCATGCCTGCGGGGAAGCTACATCGAGAATCACGGCCCTCAAAGAGGGTAAGACAATGAACCTTGACCCCGATACCACAGACCGCCGGATTGCCGCGATCTATGCGTATTATCGGGAAGTCATTGCCTATACGCTGGCAAACATGAAGGATCGGCTGGAAAACGGGGATAATCTCCCTGCGTTCAAGAATCCGGTGCCGATTGTGATTGCCGGTGGTACGGCTATGGTGCCGGGATTCCTTGATCTTTTCAAGAAGGTGTTTGAAACGGTGGAATTCCCCATAGAAATCAGTGAAATCCGTCTTGTGGCGGATCCGCTCTATTCAGTTGCCCGTGGCTGTTTGGTTATGGCGTCTATGTAAGGGGAAAGTCCAATGCCGGTGAAAGTGACCATTGAAAACCTTTCAGATCGTACGCATAAGTCCTATTCTGGTGCTTATACCCTCGCTTTTGTCATGGATGAGATCGGGCGGGGGCGCTGGGTACAGGATCCAATGCAAAATAATGACGGAATGTCTCTTTTTGTAGCCGCCCTTACAGCCCTCCGCGAAGTAGCGTCGATTCAGGGTGATGAAATCTATAAAGTGGCTGCACGTATGGCACTTGCAGAGATGGACAAGGCAAGAAACGCCAAGATTATCAAACCACAGGAAAAAACGGAATAGTCACAACATATTGTGTCCTTTATGGTTATAGCTACCATATAAGGCGGTTGTTTTTGTGTGTGTCAATGAATAGGATGGAATTATGAGCGACAATGCGGAAGTGACAGGCGCTGTCAGCGCGGAGACAAAGCAGGATATCGGTAGCGAGCTTATCACGATCATTCAGCATACGGCGGGGGTGACCAATATCCTTACGGTTGCCACAGTAGCGACCCTTGCCTTGCTGGTTGAGAAGGGAATCATTAGCTTTGCCGAATTCGCCAACAAAGCGGAAGCCGTTACAGGACTTTTGAATACCGAAGAGGGCGCACAATCTACCATGCTCCAGTTGATTATGCTGGCGATTGAGAATAAATCCACCATTATCGAGAAGGCAAACTAATGGGTACTGTATCGGTTCAAGGGAATCGGGTATATTGTCCGCTTGACCATACGACAATGAACTTTGTCCGTACCGTTCCTCATGAGGATTCAACGGATTGCGCCGGGAAGCCTATTAAGGTGACCCGCAAGTATTTCGTGTGTCCCAAGTGTAATACCATCATTGCCTTTGCATATCGAGAGGATGGAAAGCGCGGGGAGCTCAAAGCCGTTATGGACGCGGAAAAGGAAATGGGTGTCAAGTTTTTCAATCATGAAGTCAGTACGGATTCGGATGAATACGGATCCACTAAGGCGAAGGCAAAGGACGGTGACCAATGACGGCTTTGGAATTCCCGGCGGTAGAAGTCTTTAGCAAAGAAAACTGTCCGAATTGTGAAGACTTCAAGGACTATCTTGAAGAGAACAGCATTCCGCATAAGGTGCATGATATGGATTACCATGCAAAATATCATCCACAATGGCGCGATGATGGTTCTGTTGACGCGCTGGCGGCATACCAGTTTGTTCCGGTGCTGCCTATGGTCAAGATCGGTGATGATTTCTATTCACCGGATCAGGCCCGCGATATCCTCGCCGGGGTTGCCAAGGCCGGAATAGCTAGCTAAGAACTGCATACGTCTGCAATCCACAAAGACCCCTGCTAACGCGGGGGTTTTCTATTTGATAAATAATTCTATTTTTTCTCTTGACTAACTCCCTTTCGTAGTGTATATTGAGTATGTAACAATCAAGAACGAAACGCGCTAAGGGGCGCGACTCTCACAAAAGGGGAATCAGATGAAGTTTTATGGCAAGGCTGATGAAGTTGCGGCACGTATCGTGGAGGCATTCAAGGCTGGTAACGTCCCGGCGGCGCTCGCTCAGGCCTATATCAGCGGGTGCAAGGACAATCACGCCAAGGGCTATAGCCTGATGAATCGCTTCATTGTTGCAATCAACGGCTACACCGACGCCAACGGCTTTCAGGGCTGGAAGAATGCCGGGCGTAACGTCAAGAAGGGTGAAAAGGCGTTCTACATCCTCGCGCCGATCACAAGCAAGATTGAAGCGGACGGCGAAAAACGCTATATCGTGTGTGGGTTCAAGGGTGTGCCGGTATTCGGACTTGAACAGACCGACGGCAAAGAGCTCCCGAAGGTGGCGGAAGACGTTGCTCAGTATATCGACGCGCTCCCCCTGATTGAAGTTGCCAAGGCGTGGGGATTGACGGTTGATGCTGAAAACGGCAAGGACGGCGCGGCACTCGGATGCTACACCTTCGGCAAGGGTATCACGCTGGCGGTCAAGAATCTTTCGACATGGGCCCATGAACTGATGCACGCCGCCGATGATAAGCTCGGAACTATCGGCAAGAAGCATGGCGATTACGCTTTCAATGAAGTTGTGGCAGAAATGGGTGGCGCGGTACTCTTGACCATGCTGGGCAAGGCGAATGAAGCCGATACCGGCGGCGCTTATGAGTATATCACTCACTGGGCGGCAAAGGTCGATAAGAACGCCGCTGATGCGTGTGTGGCGGTCCTGTCGCGGGTGTGCAAGGTGGTGGACTTCATCATGCAGACCGCCAACGGCGGCGCGGAAGTCGAAGAAGTTGAAGCGGCTGAATAGCCAGTATAGGATAAGAAAATGGTACCAGTTGAATTAAAATCCGGATCCACGATCTACTACTGGACATGGAAAGGTACTTATTACCGGTACCATAAGAGCATAAAAGAAGCACTTGAAGGGCTTGAAGAAAGCCAAGATCTCTTTAATGTTGCTCTTAATGCCGTTGATTATAAAGTAGTTAAGGCAAGGCTCACAAGAAATGGTAGGGTTGATACCGTGGATGTCCTTAAACGGTTCTCACTTTATGAAGCGTATAAGATCATCGGAAAGGTATAAGCACAATGCCACTCAATCTAGAGAAACTTAGGAATAGTAGTGGATTTGTGTATGCCTGTGTCGATATCCGCAAAGATAATGGATGGCTTGAAGGTATCAGGCTCCATAATAGCATACGATCCGCGTTTATTCGGATGATTGAGATTGTTGACCCGTTTAACTTGGCAGTAAATTACAGGTATTATCGTATTATACGATACACAGGCTGCCTTGAATTTAAGGGATACATTCACTTCAAAAGGGCATATGTCCTGTCAGAGAGAGAACGACCCACGGGGATGCAGTATCCAGAAACGTTCTATGGAGGATAAAACGGAATGAAGTATCTATACCGGATGGCATGGTATCAAAGCCCTTATGCGGAAAAAAAGAAAGGCGGAATATCGGACACCTATATGGACGATGTAAAGCCTACAATCGCGGAAGCCGTAGCCGGATACATCGAAACATCAGGGGAAGACCCTTTATCCATCGCCATTAATCCGGGGGATTATCTTATCTTTGTTATTGCGGTGGAGGATGATAACATAGACCAAAAGGGGACCATTGAAGACATACTACCCTTGGAGAAGGCATATCCCGAAGGGATAGCGGAATGATGCTATATCGAGTTGTTAGTAAAAACGCAAATGGCTTTCTTAAATGGAAGGTGGGATATAAAGACTCCCTTATCCAGAGCTTCCATCCTGACACTGTAGCGGAAGCAATACATAACTATATAAACCGAAACGGCGACGACCCGCTAGAATTTATGGTATCTTTGGACAATATCCGGCTGATTACGTGGGAAACTACCGGAGAACTTGACAACGGCTATCCTGTGGCGGTCATTAGATCCATAGAAAGTCTTGGAGAGGTAAACCACGGGGAAGTATAACTTTTAAACAAGCTAATTCAGATAATTCCGCTCAGGAACCGGCAGAATCGGCCTGAAACATTGCCAAAAACACCATTACAGGGTATAATGAACCATCAAAACAACACTATTCCCATATAGGGACTTACATAACCCATTGTAGGATAAAGACTTAGTGTTTTACAAGCTCAGTAATTCATAAAACGGACTGCATACGTATGCAGTGAATCAGAGGATAAAAATGAGTAAGATGCGGAATACAGCAGACTGGGCATCTATCCAGCATAATAATCATTGGTCTATAGAATGTCCTCATTTTTCATCTGTGGCGGACTATTTCTTGCGGGAGTCTGCATTATCCCGAATTCGCGTCCATGCATACCTCTATGAACCGCTCTATATCGCTATGGGAATGCCGGAAACGTTCCTAGTCAATAACTACAAGACGGATAAAGACGGGAACCCCACAAAAGAGCGGCTGACACAAAGTGACATAGCCTATATAGCTAAAGGACTAAAACGCACTAAATAATTCATATTTTTCTCTTGACTATCCCCGTACTATCGTGTATGCTTAGAGAGTCAAAATACTCAATGAAAGGGTAAGCTATGGCGGCAGAGGTAAAGAACGACATTGTGGATAAGCTCCTGTCGGGGTGTGAATTCTTCGGTATTAAGGTAGACCGCAAGATTGTTGTGCTGAAAGACCCGGATGGGTACTTCTATATCATCCCGAAAAACGGCGGGCGCTGGGTTTACAGGGCGCAATATGAAGCCTATGACGGAAAGACTGTGACACTGAATAAAACGGATTACCCGGCGGAAGTCATTGAAGACCTCGGGGAGCCAAAACCAAAGTGTGAAGCAAAGATCGAAACCAAGCGGGAAGACGTTTATTAAGGATAAAGCGGATGAAAGCGGCTATCTTGTGGCTTATCGGAAGCCTAGCAAGTCTCAGTACGTGTTCCCTTATGTGCTATCTCGGGGAGCGGCTTGACCTCTGGTGGCGGGGTTGTGATTCTTTCACTGCATTCCCGCTTATGGCATTTTCTTTCATGCTTGTGTCCGCTGTGGGGATTGCTACCTTTTTTCTTAGCATATTTTGTCTGGTTGGCGCGGCCCATGATGGATATAAAGCCCTGAAACAGACTGAAAGGTTCAAGCAACTATGAGATCAATCCCATTGCCTGTCAGTACGGTACCCTTTGGTAAGACCGTTCTGGTATTCCGGAAGACCAAGACCTTTCAGATCCAAGAAGACGGGGGTGTTTTCTATATAATCCGCTGTAAGTCACTGGGTATTGACGTTTATTCCAAGAAGCTATCCAATATCCAAGAGGAACTGGAAGAAGCTATCCGTTCAAATTGGCGGGAATACGCTTTAGCGGATGATTCAGAATTATCCCCTAAGGCTATCCTGCTAAAGCGGAAGCTCTTGAAGGCTATTGAAGAGCTGGCGAAATAAACAGGGTACCACAAGAATCCTGCTGTCAGAAAACGGAATTCCCCGATCTTTTCCGTCAAAACCATAAGAATCCTGCTACAAGGACTGTATACGTCTGCAAAAAGGTGTTCTAATGAAGAAGCGGCGGGTAAAGAGCAACACAAGATGGTATTTTGTAGAGAACGGTACCACAATGCCTATAAGCTGCATAACGCGGCTGGATGCTATCATGAAGGCAAGACCAGACCCGTTTTCAGCGGCTATGGACTTCCCAAACTGCTATCTTATCGCCTTTGTCTATTTATCCCGAAGGCGGGTATCCGGGCGCGGGAAGACAAGTCAATACGAGGGGCGTGCAAAGATAGTGAAACACCAGTTAACCAAGAAAGAGAAAGCATTCCTGATAAGGCGGCTATCTTATGGCTAGATTTACTAGGCAAGGAAGGCTAAAGCGCGGTAGCTATAGACATTCTGGCCGCCGGAAAAACCCAAAGTGGTTTAACCAAGGCGTTTGGTTTTTTCTCCCAAAAAACCTGCAACAGGTCAACAACTTTGCATTTGGTTCTGAATACAATATCAGGATAGAGGCGCTTGTCTGCCTTAGGCGCTATCTAGCGGCGGCAGACCCACTTCTGGTGGCGCTAGAAGTCAACAATATAGGGCTTTGCAAGATATCCGAAGGAAATAGGGGTTGGAAGTATAGCCATTACAGGCCATTAACCAATGCAGAAAAACGATTTGTGACGGGACGGAACCATGCCAAAACATCGTCATAGACAATGGCACTGGACTAAGCTAAACCAGCCACAATGGACCGATCAAGGCTATTGGTGGCATATCCCGGAAGAGATCCGGGACAAAAACATCGCTTTTATGGTATGCTATTATTCCCGGCTGGAAGCCCTACTATGCATCAGAACTATGCTCCAAGAGGTAGATCCCTTCTTATTGGCTATCCATATAGACCATATAAGGCTTTACCGCTATTACAGGAAAACCCAAAGGGTACGCGCAAAGACTAAATCCACCCATAAACAGCCATTAACCCCGGCTGAAAAACGGTTTGTAACAGGAAAGATACCCGGATGAAGAAGCCCATCGAACGACTTAAATCACGCCAAGCAGTATGGCTGCTCATGAACGATAAGTATTCCTTCGGTGGTAAGCTAAGGCTATGTCTCCATCGCGTAGACGCACTTGTGGACATTGCGGAAGACCAGATAGACCCTTTTGAAGCCGCTTTGGGCTTTCCGGGGTTCTATCTCAGAAAGACGGTATACAAAAGCCCTAAGTGGTATGCTTGGAAAGAGAGCCCAAACCACTATTATAGGCGGTATGTAGAACACTATTACAGCCTAACCAATGCAGAAAAGGCTTTTCTTGCCCGAAGGGTAGCCAATCATGCATGAAAACGGAATGACTTTTGCCGGTTGGGTAGTCTATGATCCCATCGCACCAATGGCGGGAGTCCAACGAAACGCGTGTCCTTATGAGGCTTTGTGCTATGCCGGGTATGCCCTAGTACCTAACAAAGACTCCTTTGCTCTTGCCATGACCCTTTGTCGGTTGAAAATCGCTACACTCTACCGAAGCTATAAGACTTCTGGCGAGCCAGTCTATATCCTTACTGATGATAGGGAATTAACCCAAGAAGAACAGGGTATTATCCTTGAAATCCACGAGATAGCCCCCGCATAACTGCATACGTATGCAGTCATTAGCCAAGGTCATACGTATCCAGTGTATACCCATCATCGGCGGCTGACTCCCAGAAACTAAAAAGGGCGGTAAGATCCCCTTCTATACAATCATCTCGATCATCCCCGATATCCCCTCCCATACCGATATCCTCTAAATCATATTCGCGGCGATCCATCTCTATAATCCTCCTTAATCACTCTTATGAACCCACCCACAGGGGCGGCTATCTATTCAAATATACCATTATATACCTCCGTATACCAAAAAAACGGTAGACTATAGTAGTCATCTATAGAGATACACCCCACAAGACCCACCTATAGCATCCTATCATCAGCCCCTAGCCCACCAGTAGACCCCCTAGACCCCTTTGGGCTACCAGACCCCCCACTGACCCCCGGCCTCACTTTTTACTCGGATAATTATTTACTTTTTTAAGGATTTTTACCCTGTGATTGCGCCCCCATCCATCTTACAGCAAATTTTTAGGAAAGAGAAATTCGTAAGCCCGGTGGGGTGTCTGTCAAGTCGATTTTGTATTTTTGTGAGAAAAAGGCTAGGTGGGTAAAAATTCCCAGAAAATTTTTAGCTCAGGGTGATTTTGTATAATAAGGTATATGATTTATCAGATTAACCCAGAAGGAGTTATGACATGCCGCGCCGTGGTAGGAAGACAAAAGAAGAGACAATGACACGCCGCCGTCAGGTGTGGGAATTGATGCTACGCGGGACATCCAAGGGAGTGATGGCTAAGGTTCTTGGTGTGGATCCGAATACCATTACACAGGATGTTAAAGCAATCCGTTCCGACCATGCTCAGTACGTGGGGGAGCTGGATATTGACGGGGAGTTTGGGGATGCTTTGGCGAAGTTTGATCACCTGTTCCAGTTGGCTATATCTGATTATTCATCCGCCGAAAGGAACTCGGACAAGGTATCTTTTATGGGACAAGCGAATACAATCATAGAGCGGAAGCTACGGTTTATGATGGATACCGGTATGCTCCCGAAGGCGGCCCAGAAGATTGACGGGACGTTTGTCGTGGACGGTATAGATGTTAAGCGGGCCAGCACAGAAGAGTTGAAGAATAAGCGGGATGCCATTATGAAGCGGTTGGGTATCACGGTTCCGTCTTTGATAAAGAATGAAGAGAACTAGGACTGCACACGTATGCAGTAAGGAGACCCTATATGGATGTAACAGTCTATGGTATGCCGCTGAAGGTTCTATCCACCCAAGATGTATTGATTCCTGTTATTACGCCGGGATCTGATGCGAGTGTCATGGTATCCTTTAACACATTGGAAACCGGTGATATCCAGATGGATGTATCTTTGGAGCGGGAAGTCAGTGGGAGTTACACACCGGTTTTTGCATGGCCCGATATCAATATCTCATTGACTCCGGGCAACACCTTTTATGGTGGGTCAGACCATTTTGAAAGAACTATAGTTAATACAGGTTTGTGGCGGTGGCGGATTGTCTATATAGATGAACTCTTTGTCACTAGGGAGGTATTCTCATACTTCCAAGTCCAAGACGCCATTAAGATTCCCAGCACGACTATGGTGAAGTCTTCTATCGGCGGGTGTTCAGCCAGTCCTTCTGGAGCGCCTAAGCTGTATGTTATTCAGGATAATGACCTTGATGTGGATGCATTCCTCTATGACAATCAGGGTGATTCCTTTATAGGTCTATCAACAGCAACAGACGCGGAAGTCCGGCTTATTAGTGTTGATACCCGTCTTACCGCCGGTACCATTGAATTTGCTGATATAACATTTGATGCTCCGGAGCTCGGTGACGGGTCGGTACAGTTTACCATTCCCAGTGCCTTGACAAACACTCTTGCACCGGGTATGTATAGGGTATATCTCCAAGTTATCTGGGCAGACCGTATTTTGGAGTGGCCCAAGATATTTGACTTGAACGTCATGAAGCAGAGGGTATAGCATGGATTTGATCGCGGGCGGATTGGCACAGGGGAAAACCCCGAAAGATTTTGACATAACTGCTCTTAAGCAAGGTATTCGTGTAGAGATGGAACACACGGATAATGCTCAAGTAGCCAGAGAGATTGCTATGGATCATCTCACAGAAGATCCAGAGTATTATGATAAATTGCAATTAATGGAAAATGGTGCATGTGATAAATACCTGAGTAAGGCGATTCCGGTATTCCTCAGTAAGGGGAAGTATTGGCGGCACGTCGATGGGTCTCTTTGGTGGAGAAACCCCGAGAGTAATCGCATTGAACCCTATCATGCACAAAACCATGCCGATACTGGTCAAGAACCCGGAAAGGCCAAGGAACCCCACGTCGATGTAGAGTCTCTTAAGGAGATTCCTACCAAGTCTTTATCCGGGGCAGTCTTTGCCGCCCGGAAGCTGGTGGCGGCCCTGAATGGTGGCTCGACAGAACAACAGGCGCTGGGCCAGATGACTAAGGATGCCAGAGCTTCAGCACGGGTTATCTCAGATCCAAAAGATCTCAATGATAAGATCAAGGCCTATACCGCGTTAGGATTCCGGGAAGCCGCGAATGTCTTTATGGAGCGTCTCCGCGAAGTAGCCGGTGAATTCCCCGACGCAGAGCCTGTAAAGCCACAACCCCTTGGTGACAATGAAGTTATGCTAGATGGCGAACGGTTACCATTCAAGGTGTTGAAGAAGGGTATCGGCGGGTCTACTGGGGCATATATTGCTGAAGTTGGCGGGAAGAAGTATGTGGTAAAGGAGTACCGGGGGAATGAATCCCAAGTCAAGAATGAATTCTTGGCAAACCTTCTTTATAATAACTTCAATCTCTATCAATCTCCGGCGACCCAATCTACCCCGGCACCGGGAAGCAAGATAGCAGAGCTCAAGGGTAAGAAGACCTTATTCAGTCCGTTTATCGACGGCGTTGTCACGTTGGAGGATAAGAGCCCTCTTGACTACGCGGATGATATGGTGTCTGAAGAGATCCAGAATGCTCTCCGGCATAATTTTGTCTTGGATGCGTGGCTGGCAAACTGGGACGTAATTGGTCTTACCGAGGATAACGTCGGGGTATCGACCAAGACCGGTATTCCGATGGTTACCCGTCTGGATAATGGCGGGGCGCTTCTGTTCCGGGCGCAAGGAACACCCAAGGGGAATGCCTTTGGAGATAAGGTAACAGAACTTGACACTATGCGGGACTTTGATATTGCCCCGACAGCGGCGGAGTATTTCGGGAACATAACGGATAATGACCTTATTGAAAGCCTGAGTGCCTTTGAACGCAAGATGCAGAAAATCGGGGCGTCAGGGCTTTATGAGTTGGTATCCCAGTCCGGGTATTCAGATGATGTAGCCAAGGGATTGACAAGCCGCCTTATGAATCGGTTTGATTCAATGCTGGATTACCGGGATCGGCTGAAGAAGAAGCAAGCCCAGCGGATAGCCAGTGAAGGCGAGCAAGCCCAGAGTACGGGATACCACCCCTCGGGTGATTCAGCCTATGAAGAATTCAAAGAGATTCAATTGAATCCGATGGAAAGACTCAGCATCAAAGCCTTTACAAAGCTGAAGGAAGAGGATGATCCCCGGAATTATTACCAGATCAATGAAGCTCCTGCCAAGGGTAATTGGACCGAAGAGGCGGTCGCGCTGGAAAAGGCGATTGACCAACTCCCCCGGATTGGTGCGCTTACCATGCGCGGAGTTGGATTCTATGAGGATCTGATTGACCACTGGGATAACTGGACTTCCGGAAACTGGGCCAAAGTGGAATGGAAAGCCTTCTCTAGCAGCACGCTCCATCCCGGCATGACCTTTGACGCCGAAGACGGATTGACATTCATCATAAAGAACAAAGGTATCCACGGGCGGTATGTCGCTCCGGCATCGGACTCTACTTATGAGGATGAAGTCCTTTATAAGCCGGGAGCCAGATTCAAAGTAGTCGGGTTCGGGTATACCGATAAGACCACTATCAGCATGGGGCACACCGCCACCACGCTTGGCAACTCACTGATCCTTGAAGAGGTGTCGGACGAAGAATTCGATAAAATGGATGATAACCAGCCACCGCCTAAGCAGTATTCTCAAGAAGAAGTCTATAACCTGATTAAGGATACGGCGAAGCCGACCAGTACGGATTCACTACGGGAATACAAGAAAGAGAATCCTTTCTAAGATTATTCCCATTTTTCCCTTGACTTTTCCCCAGTCATCGGGTATAGTACAGAGGTAAACAACAGCCTTGGAGAAAAACATGGATAAGAACGAAAGAAACGCCCAGTCGGATTACATGGAGCAATCGCCCCCGTGCCTGCACTGTAAGAACCTTATCAGTGTCGGCGGGAATATCCAGTTCAACGGGTGGACGTGCCGGGCATTCCCCGAGGGTATACCTCCGGTGATTCTGAAGAACCGGATTAACCACAAGTCGGTCATTGACTTGTATCCGGGACAGGAGCCGGGCTTCTTCTTCGAGGGGAAGGAGAAGGACGGAAAGACTTTCAACTACGAGGGAAATCTTATCTAAGTCGTTGTGCGGCTTAGTCTTACAAACAGAAACGGGGTGGATGATGTGGCTCTTTACGCGATTTGGCTTCTTCTCATCTGTGCGGGATCACAATTCCAATCAACAGCTTATCCGTGCGCGGTGTGTTGCCCACTTGGAGCGGCTGAAGGAAGAGTACCCAGAGCTTATCGGTGAGTATGATATCATCACCGACGAAGGGACAGACTATGCGGCCCGGATCCGGGTTCCCAGTGTGGTCTGGCTGGAGCTCTCGGATTCGTTGGCACAAGACGCAACGACCTATGACAACTTCAAGGATGCGGCCTTCGAGACGGGTATCTCCAAGGGGTATGATATCATGCTCCACGAAATCTGGAGTCTTGGGATCAAGCGGCTGGCAGAAATTCCTGCGTTGTGATAGGTAAAAGTAATTGAAATACTCAATTTGTGGTATAATCTTTGGCATAGCCCGTACGCGGGTTATGCCTTTTTTCGTTGCAAATAAGGAGTATAACGTGGATAATATCTTCGGACTGCATACGTTTGCAGACATGCTTATCAGAAAGTCCAGCTACTGGACACGGGTAGATGGCTCAAAATGGTGGAGGAATCCCAAAACCAAGTCTATCGAACCCTATGGATCCCCCACCCCGGCAACCGCTATTAGCCCCAAATCAGAAATGCAAAAGCTGCCAGAGAAGGCCAAGAAGGTTATCGCGGCACACCCGCAATCCAGCCTCGGTACGTCATTATCCAATTTCGATAACCTCTCCCCGGAGCAGCAAGGCAAGGTTTTCGATATGCTGTCTACCCCATCAATCGCGGTAGCTGCCGGTACCGGTATCGGGGATGTCCTTGGTATTGACGGAAGCACAGATATTGATGAACCACTCTCGGCAAAGCTATTCCGGGCGCTGGCCTATACGGAATTGCCTATGGAAGTCAGCAAAGCGAAAGAATGGCTCCACGAGGTTGCGGAAGACATTATTGAACCTCTATTCAGTGTAACCCGCGCAATCTTTGGTGATGAAGATACCAATGACCTCCCCGAGATAGCGACGGCGCTGTATGCTTCACTGGATCAGGCGGTAGAAACTGCCGGTGAGTCCGTGAGCGGCTTGCGGACACAGGATATTGACCACAAGGCTATCGCCAAGGCGGTCAAGGAATTTGAACAGGAATTCTTCCTTAAACTGGATCAATATATAGACTAAGGTGTTGCTGTGACGAAAGATTCAGCTCTGGATAAGCTCAATACCGGTAAGGTTGTGTCGTTTTTGGAAGCTGCAACCCAGTTTGCCAATGATGCTATAAATACTCTTAACCTGTTACCACAAAGCGAGTTAGATACTTCTTACTTCGTGGAAAAGGCTCGGGATATCATTGATCTGGCAAACTGCTTCGCCGACACCCATAGGGTATCGGGTATCCCGTCTTACTTCATTCTATCGCGGTGTGTCTACCTGATGGAAGAACTCCATGACGAATTGGATATCATTCAAGGCGCGGTGGGCGTAAAGATACTCAAGAGTGTCAAGACGCCGCTGGATCCAAGAAAGATCATTCAGTACCGTAAGGAGAGGAATAATGTCGTTTATCCGGTAGACTTCAAGTCGGTTTACGAAGACATTAAGGAATCGGAGGGTTTGTCGTATAATTCAGTAAGAAAAAGCCTTTTGACCGCTATAGATGAATTTCACACAAGCATTGACTATGATAGTATGCCAGAAGCGATGAAGAAGGAAGCGCATACACTGTTAGACGGCTTGCTTATGGAACCACTGGATAAGCAGTTACTTATCGTCAAGAGTGTCTTGTGCATAACAGTAGAGGATTGATTATGTCAGCCCAGCAACCCATGGACGCATCCGTGAATCAGCCCCAAGGTGGTATGCCGGGGAAGAAGTCCACTAACGACCTCCCCGCGCCAGATACAGACCCCAAGAGCCTGAAGCAGAACCTCGCCGTAGTAGTTAAAGATATCCTCGACTATCTGAAGACGGCAGACACAGCAAACCCTTCGGTTCTTGACCTCGTTCAAGCATGTGTTGACAGCCTTGACGCGGTATTCGAGACCCTGACAAGCCGGTTTGACCAGTTGCCGGAATCCCCGCAGTCGGAAGAAGATCCCAACTATAAAGCCGAAGATACACAGGGAAGCGAACTCCCGATGTCCAAGAATGCCGAAGTCGGGGCTATGATATTCGCCAAGGCGCTTGACTTCACCATTCCCACCGGGGGTGAAATCTCCATTAACCCCACCAATTCTTCACGGTGGAAGACTATCTCTAACACCTTCGCCACAGACCTCCACAAGCTGAATGATGCCGTGTCGAACGACAAGAAGGTACTCTTTTTCATCCAAGCCGGTATGTGTCTGTCCGCTCTGGATGAGTTGCTTAACTTCGTATTTCCGATTATCCCGGATACAGAAGTCAAAACGTGGAAAAGAGTTATGTTAGAATTAAGGGCGAACACAAAGAAGGCTACCAAGTCCATTAATGGTGGTAACGCCTCTTATGCAAGAACGTATATTCGGAAGCTGTCGGATTGTTATGTTAAACTTCAGGAACGAATAAAGTTCCACGAAGCGAATATTGATAGTATGACAAAGCGGATTCATGGCCTGTTTAATAGGAGTTAATCATGTTTGATGGACTTACCAAGCTGGTAAAGGGTTGCGAAGAGAAGGATATGTCGGTCGGAGCTGCGGATGCACTGGCGGCTATGAATGGTCTTACTGACCAAGCCCCTGCTGCACGCCCGGCAGTTGAAGGCGCACAAGGCCTTAATGAGTACATCATCGGTATCCCGTGCCCGACATGCGGCGCGGTGTCCAATATCTGGGGCCCGAAGTTCCAAGAGTTTGTCAACAATAAGGATTCCTTCCCGTGCCCGGCCTGTAACATGATGCTCCAAGTGGCGGACTATGCTACTGGACTCGATAGCCTGAAGCAAGCCCTCCCTGAGGTTAATCAGGTTGAAGAAGCCCCGGCCCAATCTATTGAGGAGCTAGCCATAAACCGTTTGCACAAAGGGCTTAATGGCTATCCGTCCAAGGATGAAATTGAGCATGGCAAGCGCACCATGGCGGCAAAGTCCATGGAAGACGAAGCCCAGATCCGTCAAGTCTACGGTGATCCCCAGACACGGGAACAGGAAAAGGGAGTGGTTCTCCGTGAGTGGGAACGCATTAAGCATGATCAAGATTCCGGTATCCCGGATGATGAAGTGTGGAAGAACCACTTGGATCGGATGCACCAGATTTCCAATGCCTGTACCAATCCGAACCGCGCCCGCGTCCGTGCTGCACATTTTGAGCTTGAAGGACTGACCACGGCGGCGGGTATCCTGAGTGATCGGGCTGACTTGCTCCTCGGTAGCAGCGAAGGCGTTACCAAGAGTCTTAAGGATCTGGCGCGCCTGACCATCGGCGGGACGTGGCTCCGCAAGGCAAACGGCGAGACCTCGGAAGGCATCGACCCAGAAGAGATCCCCGACCTCATGGATGACTTCATCCTTGAGATGATCGAAGCCGGTCTGGATATGGAAGAAATTGAATACTACAGCTATTTGATTGCCGCAACCATGGCAGATACCAAGGGTAACGGTATTGAGAAAAGCTGGAAGTGGCAGCGCAAAGACGGATCATGGTGGATGACTGACCCCGAGGGCGGGAAGCCTATTCCGTATAAGCAGGGCGACACCTTCTCTCATTTCGCGGCTGGCGCAAAGGCGCAGCACGCTAAGAATGTGGCGGAAGGCAAGATCCTAAACGGTGACCCGGAAGAATCCTATGCAAAGCTGCCAGAAGAATCCCAAAAGCGTGTACAAGAAATCATGGCACAATTTGCCAAGGGTAAGAAGGGTGTTGAAGCAATCCTTGAGAAAGCCCATGACCGTATCCAGCGTTCCAATTATCTCAAGGTAGGTCGTTTTCCGCCGGAGCTCCTTAATAATCCTGAATTTAAGGAACAGAATGCCCTCATAGGAAAACTTGCCGGTATCGGTAAGGCCTACCTCAGCCGCGCTATCCGTGATGATGCTACGCCGACACAGAAGCAGTTTTGGGCCGCTATTGCCCACGTTATGTCGGAAGACACTATGCACGAATCCAAGAAGCGTAACCTCCTGAATAAGCCGTTCTTTACAGCCGGTGAGGGCGAAGCTCCCGATATGCGTTCCGGTATCGACGTGTTTGTCGGGCATCAAGCCGCAAAGTGGATTACTGAAGACAAGAATAGCGGTAAATTCACTGAACAGCAGATTCATGACCGGATGGTTGAACGCGCACAGCATATCGCGGATCAGATGAATAGCCCGCTGAAAGCACTCAGCCGTTCACAGGAATACGAAGCTCTTGGCTTACACGATCAGGCCAATATGTTCTTTGCCCTGCATCAGGAGCTCATGGCGATGACCCCGGCAGAGCGTAAGGAACGCTATCTCAAGTATCTTGGCAAGTCCAAGGCACAACGCGAAGCTCTTAAAGCGGCTGTCCTTGCCCGTAAGCTGGAACGCCAGAAGAAGAAGGGTGTTAAGGCGGAAGCCAAACCTGCTCCGAAGAAAGAGAATGCCCCCAAGGTAAGCCCGGAAGTCGCGGTAAAACCCAATGATAAGCCTGCACAGGCTGAAGCGCCCGTTGCTGGGCCAGAAGCGTCTCCGGAAAAAGTCCCGGCGAAATCCCGTGCATCTGCTCTTAAGATGGCAAAGGGTAGCAATGATGCTTTGCCGGTTGATCCGAATAAGGAACAGCAGATCCAGTTTATCAACGACAAAGTTGGTAAGGACGGCCAAACCACAGTAGCTACCGAACCCGGATATAAGGTTGCGGATGGCCTGTACGTCCGTAAGATGGGTGATAAGATGGCCCTTATCCACGGTAACAGCATGAAGTCTTTTGGAAAGGTTCCTGCCGAAGGCGGCTTGGAAAAGCTGAAGACACTGGTGACACATCTTCAGAATACCTATGGTGATGCCCTTAATGGCGATGAAAAAGCCGTTCTTGGACTGAAGGACATTGGTCAAAATCTGAAAGAGTTTTACAATTCTGGTAAATGGCCGGAATCTACCAAAGCTACCCCTGCTAAGTCAGAAGCTCCTAAGAAGGATGAAGGCGCAGCTAAAGAACCCAAGGCCAAGAAGGAACCCAAGGCTAAGGCCGATGCCAAGCCAGCAGCGCCTAAGCAGGCCGCGAAGCCCGTGAGTGTCCAGACCCTGAATAACCTCTTCTCGGGTAAGGACAAGTACGAATCGTATGACGAAAGCGGTCTTGAAGCAATCCGGAAGCTCGCCATGCAGAAGAAGAACATCCTTCCGGCTGGCGCGCCACAGGCAATTCTTGAAGATGTAGCTGCGGAACTCAAGAAGCGGAATAAGGCGAAGAAATAATGGACGGACTCGTTCCTCTGGAAGTCCGGGGTGATATCAAGAAGAAATCCCGCCAAAACTCCTCCGGGGGTGGCGGCGGGAACGATCCCCGTAGGGATCCCGTGAAGGATCAAACCCAGTTTGACTTCGCGCCGAAGCCCGCTCCGGTAAAGGCGGCAACCCCAAGGGTTCCCAAGATGCCCAAGGCACCTGAACTCCCTTCGGACATGGTTCTGGATAATGAACCTGAAATACAGCAACCTCGTGGTACAATGCCTACTCAGAGTGAATTATCTAAGGCATTATCATCATTGGACAAGTTTACAAAGGATATCCGCCGTGGCAAAGTTTGATTGCCCCCATTGCGGGGAAACCGTAGAGGTAAAAGTGTACCTTAAAGACGTTACCAAGACGAAGACTCTTGGCGAAGGCGACTTCATGACCGCAGCCCTCAAGTCTATTGAAGAGGCTATAGGTGAGAAGGAAAGCCCAAGGACTGTCGCGAGTGTTGCCACAAGGATCCATAAACAGGCAACTCCGCCAACTTCTATCCTTGGCGGCCAGTATAGTGAGCTCATGGACAAACGTGAAAAGCTCCTACAGGGCGGCGTAGCTATCCAGAAAGCGGCTGAACAGTATGATTCTGATGATAACACTTATCTATCAGAAGACAAGGTAGCCGACGGAGAATCTATTGCTGCCAAGATGAATAACATTTTTGGAGGCCGATA
>Ga0265297_10003944_pt1 | contig 25354 bp, 17 predicted proteins | sample Munlanlwell13791_FD_192502 | JGI IMG/M metagenome (GOLD analysis project Ga0265297, IMG submission 192502) | Leachate microbial communities from a municipal landfill in Southern Ontario, Canada - Leachate well 137-91 | ecosystem: Engineered > Solid waste > Landfill > Unclassified | place... | reverse complement strand
GTGTTCGTTTCGGTCAGTGTCGGCGCGGCGGGAGCCACTGGCGGTCGCGCGAGCGGCGGCCGCACAAACGGTCCTTGCGCACCGAAGAGCGGCATAGCCGCCAGCGCCATAGAAAAGGCGATCAATCTGATTCCCATGGGCGTATTTATTACGTGCAACCCCCTTCTGAGTCAAACCGGATGAGGGAGTCAAGCGGCACAGGCTCAAGGTGGATCGCGGCCTCCGGACGCGATTCTTCATCCGCACAACCGCAAGCGCGCCCGGAGAACGCGCTCCACCTGCTCACTTGACGATGGAGGCTTCGTAGCCCGCCACACCGTGGCGGGAATGATCATGATGTCCCACGACAGAGTCGCGGGCTACAGAGAGCGGTATCGCTGCCGCCTATTTCCCGTGGCCGAAGTGCCGGTCAGCAAAGCGGAGGTATTGCTCCCAGTCATACTCGGTCACGTTGTGTTTGCCGGTGCGGATGTGGTAACCGATGGTCTTGCCGACGGGATGATCGACAGCGGGCATCTCGTCCACGCCGAGGCCTTCCTTGCCAAAGAGCCGATAGACCGGCTCGGCGTTTTTCGCAGAGAGAAACTCGCCACGCGGGTCGGCCCAACGGTCCTCCTCGGCGCTCGCCACATAGATCGGCCGCGGCGCGGCGAGCGCAATGAGTTCGTGCTGGTCCACCGGCAGCTTGGACTCGTTATCGGCGTATTGTTTGAAGTTGCCGCAGAACCAGTGCGGGAACGCATTAGTGATGATGGCCGTCGTCTCGCCGAACCACCGCCGCGCGAGCGCCGCGCCGCCTTCGCCGGAATTGTTGGAGATGACGAGGGCGAATCGCTCATCCTGCGCGCCGGCCCAGAGCGCGGTCTTGCCGAGCCGCGAGTGTCCAATCACCGCCACATGCTTCGCGTCCACGTCGCGGTCGGTTTCCAAATAGTCCAGCGCGCGACTCAGACCCCACGCCCACGCGCCGATGGCGCCCCAGTCGTCCGCCGCAAACTGAGTGTTTCCGCCGTTCTTGGCGAGCGCGGCACGGGTCGAGACCTTCCAGCCTTCGGCGAAATCCGGCTCGATGTCGCCGTAGTAGGCCGTCGCGAGCGCATAGCCGCGCGCAAGCAACATCTCGACCTGCCAGCGGCCCGCCTCAGTGCCGCGCGAGGCTTCGGTGGCGCGGTTGTTCATAATGCCCTTGTCCTTGCTGGGACGCATCCAGACCGTGGAGAGCTTGACGCCGGGATCATTCGCGACGGCGTGGTTGCCGCCGAAGCTCAGGCCAAGAAACGCCGGCACGGGCCGCTTCGCGCCGTTCGGCAGATAGACCAACAGTTCCATCTTCGGCCCGTCCTTCGTGCCGAGAAAGTAGATCGTCACCTCGCGTCGCGTCGCCTTGCCGCCGAGGGCGTTCTTGTCCTCGACCGTGACCTCGCACTTCATCGCCGCGGGCCGGGCCGGACTGTGGCCATAGACGTGCGTCCGGAACAGTTCCAGAACCTCCGGCCGGCGTTTCGCACACCACGTCGCGGCATCGGCGACCTTCGTGCCGTCGGCGCAAACGAGCGGGTCGGGCAGCGTGTAGTTGCCGACCTTGGATTCGTCGTAGTTGACGCGGGGCGGCGGCGCGGATGCGGCGATGGCGGCGGCGCAGAGCAAGGGTAGCGAAATGATAACGGCGAGCAGCTTGGCAAAGGTTGTATTCATAAGATTCTCTCTCGACCCGTGGCTTGGGCGATCAGCCGGTATGTTTCGCGTCGCTCACCTGCCGCGGGATGGCGCAGCAGATACTCTCGAATCCGGGGACTCTGCACAAGTTCGGAAAATTGCGATACGACGGCGGGATGACCGCCCATGGTGTTGGGACAGAAGGGACCCACATTCTTCTGGCTTGTCTACCAGCGGCCGTGCTAGGCTGACCTTGGATGAAGACAAACTACATCACGATAATCAGCTTGATCGTGTTGGCCACAACAGTCCTCAGCATCACCCAAGGTTGGATCAGCTATCATGATGTTGAATACATAGCGGCTGCGTTGTTTTCCATCGTTGCGGTCATCATCATTCGCCAACGCAGGAAGAAGAGTTAGTGGCTCCTGGCAGTTGAAGTGGCGGAGGTATCCTGCATAAAAAACGAGGTTGTGAGGGACTCTGGTACCCAAACCGGGGTAAGAACATTTGTGTCAAAACCTGAGACGGACTGTATACAACGGTCGCGGAGATGACACGCGAGGCCAGACTTTACGGGGAAGATCGGACGGGATTAAATCTCGAATTCAAGCTTTCCGAAGTCAGATTGCGGTGGCCGGATCATTCGAAGTCACAAGGTTGTTCGGATGTTCCTCCTCCTGCTTTGACGCGAACGTGATGCAGAAAGCGGTCCCGTGATCGCGCGTCACTTCAATGGTGCCGTGCAACTTCTCGGTCAACATGAACACCAACTGATGACCCAGTGTCGTGGTTTGGTGCAGATTCATTCCCCACGGCAAACCCACGCCGTCATCGATAACCTTCAGAAGGATTTGTTTCTGGGGTGTGGTTTGCAGTTCCACTGCAATCCGCCCCGCCCGGTTGTTCGGGAAGGCGTGCTTCAGGGCATTGGAGACCAGTTCATTGACAATCAAGCCGCATAGAACCGCCCGATCCAGGTCTATGGAAACCGGTTGCAGGTGTCGCTCCAACTTGATGCTCTCCGCCCTTTCTGCGTGGGAGCGGAAGAGGTGGCTGCAGAGGCTTTCGATATAGTCAGCGAAATTCACATTCGCCAGACTCTGCGACCGGTAAAGTGTTTCGTGCAGCAGGGCCATGGAGTGGATGCGGTTGCCGGTTTCCTGGAAGGTCTCGAGCGCTTCCGGATTTTTGGTGCGGACCGCTTGCAGCCTCAGCAGGCTGATCACGATCTGGAGGTTGTTCTTCACGCGGTGATGCACCTCTTTGAGGAGGACCGTCTTCTCTTCGAGGGAGGCGCGGGTCGCTGCTTCCGCCCGTTTGCGCTCGGTGACGTCGGTGTAAATCCCTTGCAGGCCGATCACTTTTCCCCGCGCGTCGCGCAGGGGTGTTTTAATGACTTCCATGAAAATCTTGGGCTGGTTCGGGGCTTGATGCTCTTCCACAGTCTCAAGCATCTGGCCGGTCTTGAGGAGGCGGACATCGTCCTGCTCGTGTTTCCTGGCCAACTCTATCGGGAAGAGATCGAAGTCGGTCTTGCCAATGATTCCCGACAACGGTTTGCCCAAGGTGCGGCAGAATCGTTGATTGGCGAAGGTAAAACGGCCCGACGCGTCTTTGCAGAACACGTTCTGGGGCAGGTTCTCGACCAGCGAATGATAGAGAACTTCGGATTGCTTGCGCTTCCGGCGTTCCTCCGCCTCTTTCAATTCGCGCTCCACGGCGGGCACTAGTCGCGCCAGTTTGCCCTTCATGACGTAGTCATGCGCCCCGGCTTTCATGGCCGCCACCGCTTCTTCCTCGCTGATGTGGCCCGAGACGATGATGAACGGCAGGTCCAGTTCTTTGCCTTGCAGAACACTCAGCGCATCCATCGAACTGAATGCCGGCATGTAATGGTCGCTCAAGATGATGTCCCAAGACTGCCGTTCGAGGGCGGCGATCATGGCCTCGGCGGTGTCCACCCGCTCATAGACGGGTTCATAACCGCCGACGGTCAGTTCGTGGACCAGCAACTGCGCTTGTTCCGGTGAATCCTCGACGATCAGTGATCGAAGTGGTTTGCTCATGTTGCGGGTTCTCCTCTCAACTGAGTCTTGATGGGAACATAATGCGGAAGGTGGTGCCGTGTTCCCGTATCACTTCAACGGTGCCGTGCAGTTTTTCGGCGAGCATGAACACCAGTTGATGCCCCAAGGTTCCCGTCTGATGGATGTCCGCTCCCGGCGGGATGCCTACGCCGTCATCGGCAACCTTCAAAACGATCTGTTGTTCCGGCGTCTTTTTCAATTCAACCTCGATCAGGCCTGCCCGGCCATCGGGGAAGGCGTGTTTGAGCGCGTTGGAAACCAGTTCGTTGATGATAAGACCACATGACACCGCCTGATCCAGATCGACGGAGACTTCCTCGAGATGAGATTCCAGTTTGATCCGCGCGACTTTCGGCCCGTAGGAACGGAGAAGGTGGCCGCAGATGTTCTCGATATAGTTGCCGAAGTTCACGCGCCCCAGCGTCTCCGAGCGGTAAAGCGTTTCATGCAGCAGCGCCATCGAGCGGACCCGGTTGCCGGTTTCTTGCAAGGTATCGAGCGCCGTTTGATTCTTGGTGCGAACTGCCTGGAGATTTAACAAACTGGTCACGGTCTGGAGGTTGTTTTTCACACGGTGATGGACCTCTTTCAGGAGGACCGTCTTCTCTTGGAGGGAAGCCCGGACCGCGTCTTCGCCCCGCTTGCGCTCTGTGATGTCCTGGAAGAAGACAGCCATCCGATGGGGTCCCGTCTGAAAAGCGTGAAACTCGAATACACCGTGAATGCCCTCATCATTCCACTCCACCTGATCATTTTGATAGTCCTCTCCGCTGGCCGCGACGCGCCGAAATGCGTCGGGAATCTCCGTTCCTTTCAGGCTAGGGAAGGCATCCTCGATGGTTTTGTTGAAGAACTGTTGATTGGCCACGCGCGTGACTTTTTCCGCGGCGGGATTCGCTCCCGTGAGCACCAACTGTCCGTCAGGCTGCAGATCGAAGAAATACGCGCCAAACGGCGCGCGATTGATCGTGGCTTGCAGGCGACGTTCGCTTTCCCGGACCGCTTCCTCTGCCCGTTGGCGTTCTTCGATCTCCTGTTTCAGCCCGTCATTGGCTTTCGCCAGATCAGCGGTTCGTTCGGTGACACGTTGTTCGAGCGATGCCTGCATCGCCCGCAACTGTTCAAAAAGGTTGTCGAAGGCGACGCCCAGCACGTCAATTTCGTCATTCCCTTTCGCTCCCTGCGGCGTCATCCGCGAGATCTCCGACTTGTTGGCAATGTGTCGAATGTGTCGTGCCATCTGCACCAAGCGCCGTGATACAACAACGTGGAACACCACGATGATCAATCCGAACAGGAAGGCAAGCCAGGTGGCCAAGACCACCAATTTCCAGCGCATCTCGGAAGCTATGGCTGTAGCAATCCTCTCGACGGGAATTGCGATCACATCCACGCCGACCATGTCTCCCACCCGCCGATGGAAACCTGCGGTTGCGCCATATCGCTTCAGCAGTGCGGCGGGGGCATCCTTGGGGTCACCGTGGCAACGCAGGCATTCCGATGTCATTCGCCGGGCTTTGAACTGTGCCACGTAACGTTGGCCGTTGATCTGTATTGGATCGGTCGTTTGGATGACCCGGGGGTTCCTACGGAAGAACTCCATGGCACGCGATTCTTCCGGAGTGGCTTGATTGATTGGATTGCGTGGTTTATCGGAGGCAAATCGAACGATGTAGCCGGGAAACTTCTTCTGGAGTTCTTCGAAGATGTTTCGTGAGATGAACGCAGAGGACATCATCTCGGGAATAAACTCATCTTTGCCCGCGATCTTTTCCACGGCTGGACGGATCGTCTCAGCCACATATTTGCGGATGGCCATGTTAAACTCCATGACCATGTTCGCTTGTAGACGAACCATGCTGTCGGCGATATGTTGGGTCGTCGCGTAAACTTCGTAAAAAACGAGGGTCGAGAAAATAACCGCGACAGCTCCAAAAGGTAGGAGGAAACGTGCAGCGATGCTTTTCATATTTTAGTCTCCCATCTACTGCCAACTATGGCGGGAGACTACGCGAGAAGCACACGCCCCGCGAGGAAAAATCCTCTGCAGCTTTCTGTTCTGATGTGTCGCTGCCTGGAATAGGTGCTGGCCGACATCGCAAGAGCCGTGGTCCCCATCCCAGTTGCGAGAAAGCAAGGGGCGCAACTCGGCACACGCACCATTTGAATCATGCGCGAATCGCACTCCGAAGCCCCCTCACCCAGCCCTCTCCCCATCCGATGGGGAGAGGGTGGCCGAAGGCCGGGTGAGGGGTTGCCTCGCGCATTTCTTTCTTGGCGCGTGTGCCGAGTTACGCCCGAAAGCAAGGATGAATGCTTATCCAGCGTGACAGCCGCTGGCACGTTTGCTATAAGCCAGTTCCGTTTTTTTCACCACCAACAGGAGAATGATTCTATGGTCAACGTCGGCGTCATCGGTCTCGGTTTCATGGGTGTTACCCATTTCAAAGGCTACAAAAAGATTTCTGATGCACGCATCGTCGCTGTGGCAGACAGCATCGAGAAACGGCTCACGGGCGACTGGAGCGACATCAAGGGCAACATCGGCGAGGCCGGCGGCATCCAGGACCTCAGCGGGATCGCCACCTACAAGGAGATGGACCGGCTGCTCGCCGATCCGGCCGTGGAACTGGTGGACATTTGCCTGCCGACGAGCGCGCACCGCGACGTGACCATCCGGGCGCTTCAGGCCGGCAAGCATGTCATCTGCGAAAAACCTATGGCGGTTTGTCTCAAGGATGCCGACGCGATGCTCGCCGCTGCCAAGAAAGCCAAACGCCACCTGTTCATTGCGCAAGTTCTGCGCTTCGTCCCGGAGTTCGCCTACGTAAGTGAGGCCATCGCCGACGGCCGCTATGGCAAGCTGCGCGGCGCCCACTTCAAGCGCGTCATTTCCATGCCCGACTGGCTGACCGGCGACTGGATCAAGAACGCCAAGCTCAGTGGCGGCCCGATGCTGGATTTGCACGTCCATGATTCCGACTTCATCGCCCACACGCTCGGCGTGCCGAAGCGTGTCACAAGCTCGGGCATTGTGTCGGACGGCGTGGTCACCTACGTCGTGACCCAGTATGACTTTGGGACGAAGAACCTGGTCGTTACCGCACAAAGCGGCGCTGTTGCCGCCAAGGGCCTCTGCTTCGAACACGGGTTCGACGTTTATTTTGAACACGGCACGTTGCAGCACAACTCCAAGGCCGGCCAGCCGTTGACTCTCTGGAAGGAAGACGGTGGTTCGGAGAAAATCGACCTCGCCGGCCGTGAAGACGGCTATGTCGCGGAACTGCGCCATGTAGTGGATTTCGTTGGAGGCCGCGCGCCGAAGAACCTGCTCAGCGGCGCCAGCGCCCGCAATGGTTTGCGTGTCTGCCTTGCCGAAGCTCAATCCGCGCGCACCAGCAAGAAGGTGGCTGTTTAAGTTTCGTTTCTCGAATCCGTCCGTCGTGGTGAGAGAAACAGCGCGGGCAACATGCCGATGCGACGTCAAGACTTTGGACAATTTCCTTGAAAGCGTTCATCGCTTTCGTTTCACTTGCCCGCTTATATGAGTTCGGACCCGCAGACGCCTAAAATAGATGTGCCTTATCTGGCACAGCTCGCGCGCATTTCGCTCAACGCGGAACAGGTGGAGAAGTTTGGCGCGCAACTCCAGCAGATTGTCTCCTACGTCGAAAAGCTGAAGGAGGTCAACATCGAGGGCATCGAGCCGACAGCGCACGCGACGCCAATGACCAATGTTTTCCGGGCGGACGAGCCGCGGACGCCGGGCGATCCGGCACCGTTCCTGAAGAACGCGCCGCAGCAGGTCCACAACCTCTTCGTAGTGCCGAAGATTGTCGAGTAACCGCCCGGGCATGAACCTCACCGAACTGACCATCCACGAGCTGTCCGACCGGCTGGCGAAAAAGGAAATCTCTGCTGCCGAGCTGGCGCGCGATGTCGTCGCGCGGACGGAATCGGTGGAGCCGAAACTGCACGCGTTTTTGGAATGGAAAGGCGAGGAATTGCTCGCGGCGGCGCGCGACATGGACGAACGGCGGGCGCGCGGCGAGGCGTTGGGGCCGCTGGCGGGGATTCCGGTCGGCATCAAGGATGTGTTGAACGTCAAGGGGCACACTTGCCGATGCGGGTCGAAGATTTTGGAGGGCTATGGCGCGCCTTATGACGCGACGGTGATCGCGAAGCTGCGCGCGGCGGGCGCCATTCCGTTCGGGCGGTTGAACATGGACGAGTTTGCGATGGGCAGCTCGACGGAGAACTCGGCGTTCGGCGTGACGCACAATCCATGGGACTTGGAGCGAATTCCGGGCGGTTCCAGCGGCGGCAGTGCGGCAGCAGTCGCCGCGGGCGAGGTGCCGGCAACACTTGGCAGCGACACAGGCGGCAGCATCCGCCAGCCAGCGTCGCTCTGCGGTGTTGTCGGGCTGAAGCCGACCTACGGCCGCGTTTCGCGGTTCGGCTTGGTGGCGTTTGCCTCGTCGCTCGACCAGATCGGGCCGTTCACAAAGGACGTGACCGATGCGGCGCTGATGCTTGGCACCATCAGCGGTCGTGATCCGAACGACTCGACCAGCGTGCCGGAGCCGGTGCCGGATTACACGAAAGCACTGACCGGTGACGTCGAGGGCATGAAGCTCGGCTTGCCGAAGGAGTACTTCATTCCCGGCATGGACAAGGAAGTGGAAGCGGCGGTGCGCGCGGCGGTGGACAAGCTCGCATCACTCGGCGCGGAGATTGTGGAAATCTCGCTGCCGCACAGCGATTACGGCCTGGCGGTTTATTACATTATTGCGACAGCCGAGGCGTCGGCGAACCTCGCGCGGTTTGACGGCGTGCGCTACGGTTCCCGCGCGAAGGACGCAAAGGATCCGATTGACATGTATGGCCGCACGCGCGGCGCAGGTTTCGGGCCGGAAGTAACACGGCGTATCATCCTCGGCACCTACGTGCTCAGCAGCGGCTACTATGACGCTTACTACCTGCGCGCACAGAAAGTGCGGACCCTGATCCGGCGCGATTTCATGGAGGCGTTCAAGAAATGCGACGCCATTGTGACTCCGACGACGCCGTCAGCGGCGTTCAAGATCGGCGAGAAATCTGAAGACCCGCTGACGATGTATCTGAGCGATATTTTTACGGTGAACGTGAACCTTGCCGGCATTTGCGGCGTGAGCCTGCCGTGCGGGTTCACGAAGCAGCCGAAACTGCCGGTGGGCCTGCAAGTGCTGGGCAAACCGTTCGGCGAGGAGACGATTCTGAAAGTGGCGCATGCGTATGAGCAGGCCACGGGGTGGCACAAAGAAAGGCCGCATTTTCCTCCGGGACAGTTGCCTCTTCCTACTGACGAGTAAGAGCAATGGACTACGAAATCTGTATCGGCCTTGAAACGCACGTGCAGGTGAAGACCCGCACGAAGGTGTTTTGCGCCTGCCCGACGGAGTTTGGCGCGGAGCCGAACTCCAACGTTTGCCCGGTCTGCCTCGGCTATCCCGGCAGTCTGCCGGTGATCAACGAAGAGGCCATTCGCAAGACCGTGCTGGCGGGGATGCTTGTCGGCGCGAAGATCGCGCACTACTCGAAGTTCGACCGGAAGAACTATTTCTACCCGGACATGCCGAAGAACTACCAGATTTCCCAATACGACCTGCCGCTGGTCATCGGCGGGACGGTCGAATACGACTTCGGCGTCGTGGACAAGAAGCGGCTGGGCGAAACGAAAACCTGCCGGCTCACGCGCATCCATCTGGAAGAGGACGTGGGCAAGAATTCCCACTTCGAGCGCACCAGCGGCGTGGATTTCAACCGTGCCGGCACGCCGTTGATGGAGATTGTCAGCGAACCGGACCTGTCATCGTCGGACGAGGCGTTCGCCTACCTGACGGCGTTGAAGGAAATTCTGATTTACGGCGGCATCAGCGACTGCGACATGGAGAAGGGCCAGGTCCGCTGCGACGTGAACATTTCCGTCCGGCCCAAGGGCCAGAAGGAGCTTGGCCAGAAGGTCGAGATCAAGAACATGAACACCTTCTCCGGCGTGCGGCACGCGGTGGACTACGAGGCGCGGCGGCAGATGGAAACGCTGCGACGCGGCGGCCGGCTGTTACAGGAAACGCGGCGTTGGGACGATACGGCGGGTGTTACCGAGAGCATGCGCACGAAGGAGCACGCGCACGATTACCGTTACTTCCCGGAGCCGGATCTGCTGCCGGTATCCCTGAGCGAGGAATGGCTCGCTGAGGTGCGCAAGCTGGTGCCGGAAATGCCGAGCGCGAAACGCAAACGGATGGTCGAGCGATACGGTATTCCGCCCTACGACGCCGGCGTGTTGTCGGCGGACGCGGCGCTGGCGGATTACTTCGAGGCGGCGGCACAGGTGTCGAAGAACCCGAAGTCCGTCGCGAACTGGGTAACGAACGATTTGTTGCGCGATCTCGCGGAAGCGAAGCTGACCATTGAGCAGTCGCCGGTGAAACCGCCACACATCGCGGAGTTGGTGGAACTGGTGGACAGCGGCAAGATTTCGTCAAAAATGGCGAAAGACGTTTTTGTGGAGCTTTTCAAGACCGGCAAGACGCCGGCGGCCATCGTGGCCGAGAAAGGCTGGGTTCAGGTCAGCGACACCGGTGCGATCGAGAAGTTCTGCGACGAGGTGATCGCCGCGAACGCGAAGATTGTGGCGGATTTCAAGGCCGGCAAGGAAGTGGCGCTGAACGCGCTGACCGGCCAGGTGATGAAGTTTTCGAAGGGCAAGGCGAACCCGCAGGCGGTGCGGGACACATTGCGCAGAAAGTTGACTGGCTAAAATGCCTGTCTTCCAGTAAGAGTAATTTCACAAGATCAGATAACGGTTAACGAACGTTTGCTGTGGCAGCCAACGACCAATATGTAGTGGACATCCTGCGCGACCTGGGATTGGTGACCCAGGAGGACATCGAGCAGGCGACGCCCTTGATCGGCAGCGATCCCAAGACCAAGGGAATCGTGGACGCCTTGATCAAGAAGGGGCTTATCACTGAGCTTCAGGTCACGCAAGCGCTGGCCAACCAGTTCGGCATGGACGTCATCACGCTCTCGGAGCACAAGGTGGCCGACGACGTCATCCAATCCGTGCCGGCGCATGTCGCGCGGCGCTACCAGATCGTGCCGGTGTTCAAGCACGAGAACACCATTACGGTGGCGCTCTCCAACCCGATGGATGTGGATACGCTCGACAGCCTGCGTTACATCCTCAAGTGCAACGTCGAGGGCATGGTGTCCACCAAGTCCGAGATCGAAAAAGCTCTCACGCAGTATTACGGCAGCGCTGACGACGCCATCGAGTCCATCATGGGCAAGATCGGCCATGAGGTGACGGATGATGAAATCATGTTGCGCACCGGGGCGGAGGACAGCGGGCCGGTGAGCGAGGGCGACGCGCCGATCATCAAGTTGGTGACGGCGATGATCGTGCAAGCGGTGAAGATGCGGGCAAGCGACATTCACGTCGAGCCGCTGGAGAAGAAGCTGCGCGTGCGCTATCGGATTGACGGTTATCTGCATGAGATTGAAAACCCGCCGAAGCGGTTGCAGGCGTCCATCATCTCGCGCTTGAAGATCATGGCGAACATGTCCATCGCGGAGAAGCGCATCCCGCAGGACGGCCGCATCCGGATCAGCGTGGCGGAAAAGCAATTCGACCTGCGCGTGAGCGACATCCCGACGGCGCACGGCGAGAGTATCGTCATGCGTATTCTTGACAAGAAAAGCATGCTCGTCGGCCTGCCGCAACTTGGCTTTTTCAGCGATGACCAGGCGACATTCGAGCGGCTTATCACGCTGCCTGACGGCATCCTGTTGGTGACCGGCCCGACCGGCTCCGGCAAAACCACCACGCTGAACTCCTGTCTCAATTTCATCAATCGTCCCGACAAAAAGCTGATTACAGTGGAGGACCCGGTGGAGTATTCACTGCCGGGCGTGAACCAGGTGGAGGTGCGTGAAGAGGTCGGCATGACCTTCGCAGCGGCATTGCGCTCGATCCTGCGCCAGGCGCCCAACGTGATCATGATCGGTGAAATTCGCGACCTTGAAACGGCGGAGATCGCCATCAACGCGTCGCTGACCGGCCACTTGGTGTTCTCGACGCTGCACACCAACGATGCGCCCAGCGCCGTCACGCGCTTGCTCGACATCGGCGTGAAGCCGTTCCTGTGTGCTTCTTCCATCCGCGCGATCATGGCCCAGCGGCTGGTGCGGAAAATCTGCGATCACTGCAAGGAACCCTACGTGCCGACCGACGCCGAGCGGCGGTTCATGGGGTTGACGGCTGACCAGGCTGCAACCACGACGTTCTACAAGGGCCGCGGCTGCAATGAATGCAATCGGACCGGGTTCCGCGGCCGGATCGGCATCTTCGAGATCGTCGTGATCAGCGAAGAGATCCAGAAAATGATTTATGAGCGGGTGTCGGCGCATGTCCTGCGCAAAGCCGCGCGCGAACTGGGCATGCGCACGTTGCGCGAGGACGGCGTCCGCAAAGCCGTCGCCGGGTTGACGACGCCGGAGGAAGTGATGAAGACCACGGCGGCCGACATTGATTAACCGCGCAGCCGAAGGATCGTCGCTGACGATAACGATTTAGAGGAAATGATATGAAAGTCCGAATGGACCAGTTGTTGGAGTTGGTTGTGACGGAGAACTGCTCCGACCTTCACATCCGGGTTGGGCTGTCGCCGGTGGTGCGCTTACACGGCTCGCTGGTGACGTTGACGCAAGTGCCGCCGGTGACCCAGGAAGATGCGGAGCGGCTGGTAAAATCCATCACCAGTGAGGAGCACCTGCGCCGGACGCGCGAGGTTGGCGGCAGCGACTTCGGATTCTCTTACAAGGACAAGGCGCGGTTCCGCGTCAGCATTTTCAAGGAGCGCGGCAATTTCGCGCTGGTGATGCGGCAGATTCCGACGAAGATGATGACGCTGGCGCAAATCGGCCTGCCGCCCAGCATCAAGGATCTGCTCTACCTGCCGCGCGGTTTGATCCTCGTGGTGGGGCCGACCGGTTCTGGCAAGACCACGACGCTGGCTTCGATGCTGAACGTCGTCAATGAGGAGCGCGACGTCCATATCATCACCGTCGAGGACCCCATCGAGTATTACCACCCGAACAAGAAGAGCATCATCACCCAGCGCGAGATCGGCGTGGACGTGACGTCGTTCTCCGAGGCGCTGCGCCGCGCGTTGCGGCAGGACCCCGACGTGGTGCTCGTCGGTGAAATGCGCGACCTTGAAACGATGGAGGCCGCCATTACTGCGGCGGAGACGGGCCACTTGGTCTTCGCCACGCTGCACACCACCGGCTCCGCGCGCACGGTGGACCGCATCGTGGACGCGTTTCCGACGGCGCAGCAGGAGCAGGTTCGCACACAGCTCGCCAGCTCGATCAAGGCGGTCATTTCGCAGTTGCTGTTGCCGAGGAAGGATGGCAAGGGACGCGTGGCGGTGTTCGAGGTGATGATCACCACGCAATCCATCCAAGCGCTCATCCGGGATAACAAGACGTTCCGCATTCAGAGCGACATCCAGACCGGCGCGAAGCACGGCATGTTCACGCTCGACAGCCATTTGGTGGAGCTTTACCAGAAAGGCATCATTGATTACGGCGAGATGCTGACGACCGCGCAGGATCCTGAAACCATGATGCAACAACTGGGCATGAAGTGACATGTTTGAAGCTGATTCCAACGTATTGCTGGGTATCCTGAAAGAGCATCAATTGCTGCCGGCCGAACAGTTGGCTGACGTCGAGGCCGAGAGCGCGCGCGCCGGCAAAGGCGCCGCCCAGGTCCTCATGGACATGGACATCCTGACGCGCGAGCAGATTCTCAGCGTTGTGGCGCAACACCTTGGCACCGAGTTGATCAGCATCAAGGACCAGGAACTGTCCAAGGAGACGCTGAAATTGCTCCCGCCGGCGCAGGCCCGCGCTTACAGCGCCATCCCGATCAAGCTCGAAGGCAACACGCTCCACATTGTCGTTGGCGATCCGCTCAACGCCGGTATCGTCGAGGAATTGCGCTTTGTTCTGGACCGCGACATTCATCTCGTGGTCGCCGATCCCGACGAGATCGCGGCGATGGTCAAACAGCTCTACGGCGAGGAGGGGTCCGAGTCGGTGGACGACCTCATCTCGCAGATCGAAGGCCTGACCAACCTCACGGAGGTGGCTGCGCCGGAGATCATGACCGTGGAGAACATCGCGGCGATGGCCGGCGAAGCGCCGGTGATCCGCTTTGTGAACCTTGTCATTTTCCAAGCCATCCGCGACCGGGCGAGCGACATCCACTTCGAGCCGTTCGAGGAGATGTTCAAGATTCGCTACCGCGTGGACGGCGCACTCTACGAGATGGCGCCGCCGCCGAAGCATCTGGCGCTGCCCGTGACCAGCCGCATCAAGGTCATGGCCAACCTCAATATCGCCGAGCGGCGTATCCCGCAGGACGGCCGCATCCAGATGGCCATCGCCGGCCGTCCGGTGGACTTGCGCGTCTCGACGCTGCCGACGCAATTCGGCGAGAGCGTGGTGCTTCGTGTGCTCGACCGCTCGGTCGTCAACCTCGATTTGGCCACCCTCGGCATGCCCAAGGAGATTTTTGACGAAGTCTGCGGAATCATTGAACGGCCCAATGGCATTTTCATCGTCACCGGACCGACCGGCTCTGGCAAGACCACCACGCTTTATTCCTGCCTCGGCCGCATCAACACGATTGATTCCAAACTGCTCACGGCCGAGGATCCTGTCGAATACGAAATCGAAGGCATCATGCAGGTGCCCATCAATCCCGCCGTCGGGTTGACGTTTGGCCGGGCGTTGCGCGCGTTCCTCCGCCAGGACCCCGACATCATTCTCGTGGGCGAGATGCGTGACTTGGAGACGGCACAGATCGCCATCCAGTCGTCGCTCACGGGCCATTTGGTCTTCTCGACGCTGCACACCAACGACGCCGCCGGTGCCATCACCCGTTTGCTCGATATGGGTGTCGAGCCGTTCCTGGTCAGTTCCACGCTCGAAGCGGTGCTTGGCCAGCGGTTGGTGCGCAAGATTTGCAAGCACTGCCGCGTCGCCTACGAGCCGACCGAACAGGACCTGAACCTGCTCGGTCTCAAGCCGTCCGAAGTCGTGGGCAAGTCCTTTTATTTTGGCAAAGGCTGCTCGGAATGCAACGACAGCGGCTACAAGGGCCGCACCGTCCTTTGCGAACTGATGCGCGCAAGCGATCCCATCCGCTCCCTCATCAACCAGCGTGTGGCTGGCACGGTTCTCAAGGACAAGGCGATGGAGCTTGGCATGCGCACCATGCGTCAGGACGGTATCCGGCGCATCCTTGACGGGGAAACCTCGCTTGAGGAAGTGGTGAAATACACGTAACCGGGAACGGTCTGGCCGTGGAGTCGGGTGCGCACGCCGGTTTTGATCCATGCCCAATGCTCAATGACTGTATTTTTCCAACTTCGATGGTGAGTCCCGCAATGCGAAGTGACCTAATTGGATAGAGCCGTAACAGACAAACTGGAGATCTGCCATGCCCAAGTACGAATACACCGCAGTGGATGCCCGCGGACACGAAACCAACGGCGAAATTGATGTAGAGAGTCCTACCGCTGCGATCAATAAGCTCAAGGAAATGGGGTATTTCCCCACCAAGATCACCGAAGCTGGCGCCGGGAAAGGCCGCAAGTCCAAGGTGGCGAGCGCGGTGGGCGCCAAAGGCGGCAAGAAGGCTGGCTGGCAGTCGATGGAGATCAACATCCCCGGTGTCACCGACCGGGTGAACAAGAAGCTCCTGACGATTTTTACGCGCCAACTGGCGACACTGATTGATGCCGGTTTGCCGTTGCTGCGCGCATTGCGCACGCTGGAGCGCCAGGAGCGAAATCCGGCGCTCAAGAAGACCATTACCGCCCTGGCCGAGGCGGTCGAAGGCGGCTCGACGCTTTCCGAGGCGATGCAGCACCACCCCCGGGTGTTTGACCGACTCTACATCAACATGATCCGCGCAGGCGAGGCGGGTGGTGTGCTCGAAGTGGTGCTGACGCGGTTGGCGGAGTTCGCGGAGAAGGCGCAAAAAATCCGCGGCAAGGTTCTCTCGGCGTCGGTCTACCCGATCGTCGTGCTCACCATCGCCGTGGGGATTCTGTTCTTCCTGATGACCTACATTGTGCCGAAGTTCCAGGATATCTTCAAAGATTTGCTCGAAGGCAAACCGTTGCCGGCGCTGACCCAGGCTGTGATGGACGCCAGCAAGATGATCCGCGAAAACTTGCTGTTGGTGGGTGGCGGCGTGGTCGTGTTTGTGGTGGTGTTCAACTTTCTCATCAAGAAGGTGCCGCCGCTCACCCGGCTGTGGGACAACTTCAAGCTCAACATGCCCGCTTTCGGCCCGATGATCCGCAAGGTCGGCATCTCGCGGTTCACGCGGACGCTGGGCACGCTGATCTCCAGCGGTGTGCCGATCCTGCAAGGACTCATGATCGTGAAGGAAACCTCCGGCAACCGCGTCATCGCCGACGCCGTGCAGCGGGTGCACGACTCCGTAAAGGAAGGCGAATCGGTGGTGCGGCCGTTGGAGGCCAGCAAGGTGTTCCCGCCGATGGTGGTCTCGATGATTGACGTTGGCGAGGAAACCGGCGCATTGCCCGAGATGTTGATGAAGATTGCCGACAACTACGACGAGGAAGTGGACAACGCCGTTGCTGGCATCACCTCATTGTTGGAGCCGATTCTCATCGTGTTCCTGGCGGTGGTGGTGGGTGTCATCGTCGTGGCGTTGTTCCTGCCGTTGGTGACCATCCTTCAAACGTTGGGCGAGTCGAAATGAAGAACAACCCGAAATCCATTGTTGCGAAGCCGGCGCCAGGAGCCGCAAACGCTCCGGATTCCATGCTTCATGTCCCGCGCGCCGGCTTTGGTTTCACACTGGTGGAACTGATGGCGGTGATCGTTGTCATCGGGATTGTCTCCGGTGTCGTGCTGGCAGGCGCCGGTTTTGCCAACAGGCTCGCGATGAAAAACCGCACCATCGCCACCATTGAACAGGTGAGGACGGGGGCAGAAATGTTCTTCGCGGAAACGAGCGTGTATCCACCGGACTTGACCTGTTATCAAGATGCCAGCACGCAGTCCTCGCTCAGAACCAAGCAGTTTGTCTGGCCCTGCGAATCTCTTTGGTTCTGGCTGGAATATAATTTGCCCCACCGGCAAACGGGGTACCAACGGCAGCCATATGTTGTTTTCAAGCGCGAGCAACTGATGACAGGCAACACGAAAATTGAAGCGGCGTATGACGAGTCTCCCGGCAACTACAAGTGGATCGTGGATGCCTGGGGTAATCCGTTGAACTACAAGAGTTACAATGGAAACAGCTATAAGTTCACCGACGGCACCATGATGCCGCGTCACAACAACAAGACCACCGACACGGTCTGGGGCTACACGGCCTACGACTTGTGCTCCTATGGCGCAGACGGCACGACTTGGCAGGCGCGCGACAAGCCCTTTGATCGCCAACAAGACTTGAAACTCGATCAAATGGCGACCGTCTCGCATTGGAACGGGCAGGATAGTGCCCAGATACCTGTTTATTTCTTCAAGCCGTTCGAGAATCAGGTTACAGCCGGGGGTGGAATAAAGCATTGTTATGGTGGCGAGGACAACGATGACCTCAATAACTGGCAACAGCGGTGAGTGATGACCAGGGTCAGAGGTTGATTGGTGGTTTTTGAAAGGCATGAGTTTATGAAGATGATGGAACAACGGAAGCGCGCGGGCGGCGGCTTTACCTTGGTGGAATTGCTGGTCGTCATCAGCATTATTGTGGTGTTGATGGGGTTGCTGTTCCCCACCATCGGCATCGTCAAGAACGCTGCCAACAAAGCCAGGGCGGCCACGTCCATCACAAGCCTTTCCGGAGCCGCCAAGTCTTACAACAACGAGTATGGCAAATGGCCGGAACCTGCCAACGATCAGGACTTCATCCTGGTCTTCAACGGTTTGATGAATCCCCAGACCGGCCAGAAGGTTACCAACGGCCAGGCGGCCAACGACAACCCCCGCGCCATCCAGTTCATGGAGTTCAAGGTCAAGGACGTGACGATTCCCGGCACAGGCAGCCAAAGTCCGCTGGCGTTTTACGACCCGTGGAGCATGCCTTACGGTTATTGTTTCGATAACGGCAAGAAAGGGAGTTACTACGGCGGGCCGTTCCAAAACGGCACCCCCTCCAACCTGCAGTCATGGACGGACTCCACCGCTTATGACAACCAGATACCAGTGCCGTTCAGGGACGATTCCTCTTCCTCCTCCATCATTCCCGGGGGATGCGCGTTTTTCTCTGACGGTCCCGACACGCGCTCCGGCACCGACCAGTCGGAGCCGGGCAGCAAGAACACGACCAAAGCCTACGAAGACGACGTGAGGAGTTGGAAGTGAAGATGAGAACGGAAAGCGGAAAGCGGGAAATGGGAAGGGGTCTGAGGAGAGCGGGAAGAGTGTGGCTTGGCCGTTCCGGCTGCCGTTCGCCGTTTGCCCCCTGCCGTTCCGCCGCTTTCACGCTTGTGGAGTTGTTGGCCGTGGTGGCTCTCATCGGGCTGATGACGATGGTGGGGATACAGGGGCTGGGTACAACCAGAGGGAGTTCCCTGATCAGCGCGGCGCGGCAGTTCTCCAACGACCTGAATCTGGCCCGCCAGTATGGCCTTGCCCGCAACTGTCGCGTGCGGGTGGTCATTGCCACCGAAAAGACCATCAAGGATTCGGGGACCGATCTGCCCGAGTTGGTTGGGATGCAATACAGGGCCTATGCCGTCATGATTCAACTGAGAATCTACGGCGGCTGGTGGGGAAGATTGGATAACCAACCGGATCTGCCCTATGGCAGGAGAAGGTGGGAATACCTTGAAGGCTGGAAAACCTTGCCCAAGGGAGTCATTTTCGATCCCGCCGATTCAGATTTGAAATCCGCGGACGGCAAGTTGTCCTTGCCCAGGACGACTATTTTCTTTGGAGACGCGGCCACCCGAAACCTGTGGGACGGAATCACGCTGGATCGGCTGCCGTTCCCCTACAGGAACTCCGACACGGACCCGCCCAAAGGATCGGAGATGGCCTTCGTCGAGTTCAAGCCCAATGGCATGCCTACGATGGCGGGTTCCGTGCGGCTGGTGAACGGCCTCGTGCAGGTCAGTCCCAGTGGCGACAACGCCACCATTCTCGTGCCAGGGCGTGAGTCGGCCAAGAGCGCGTCGTCCGTCAACGATCCGGCCTCGGTGAACAGCGTGGTACTGAGTTGGGACGGCTTCATTGGCAAGGTCAAATGGATACAACCCGGAAGATGAACATGAAGAGTTCAGAGTTCAGAGTTCAGAGTTCAGAGTGGGTTCAGGCAATTGACGGATCCTGTGCTTCCCGATCATCTGCGAAACTCTTCGCTTCCTCATCTGGCTTCAGCCTTGTGGAAGTCATGCTCTCCATTGGTATCGTGGCGTTTGCCGTGGTGGGTGTGCTCACGGCATTTCCCGTCGGCATCGAGGCCGCGCGCGACTCGCGCGATGAAACCACTGCTGCGCTGATCGCGGATGACGTCTTCACCCGGCTGCGCTCCCAGCCTTTTGGCGGTCCCGTGGTGTGGCCCGAGGTGCCTATGAGGAGGCAAGCCGCGGGCTTTAAGGCGAACTACACAAGTTGGACCCCGATTAACAACATGTTTTACTATGCCCGGGACGGCCGGCCGGGCAACGCGGACAGTTCGGCAGACGGCAGTGCCCCCACGGGCGCCTACAAAGGTGACGAAGGCTACTTCGGCGTGCGGATCTATGTGCATAATAGCCCTTACGGAAATGCGAGCGATTATTCCGCCTACTATCTAAAGGAGAGAAACGACATATCGATGGGTTACCTTACTGCGGAGTTGGCGCGCGTCATCGTGCAGGTTTCCTGGCCGGCCCGGACGCCGTATAACAACCGCAAGTTCGTCAGGAACTACTATTCTTCCATCGCCAATCTCCACTGACCCATGAAAACTCCAGTTCCATCGCAAGGCGCCGAACGCGAGATAGCCATGGAAAACAATCCAAAATCCAAAATCCAAAATCTAAAATCTCCCGAGGCGGGTTTCACGTTGCTGGAGATTCTGGTGGCCAGCGGCGTATTGGCGTTGATGGTGACCATCCTTTTTGCGTTGTTTGCCGAGGGGTCCAATGCATGGCGGATGGGCGAGAAAACCGCCGAAATCAACCAAACCGTCCGCACGGCGATGGATTTGATCATTCGCGATGTGTCCCTGGCCATCGTTGACACCAACCAACTGTCCGCCACAGTGCAGCCAATTCAGGGGTTGTCGGTTGTGATCAACAAGACCTCCTCGGGAGAAGGTTCGGCCAGTGACCCGACGCCTTACGGTGTTTATGAAGAGCTTTGCTTCGTCACGCCGGTGGCAATTGGCAACGAGATCACCAATAACATTACCCGAGCGTCCGCTTACAGGGCGCTCTCTGGCGTTCGTTACTACGTGACCAAGGCGGTTGATGACAGCGGCAAGGAGTCTGTCTTGGGTAACTTGACCCGTGTGGTTTACCGGCCGATCACTCGTGGCGATCCAACCAGTTTCTACAACGACCCCTGGGCTGCGGGCCATCTGACAAACTCCGCCGTGATCGCCGAAAATGTGCTCTGTTTCCGTGTGCATCCCGCGCAGAAGGACACCGCGGCGGGGTTGAGACCGCGCAACATGCAGATGTTTAAAGACATGGATGCCGACCAGGATTTGAAGATCGACAACAGTAACTTCGCAAGCGACAGGAATCCGTGTTATCCCGGCGTTTATATCGGCCTGTGTGTCGTGGACAGCCGGCAGGCTGCTCGTATCAATCAGATCGGCCTGTCCGGAGCGGCCAAGTCGTCGCAGTTCTACGCCGCCACCAACTGGACCCTGGTCCACTTTGAGAATTTCAAGCCGTAATAGCTGGTGAAGACGAAAGGCAGAAGACGTCACGTGAAACTGGAAACTGAAAACTCTTGCCCCGTTACATGCGGGAAACTGGACGCGAAAAATCGACGTTCCGGAATCGCCCTGATCATTACGCTGACGATCATGGCGTTGTTGCTGATCCTCGCGGTGGCGTTCATGACGAACATGCGCAGCGAACGCCAGGTGTCCTTGTTCTATCGGCGGCAGGTGGAGGCCCGGCAAGCCACGTTGGCGGGCTTGCATACTGCCATCGCCAGGATGAGCCGGTTCTACACCGATGCCGAGGCCACGAAGGCATCGGTGGCGACCATGGCCGGCCGGTTCTATTACACCAATGGAAGCGGCAGCGCATCGGTGCCTGTTCCAAGCGGTACCGCGCGCCCGTCAGGCTATGTCCCTGCCACCAATAACATGCTCATGTTCTCCTGGATCATGGGGCGGGTGTATGGCGGCACTACGACCAACTGGGCGGACAAGGTGAATCTCAACGGCGGCAACTTCAAGTGGCCCCGCGAGGTGAATCAATCGGGAATCTATCTGCCCATTGCCAATCCGTGCGTTAATCCAACACTGGCTACCGGCGAAGGCTGGGGGCCGGACAAGCCGGCCATATGGGCCTCCTATTTGCGGACGTATGGCAGCGATGATGCCAGGTTTGCCTTCTGGATTGATGACGAGTCGTCCAAGATCAACATTTCCAACGCCTATACCAAGAACTTGAGCGACGCGGCTCTCAATAATGCAACGAACTTCACCTCGACGGACGTGGGATTCACGGCGGCTGATTCGCGTCTACTATATGCCAAGGTCGTGCAACCGGATGTCATCTCGAAAACCGGAAAACAGATCAGTTCGGTTGATTTGAAGATGCTGGACGTCGGCGCGGTGAGTCCTGGCTACAATAATTACGAACCCGATGGGGCGAACAAGTGGAGCGATGCAACCACGTTGAGCACCATAGAAAACGCTCGAAACACCAGCACATGGCGTCCGTTTCAATCGTCCGATGAAGTGCTGAGCTTGAACAACAGTTTGACCATGAACGACTATCAGGCTGTGAAATCCTGCTTGACGGCGTGGAGCGTCGAGAACGATGACCGCGCGCAGGTTTTCAAGGATACTGCGGGTTACCCGGTTGCGCGCACCAATGTCGGCATAACAATCAGGTCTCAATTGGACGCCACACGACTGTATAATTTCTTGATAAAGACCAACAATCTGGCAAGCACCTCGCTCCCCGGAAAGTTCTTCGGCGGCGTTTCCAGTTCCGCGACATACGGCGGCACCTCGGGCAAGTATCCTGATATCAGCCAGCCGTTTATCAATGGGGGTGTTTCGCAGATTGTCGCCAATATCGTTTCCTATCTCAGCGATCCCACGGTCGTTGCGCCGCCGGGTAGTTGCCCTCCCCTTTGCCCCGAAATCAGTCCGGAATGGACCGTTGCTTCCACAAATCTGCCAAGCGGTCCCTGCGGTTTGTGGAAAGCCGCTTACATGAATGAAATTGCGGTGTCCCTCTGTTGGCAACCGGTGCAACTCCCGGCGGATCCAAAGCCCAAATACCAATTGTGGGCAGCTCTCTATATTGAACTGATCAATCCTTACGAGGTTGCCATGCCGCGTTTGAGCATAACCCCCAAGGAGGAGTATCAAATATTCTTTGATGATCCTGCTACAGTGACTTGCACGGCTCCCATGGCGTTACCCCCGTCTCTTGCCGGAAGTGCGACGACCAATATCGTGATGGGCTTTAACGACGCTGTGGGCGCTCATTCATATAAAGAGCCCAAAGAAGGCCTGAATCATATCGCGTGGAAGCTGGGCACGACGCAAACGAACATCCCGCCTATTACGGCCGTTGCCATTACATTTCCACGGATCCGGCAAACGATGAATTGCGCGGGCAACAAAGGAATTATTGACTGGTCTGTAAAGACAAATATGACCGTTTCAACGTCAACACCTAAATTGGACGACCTGAAGGGCTCCCTTGATTCACCACCCGCCGCGGAGAAGTTCTGGGATGCGGGCAATCCAGCCAGATGGTCCATCGCCAAGAACGATCCGCGAGTGCGTGTGTGGTATCCTTGTGTCAGCAGTGCCAATGTTACGATCAAGGGCAAGAATGCCTCGGTGAATTTCACGGATGGTGACAACGAGACTCAGAACAGTAGTTACGCAAAGTATGCCAACCAACCCGAATACCGTTCCAACTTTGTCATTGCGGAAAGCGGTATGAATTCCATTGGTGAATTGGGCTTTATTCACACGGGCAAACCGTGGCGTTCGCTTTCGCTGCAATACTACGGCGCCCAAACCGACGAGACAGGCCAACCGGGATCGAGTGCCAGAGCGATTGCAGACTGGGTCTTGCTTGATCTCTTTTCCGTCAACACCCCGCCCATCTACGGCCGGGTCAACATCAACAACGGCGGTTGGCATTTGGGTAACAACGCAGAAGGCGCCTATCAGAGGGCGTATCCGAATTGTCCCACATTTGAGGATCCCCCGTATTATCCCCGCCACCCCAATCTCTTGGCCACATGGAACTACGGGTTGAACAATTTCCTGACGGTAAACAATTACCAGTGGTCCTACACCTCGCTGCGCAGTTCGTCCTATAATCGTCACCCCAACACCGTCAGTGCCGCGGTAGATTCGCTCAACTTCACATATGATTCGGCCAGCGTGCCGCTTGCGGCTGCTTTGAGCGTCATTCCTGATTACCGTTATCGCAACAGGCTGGCCAACTTCATTCTTTACAGATATCACCCGCTTACTTCGGCCCGCACCTCCTTTGCGCCGTTGGGTGATCCCTCGGACACGACTTTTATTCCCACTAGGGATATTTGGCACCCTTACTACACCGTCGGCCAGATTTGCGAAGTGCCATATATGAACAACCTCTTCACTGGCGACGGTAGGCAAGTTGCCTACACCGATGCCGACAAGGAAGATACGGTTCGCCGCATTATCAACGTCCTTACGACCCGCGGCGACGTCTTCACGGTTCATGTGGTGGGCTACGCGGATGGTGGCGAGGCCCGGCTCCAAGCCGTCGTCGAGCGCGTGCGCAACCCGGCTGCGACACAAATCATGGATCGAAACCAGTTCCGTATCAAGCAGGTGCGCTGGCTCACCGAGTAAACCGTTGCGTTTCTTCTGCCATGTTTCACGTGTCTGGCGAGCCATCTCCGAGTTCAACAACCTGCCAACCAATTATGTGTGGTCGTGCCGCCATTCTGGAAGCAGCCTGCGCGCCGTCGTTCGGCCAGGGGATGCTGAAGGATCGGCCGATGATTGAGGTCCTGTCATGAGAATCCTTGTTCAGTCCGCGGGTCTTTTTCTGGTCGCCCTGTTTCTTTTGGCCACGGGTTGCGGTCAACCTGAGGTCAAAGTGCCCGCCACGCCGGATAACGCCGTTGAGGCGCGCAACCAGATGAGGACCGTCCGCAGCCAGATCAAGTCCTCCGGCGCCCCGTATTTGCAGGAACTGATCCGCCGCGGCGACGGTCTGGAAAGGTCCGGCAGCGAGGCGATGGAAGCCAAGAATTACGTCAAGGCGTTGTCATCGTTTGCCGAGGCGCGCAAGTGCTACAAGCAGGCAGTTGACATGGAAGCGGACTTCGAGGCGAAGCGCGAGGCCGTAAACTCTGTGAGGAAGGAGGCTGAGGCTGCGCGCGCGGCGGCCAGCGCCGTATCCAAGGCTGACGCGCGGCCGGAATCATTCGTCGCTGCCACAAACGCCGAGAAAGAAGGGGAAGATGCGCTGATCAAGGAGGATTTCGAGAAGGCCAAGAAGCTCTTTACCCTCGCCGCCGCCGGTTTCAAAGCGGCGCAGGCGGACGGCGCAAAGCTGATGCGCGCCGAGTTGTCCGGCGCTGCGCAGGCCGCAAAGAAAGAGGTCGATACCGCGCGCAAGGCGGCCATGGCCGCATCCAAAGCCGACGCGCGGCCGGCATCGTTTACCGCCGCCGTCGAAGCCGAAAAAGGGGCGGAAGAGGCTCTGGACAAGGAGGATTTTGTAAAAGCCAAGGAGCTTTTTGTCCGTGCTGCCGAAGGCTACAGGACCGCTCAAGCTGAAGCCGAAAAATCCAACCGTGACGAGATGTCTCGTGCTGCATACGCCAAAAAGAAGGAAGCCGAGGCCGAGTATTTGACGGCTGCCGCCGCATCCAGACCCGACACGCGGCCGGTATCGTTCGTTAACGCCGGGAACAGCATGAAAGAGGGCGGAGAGGCGTTGGCCAAGGAGGATTTCGCGAAGGCCAAGGAACACTTCACCCGCGCGTTGGAAAGTTACAAGGCGGCGCAGTCCGATACCAAGAAACTTGCCCAGGCTGAGATCTCCCGCGCCGCGTGGACCAAGCAGTTGGCTGAGGTGGACGCGGCGTTGCTGGGGCGGCAGGCCGCCGCCGAGTTTGCGAAGCTGAAATCGCAGGCTGAGTCGGCCATAGCGTCGATGGCAGCGAATCCGGGGCCGGCCGACCAACAACTCACCGCTGCGACGGCAGCTCTTAAAGAGCTCTTCGACCAAGCCCGGACGAAGGAGAATCTCCCCAAATCCGGCCCCGTTGTCGCCCAACTGGAAAATGCCCTTCGCTCGAGC
>Ga0265297_10003943_pt1 | contig 25368 bp, 20 predicted proteins | sample Munlanlwell13791_FD_192502 | JGI IMG/M metagenome (GOLD analysis project Ga0265297, IMG submission 192502) | Leachate microbial communities from a municipal landfill in Southern Ontario, Canada - Leachate well 137-91 | ecosystem: Engineered > Solid waste > Landfill > Unclassified | place... | reverse complement strand
CCCCAAGGCTCAAGAGCCCCAAGAACAACGCATCCGTTCCCGAATTGACGCCCAATGCATACGGAGAACGGATATAGCCCGCAAAGGCCTTTTCAAAGTCTCTGACACTCTCTCCAAGGATAAAATCTCCGCGGCCGAAAAGCCTGTTGAGCTCATGTGTAATGGCTGTTTTTGACTGGCGGTATTGGCTGGGTAAATCGATGAAAGGAATGTTCATGTTTATTTTTGGTTATGTCTGTGAATTTTTATTATGCCTTAAAAGCAATTATTATATAACTTTTTTAGGTGTTTCCAAAAAATATTTTACCCCTGAGCCGTGATAGCAGGCCTAAGCCTTGTTTCGGCAAACAACAGACCGGCCATAAGCCAGAACAAAGCCGAGAGCTGCACAGAATAGAAATGCACATCAAAAAAACCATGTATAAGAAAAGCAATTATCCCACACATCGTAGCTGCCGTTACAAAAGATACAGACATCAAAGGACGGATGTTTAAGGCCTTTTTCCCGGACGCCAGAAGGGTAACCAAGAAAAGGAGAAAATAAGCGAGAGACAACAACCCCGTCTCGGCCCAGATTTGCAGATAGCAGTTGTGCGCATACTGAGAACCCATGCCGGTGATATACCTAGGAGAATAATCCATAAACGTCCCGACGCCCTTTCCGAAAAGCGGAGCATCTCGAATGATAGCCAGGCTTCCCTGCCAGATCGCGATTCTATGGGCGTCGCCGAATTGGCCGAAAGACAGCGCGATCCTTTCCCGTAGTTCAGGAATAAGGCCGATGGCCAGGCAAAACACCACCAGAAGCAGAAAAGCCGCCTTGTATCTACGCAGCAAACAAAGACACAGTGTCCCGCCGAACAGGAACCCGAGCCATGCCCCTCTCGAAAATGTGAAAAAAAGACATACCATGAGCAAAACTGTATAACAAAATATGCCTAATCGATAGCGCCAGTCTGAACGTAAAAAAATCAATGCAATTCCCAGCGGCAATATGGTAATGAGATAGGCGGCCAGACCATTGTGGTGACTGAACGAGGACGTCATGGCGCTCACATTACCGAAAACGAGATTCATGGGCTTATGCCTCAAAAATTCGAAACCGAGAAAACGCTGGGTTAAGCCGGAAAAGGCCACGATCGCCGATGAGGCCAAAAACAAAACAACGGCATTGCGGATACGCCGCAGATTGGAAAACGTATCGGTGACCACAAGGAAAACGAACATATTCTCGATCCATTTCGAAAATAACGCGCGTAAGCTTTTTTCCAGGTATGGCCCTGAATTCAACAATGAAAGGGCCATGAAGAAAGTGAACAATAAAAGACTGGCCCAGGCGAACCGGTTCAACTTAAACAGGCTAAGATCTGGAACAAGGACCTTTTTGATCAGAAAAGCAACGATTGCCAAAGCGGAAAATACCTCGATTGCCGCATTAGAGACAGGCAAAGCAACGATAAGCCCGTAGATACAATACTCCGCAATATGGTCACATATCTTAGCTGCGTTTTCTTTAGTCAATTTAATACGCTCCCTTTTTCTGGAATACGACGGGAATGGTCGCAAAAAGGATTGATAGGTCCAAATAAAACGACCAGTTGTGAATATACCAGAGATCCCATTTTACCCACTGCCTGAAATGCAGCTCCGAGCGTCCCCTGATCTGGGCCAAGCCCGTTATGCCTGGCCGGATCGACAATCTCTCCATCTGAAAAGGATTATACAGCTCTACCTCATCAACCGTAGGAGGACGCGTCCCCACCAGGCTCATATCGCCTTTCAGGACGTTAAAAAACTGCGGGAGTTCATCGATGCTGTATCTCCTTAAAAATCGCCCGACGCGGGTCAACCTGGGGTCTTGGCGGATCTTGAACATAAACCCGTCCTTGACCTCATTTTTATGCAGGAGCTCTGGCTTCATGCGTTCCGCCCCATCGACCATGGACCGGAACTTGTAACAGTTGAATATCTTTCCCTTATATCCGACGCGCTTTTGCCTGAAGAAAACCGGTCCTTTTGAATCAAGCTTGATCAGAACTGCAATCACTGCAAAAAACGGCAAAAGCAATATGAGCACGAGGGCTGATACACAGAAATCAAAAAGCCGTTTAGCCGCCAGCTCGCCCGGATGGTGCCTTCTTTCCTGATAGGTCAGCAACGGCATAAAGCCAAGGCTGGAAATCTGTATGTCAAGAGGCGGCAGATCAAAATTCTCTGGAACGATCCTGACGCCCAGGTTCAGCCTTCTGGCCTCCTGGATCAGTTTTGAAACGGCCTGTCTTTCCGATGGGATCGTAATGATCACTTCGTCAATAAAACTTTTTTTGGCAATATTAAAGAAATCATCCAGATGACCAAGGACGGGAACGCCTGCGACCGGAAGATCGACGCGGTCGTCGAGAAAACCAACAGGACGCAGCCCCCACCACGGGCTGTTTTTGATCGCATCCACAATAATGATCCCAACCTTTCCGGCGCCGACAATCAAGACGTTGATATTATGGAACCCCTTGGCGATCATGTGGCGCAAGATCAGCCTTTTGATGACCCTCCATCCATTCAAGAACAGACACAAACAGAAGATATTTTCAAAAAACACCAGACGCGAAAACAGGCGGAATTGCAGGAAAAAGATAAAACAACCGACGAAAATCGAAGAATACAGGATGGTGCCGGTCACCCTTCCGATCTCTTTGGGGATACTCAAACCACGGTCTGTGGCATATAGCAACTTTCTGTTCAATGAAACAATGATGAGAGCGGACCATAACAAAAAGACATACGTGTATTCTTTGAGGTGCGGAAAAACCAGCGCATGAGGGAACTGGCCCCAGGTGTTGTACCGGCAAAGGTAAGGCACGTAAAAACTGGCGGCCAGGATGACCACATCAATTATCACATACACGGCATAAATTCTTTTAACAGGTTTGATCATAAATTTTAGCTTTTTTGTGTCCCTGCCTGTACTGATCTTTCACTCAAAGCGACGCCGGCCGCTTGCCCTGATTCACGCGCTCCACATCGGCATCGACCATCATTTTGACAAGCTCGCTGAAATGCACGCGAGGCGACCAGCCGAACGTCTTCTTGGCCTTAGCGGGATCGCCGATCAACAGATTCACTTCAGCAGGCCGATAAAATATTTTATCAACGACGACATACTTTTTCCAGTCGAGACCGGCATGCTCGAAGGCTAAAGCAACAAACTCCTGGACGCTGTGCGTCTCTCCCGTCGCAACCACATAGTCATCCGGCTGTTTTTGCTGCAGCATCATCCACATGGCTTCCACATAGTCCCCTGCGAACCCCCAATCTCTCCGGGCTTCGAGGTTACCCAGTCTCAGTTCCTGCGTTATGCCTGCCTTGATCTCCGCAACGGCATTGGTGATCTTGCGTGTCACAAATTCAAAACCCCTGCGCGGCGATTCATGGTTAAACAGAATACCACTGCAGGCAAATATGCCGTAAGCCTCACGATAATTCTGCGTTAAATGGAATCCGGCGACTTTAGATATGCCATAGGATGACCGGGGATGAAAAGGCGTCAATTCCGTTTGCGGGGTTTCCCGCACCTTGCCGAACATCTCGCTTGATGCCGCAAAATAGAATTTACAATGCGGGACCTTTTCTTTCAGGGCCGAGAGGGCATAATGCGTGCCGTTGATATTCGTATTGATAGTCGAAAATTCGTCTTCGAAGGAATAGCTGACAAAACTCTGGGCGGCGAGGTGATAAAATTCATCCGGCCGCACGCGTTCCAGTACATTAAAAATACTGGCATAACTCTCCATCGACGCCGGATGAAGCGTAATTCTCTTTAACAGATGCCGGATTCTCCAAAGCCGGTGTTCTGGGTCTTCCAGCGCCACACGTCTGACGATGCCATGGACTTCGTAACCTTTTCCGAGCAGAAATTCCGTCAGATAGGAACCATCCTGACCTGTGATCCCCGTGATCAAGGCTTTTTTCATAGCTTCCCCTTTTTTTGAAATTCAGTATACTTGGTATCAATAAAATGTTTTAGCTCCGTCTCAAAGACTGCTTTGTCGAAGCGCAAGGCATTGCGTCTGATCTCTGACGGATCAAAAGAACTTTCGAGGCCCTCGAACCGCTCAACTGCCGAAACAAGCGATTCCGCCGTCGCTTGTTTGAAAAAGATGCCTGTCACGCCGTCCCTGACCGTCTCCAAGGCGCCGCCGGAGGCATAAGCTATGACGGGACGCCCGAAGGCTTGGGCTTCAACCGGCACAATCCCAAAGTCTTCGTCCCCCGGAAAAATCACGGCCCGGCAATGACGATAGTTTTCCCAAAGATTCTCCTGGTCAAGAGACCCCAGAAAGGCCACATTCGAACCCGCCATCTTCTCAAGCGCAGGACGATAAGGACCGTCGCCGATAATCCTCAAGGGTTTGTGGAGCCTGTTAAAAGCCTCGATGACCAAATCGATGCGTTTGTAAGCGACGAGTCGGGACACAACAAGAAAATAGTCCTCTGTGTTTGTCGAGACCGTCAGGTTAGAGACAGATACGGGCGGATAGATGACATCGCTTGGGCGCCGATAAATACGCTTGATCTTTTCCCGGATATTGTTGGAAATGGCGATAAAATGCCCCACGCCTCTGCTGTCTTGCATATCCCGATTCCTAAGAGGCCTGATCACCATGGACAAAATGAATTTTGTGATTCCCGCAATGGGTTCTTTCTCAATATACCTATCGTAATCCCATAGGAAACGGGCAGGAGAATAGCAATAACAGATATGGAGCGTTGCCGGACCTGTCCTGACCCCTTTGGCAAATCCACTGCTACTGGAAACAACAACGTCATAACCCTCGAGATTAAAACTCCTAAACGCTATAGGATAAAGCATAAGATATTTTTTGAAGGATGTCTCCAAGAAGGGTAAAGATTGGACAAAGGACGTGCGGATATCCATCGCCCTAAAAGAACCGGGCAGCTTCCCGGGAAGATATGCCGACGTGTAAATAGGCGCTTCGGGATACATGCCATGCAGGGCCTCAACGACCTTTTCGGCGCCGCCGTATTGAATAAGATAATCATGAACAATCGCAATTTTCATATTAAGAATTCACCGTTTGATGCGTTGATAGGCGGCAAGCGAAATGCGCCTCAAAACACGATTATGCTGCAACACATTCTGGATCGCATCGTTAACAAAAATTTCAGCCAGGGGTGCAGAAAAAAGACCGAATTTCCTGAGCCTCCGAGCCATGGCGCGCTTCCTGATCTGCCGACGCATACCCGATGTGTATCTCAGCGCGGATTGCCGCTCCGCATAAGACAGCTCGGGCGTGGCAAATAACGGCTTGGCATCCCAATGCGACGCATCGTTCAGATACACATCGGGATCCACAAGAAAATAACCGTTACTCTGGACCCATTGAAAAAGCTCCGTATCGGGAAAAGGGATCAAGTTATAGAATTTTGCATCAAAGACCGGAAAGGATTGCGCCAGATGAACGGAATCTTCGATGTCTTTCCTTGTTTCGCCGGGAGACCCTATGATAAAAAACAGAGTTACCTCGAACCCCAATTCGCAGGCCTCGCGGATCGCCCTTTTTACCGACTCCATCTTCTCACCTTTGCGAATGGCGGCAAGTACCTTGTCGTTCCCGCCCTCAACGCCGAAAGCGATGTATTCAAAACCAGCCTGTTTCATCCGCCTAAGAACTTCCCTGTCGCAATGATCAGCTCGAACACCGTTGGGACACCGTAAGCGCAGTCCAGTCAGCCCCCTCTTCTCGATCTCGTCGCAAATATCTACAATCCGGCGCCGGTCCATCATGAAATTGTCGTCTAAAAAACCAAAACGGCGTTTTCCCCGTTTGTACCAATATTCGAGCTCATCGACCACATGAAGATAATCTCTGCGCCGGAATGCCCTCCCGATCGCCGTCTTTACGGGGCAATAAATGCATTGATAAGGGCATCCGCGGGAGGACAGCACCGGAATTTCGTCTGTCACATACTGGTCGATCCTGAATTTTGTGTAACTTGGGAAAGGCAGGCGGTTCAGATCGGCTATAAAATCACGCGGGCCCGTATAGACGACCTCGTCGTCCTTGCGGTACAGCAATCCTTTGATAGCCCCCAAGTCTTTGCCCAAGCACAATTCGAGCAGCGTCATTTCGCCCTCAAGGGTAACCCCGTAATCAAGCGAAGGGCACTGTAAGGCTTTTTCCCTGAATGTCGAGATATGCGGCCCCCCGGCCGCAATGGCTATGCGGGGAAAATCATGCTTAATATCATCAAGTAACGCGTAGTTTTGACGATACAAAAGCGTCATCAGGCTGATGCCTATCAGGTCGGGCTTGAATTCACGGATTTTTCCCATCAAATGGTTTCGGCCTGGATTTAAGCGCATGTCTACGACATCATGCTCGATATTATTTTCCCGGAGGACTTCGGACAGATATCCCAGGCCGGCAGGCGGATGATTTGCGCCAAAATGAGTATGTTTATATTCAGGGAAAACCAACAAAATTCTTTTATATCTCATCGGGATACCCCAGGGCTTCTTTAAAAGCATCTACCAAGCCTTTAGCTGTATTCTTCCAGGAAAATCTACGCACCTGTTCAAATCCTGCTTGAATCAGGACATCCCGAAAACGAGCGTCGGAAAGGACCTTGTCCATGGCCGCGGCAATTGCCTCGGTCTGGCTGGGGTCGATCAAAACAGCCGCATCACCGATAACTTCAGGTAAAGATGCCTTATCAGAGCTGACAACGGGTGTTCCGCAGGCCATGGCCTCCAAAGGAGGCAAGCCGAATCCTTCATAGAATGACGGAAAAACAAAAAGACCGGCCGCAGAATAAAGGGCCGGCATATCGTCAGAATCGATAAAACCAGTAAAAATGACCTGTTGTTGCAGCCCCAGGTCTGTGACAGCATTGATTATGTCCTGTCTTCGCCTATCATGACGTCCAGCGATCACCAGATCATAATCCCTGCGGCATTGACTGACATGGTAGGCGCGTAATAACCCGAGGATGTTTTTTCTTGGTTCATGATTGCCAATATACAATATAAACTTCTTCGGCAAACCGTATTTTTTATAAAATAACTCACCAGGTGAGGTTGGCCGATAGCGATCATTGACAGCTGGATGAATGATCTTGATCCGACCGGGGTCTACTCCCAGGTGTGTGACGATGTCGTTCTTGCTATGCAATGAATCTGTGATGACCATTTTTGCGTTCCGTGTAGAATGCCGCATCATGACAGATGCATAGACCCTGGCGATACGGTTGGGGCACGCATCCGGGAAAAGATAATAGATCAAATCATGGATAGTGACAACAAACGGGATGCCGGGCCATAACGATGTATTAAAATTGGGATAAAAAACCAGGTCGGGCCTAGACTTAAAATAATGGGCCGGAAACACCCATTGTTCTCCCAGCGAATACATCGGCGCTTTTTTGGCCAGACGCTTCATGTGAACTGCCCCTCGGAATGCCAGCCCTGCGACGGCATCCGGATTCATCACGGCTTCAACCTCCATCCCAGGCCCCATCCGGTCGAACTCATCAAGGATGTTGGCGACATATGTCCCGACGCCCGTCATGCCAATAGCCCTGGCATCCATCAGGATTTTCATAGCATCTTTCTTTCTTCAGAAAAGCATCGCGTTTCCAGAATGCCAGCAGAAATCCAAAAGAAAGGCAACATGACCAAAGGGTAAGATATGCCGTTAATGATCATGCCGATACAACTGGCAAAGGCTCCGATGTAAATGATTTGCGCCTGTCGGCTTTTCTCTCGGCTTATTTTCTTCCACGCCCCCCTGATCAACAGGAAAAGAAATGTCAGAAAACAAACCAAACCGAAAAACCCAGTCTCGACAAAGATATCAAGCAGAAAATTCGAGGATGTTCCTTCCCGAACTTTAGGCACCAGCGAGGTCCTTCTCTTCGGCAAATTACCAATATTCTCGAGAACTGTAAAAACGTTGCCGAAACCAATGCCGAAAAAAGGATGACGGACGGCACTTTTCAAGACAATCTTTGATCGTCCCAGACGTTCGCGTACAGTAGGGTCTGCGACTGCAAGACTTTCCTCTTTTTGACACGACGACTTAAATCGGAGTTTCCCGGGCCACATAGAAAATACGCGGCACCTTGAAAAAATGACGTCCGAAACGGTTAACGGGCTTTTTGTCGGCGTGTATGCCGAGACCAAGAAAACAATGATAATAAAAGAAAGGGAAACGCCGATAGTCAATGATACGACCTTCTTGGCTGTCAGACGACTGATTCCGGTCTTATGCAGCAGACCTACAGCAACGCACAGGATGGCCAGCCACCCCAGCCATGATCCTCTGCTCATATTCGGCACCAGGAGAACATATGAAATCAGGATAGCCGGATAAAAAAGAGCCCTGGGAACAAGGGGCTGCCCGCTAAAGCATTCAACGCACAGATAGCCAAAAGCAAATGTCAGATAAAAACCGAACTCATTAGGCTCCGCAAAAAAGGACGCGGGGCGAGTAAAATAATAACCACCGACTTTCTCCAACCCGGGCATATTGAGCAGGACATAAAGTGCTAAACCATACACAGCGACAAATAGGCAAGAGAAAATAATGGTTTTATGCAGAATGATCAGCTCTCGCTCATCGTGACAGACATTCATGATAAAAAAGAAAATGATGCCGAACACCGTCAATAAACTGATCTGTTTTGCGGTGACAACAGGGAAAGCTGCGCAACACATCGAAGCAAGCGCCGCCAAAAAAAAGAATACAAGGGCTTTAGACGTAGGCGACGTGATGATGGGAAACTTAAATTTTCTGACCTCATAGGAAAATAAAAAAATTCCCATCCCCAGCGAAAGCTGATAAGCTCTAATATGGACATGATCAAACTGGTAGACGCATAAAGTACCAAAGGATGTCATAAAAAGAGTCGCCACTAAGAAGTAAAATGACCTAAAAAGAAACATTAAGCACCTCATTGACCACAGCCATCGCCTCGTTGGCCGTCACATTCGTCAAGCAGGACATTTCGGGACACCCCTTCCTGCGCCAGCAGGGTGCACAATCAGTCTTATGGGTAACGCCGAAAACCCGCTGTCCCAGCGGCTTGAACATGCGTTCATCAGAGATACCGTTATGAATCATGACAGTAGCAACGCCCAGGGCCGCAGCCGCATGAACAGCAAAAGATTCAAGACCGATGACAAGATTAGCCATTGACAGCAAGGCCATGAAGTCAGCCATCGAAAGACTGTTCGTTAGATCAATGGGTGCAGTTGCCATTTTTCTGGAAATCGCTCGTGCAGCCGTTGCTTCTTTGGCTACGCCGACAATAATAACCTTGGCGCCATACCGTGAAACCAAGCCATCGGCTAATTCAGCCCATTGACCATTACTCCATAAGGCCAGAGGTCTTCCAGACCCAGGATGAATGACGACCTTAAAATCGTCAGATGTAACACCCGATTTGGCCAAGGCGCAGGACATTTTATCCAATGTTTCTTTCTTGGGGCGTTTGAGGACGGCGCGAATCTCTTGAGGCGCCTCAATGAGATCGCCCGCAAGGAGTAATTCGACCATGTTCTTTGCAAAATGGCTGTAAAAATTAAAACTCCCTTTTTGATGCAGAAGAAAGCCGAAACCGGCAGAGCCATATCCGATCCGGTACTTGACTCCCCCCAGCCACATAAGAGGAATGGTATTACCAAAAAAAGGCCTGAATTCTATTCCAAGATCATACCGCTCTTTTTTAATTTTTTTAATCACAGCGGGTAGCTGGCTTACGCTGCGCAAAATTTTCCGCCAAGCGGGCATTTTTGATCTATTCAAATAGAAATGGTCAAAGACAATGACGTGGTCAACCAAGGGACAATGCTGCCAAAGCTCCCTTGTCCAGCTACCCGCCAAAACATGAATTTTCGCCTCCGGCATAGCAGCTTTCATTAACGACAACGCGGCCGTCGTCATTACCACGTCACCGAGATGATCCGGACGGCTCACGAGGATTTTTTTAATATCATTTTTGCGGGGGCGCGCTTCTGCCGCAAATCTCTTAGCGAAGAGAAGGCCTCCCAGGAAATCCACAGCTGTCACTAAAGCCAGAAGCCAAGCATTATTAAAATAATATTCCCTGCGTGGAAAAGGATGTCTGCCTCCCGCATCCACTATCGGCCCTTTTTTTGCGACGATCCATAATTCTTCGCCTTTTCCAAAATACCCAAAAATCATCATTAAAGGCAGCATAACCAGCGACAAAATGTCTGTAGTTTTTTGAATAATATCCCGCAGCAAAACGCGGGTATTGCCCGGTTTATCTCCTGCAACATCATTTAAGGCCATAGGGGGCTTTCGACACAATCTCATCTTGGCCCAACGCCCCGCATGCAGAAAAAAATTCCTCGAATCGCCTTTTCTGGAGAATATATGCACCACCTTAAACCCCTTTTGAATCAAGAGCGCAGTCAGGGTTCTGGCGGAAAAATAGAAAAGATGAAGCGGTGGATCCAGCCACTCCCACGTTGCTCCGAACAGTTTCGCGCTGAAGCTTTCGATATTCGGCACTACGATAATCAGAATACCGCCTTCATTCGTTTTCCGGAAAGAACGCTCAAGGATGTCTTGGGGATTTTTGCCATGTTCCAGGGAATGTCTGAAAATAATCACATCGTAAGACGGGTCTTCATCTGACGGAAATTCTCCGCAGAAGATGTCAAGGCCAAGTTCTGTGCGTCCTTTCTGCACGGTCGTCGTCGACAATTCACATCCCTTAACGCTCAAACCGGCACGTTTCAACCCCCAAAGCAGATAGCCGTAAGAACAGCCGATTTCACATACACGGACAGCATGGGGACAATATCTTTTAATCAGCCTCAAGAATAGTTTCCTGTCTTTGAAGTTTCTTGCCGCCTTCAGGGCATCGACAGAAACAGCTTCTTGTGCAAGTCCGTGCCGGAAAGAATAAAACTCCTCGAGTTCTTCTTTCTTAGGTTGTGAATCACAATAAACGAAGCCGCACGACCGGCATTGAACAACATCGAACCCGTTGACATTGCCGAATTTGACCCTGGGAACAGCACCTGAGCATACGATGCATTTTTCCACCCGGTCTCTGTCTCTGAACGGATCTCGCGCCATATGATGTTTCTCCAACATTACCATGCCGGAACAAAACCCGATGCTGCCAATCCAGACATATTCATCTGTTTTCCGCTCTCTCAAATCACGCACACGAGTTCACATCGTTAAATGACCAACAAAACGCTCCACATACCCTTCCCATAAAAATTTTTGTTTTAAACGTATAAAGGCATTTTCGCCCATTTTTTTTCTTGCATCCACAGAGACGCACATCAGCTCGATTTTTTCCGTTATTTCATCGCGATTGGAAGGATCGGCCAAAAAACCTGTCTGGCCGTCGATGACTATTTCGGCAGGACCGGCGTGGTTGCTGGCTACGGCGGGTTTGGAAAAAGCAGCGGCTTCCAGATAAGCCAGGCCATATGTTTCGTCAAACGGCAAATGCACAATGAACAAACAATGCTTATAGCAGTCGAACAACCGCTCCCTGGTCACAAAACCGAGTAGTTTGACATCTTCTGTTAATTGATGATGCGCTATCAGCTTCTTCAGATAGGCCTCCATGGGTCCGCATCCGATGATGTAATATTGGATACCCACAAGCTTCTTTTGCCGCTTCAACAAGGCAAAGGCCTCAATGGCCTGCGGGATATTCTTATACCCTTCAAGCCGGCTGACTGTCAAAAAATAATTACCCTCTTTTTTATCAGCTTCCGATCGCACTGATATTGTAAACCCCTTGATGCCAAGGTCACATGTAAAAGCGTTATCAACGCGATATATCGCCTTGACCTGTTGTCTGCAGGTTTCACTGATCGGCAGGACCTTATAAAATGTCCTTACAGCTTTTCTGTCTAAAGACCTGAGGATCGGCTTGTATAGATTTTTAAGCGCAAACTTAATACGGCTGGACAGTTTGATCCGCAATTGCTCGTCCAGTTCGGAGAATGATACCTGCAAATTATCAGGCGTATTTCTATAACAGATTGTTTTATATAAGAATTTGGCCGGCTCATTACATGACCAAATGACCTTCGGCAAGCTCTTCCCGCTTAGGATATTCGCCATGCCGACCCATAGAGACGCAGGGTAGTTATGCGGATTAATGACATCGAAATCCTTTAGATTATGTTTTAAAAAAATAACCGCGGACAACCATGTCAGGATATTTAATCTTTGGAATAACCGCGGGACGGATATTTTTTCAAGCGCAAGGCCTTGTATGTCCCTGAATCTTTTTTCGTATTCGCCGAAGTCCAGGCTGAATACGGTGACCGTCAAACCGTATTTTGTTGCCAGATCCTCGCATAACCAAAGGACAACGTTTTCCGCACCGGCCCTGGTTCTGAAATGTGGATGAACGACGGCTATTTTCATATCAATATCCTTCTGCAAAATGCCGATGGGTCACTGCAGGGTTATCCTTGGCAGCGGGAATAATAGTTTTCCGCCAGATCTCAGGAACGCCTTTTCTCTTGCCAGGATGTTTTCCCTGAAATGCCAGGGCAAAACCATGAAATAATCCGGCCGCATAGCCTTGGCCTCTCTCTCGGAAATAATGGGTATCCATGTGCCTGGTGTATAGCTTCCGAATTTATCCTCGTTGATCTCTGCAATAAATGGAATATCGTTTTTGGTTATCCCGCAGAATTGAAGTATGACATTGCCTTTAGTGGAAGCGCCATATCCCAGCACGACCTTCTTTTCTGATCGGATACGATGAAGATATTCCCTGAGAACGTCCCTGTGTTTATAGACGCGTTGCCTGAATCTCGCATAAGGGGCCGGAAGGTCTAATCCCATTTTTTGTTCTCTAAGCATGACCCTTCTTATAAGCGCGGTGCATTCAGGAAAAGAAGAACCGACCTTAGCGACCGTCACCGAGAAGCTTCCTCCATTCACGTCGTTGAATTCAATGTCAACGATTTTAAAACCGGCACGGTCAGCCATATATTTGATCTGTTTCAATCGATAGTATTCCAGATGCTCGTGACAAATCGTGTCATAAGCATTCATGTCCAGCATCGTCGGCATATAACTCTGTTCAAAAACCCAGGCGCCGTCATCATGCAGCACTTCATATATTTGCTTCATGAAGGCAAGGGGATCCTCGATGTCGTAAAACATGGCGATAGAGGTGATGATTTTTGCTTTTTTGCCGCCGAAGACATTTTTAAATACCTTCGATGAAAAAAATTCAGGCACAAGCTGTATGTGCTTCGGATAATACTCCCTGAATTTGACCCCTGTTGGGTCTATGCCCGCCAGCCGATACCGGCCTTTGGGGTAAGCCTGTAAAAGGGTGCTGTCATTGCTTCCAATATCAACGATCAAATCGCTGGCATCCGGAGAAACCATTTTTAAGATTCTGGAGACCTTTTTTTGCAAATGCTCAACCATCGATCGATTCAACCCCGACCGGTACCCGTAATTGGCGCCATACATCTCTTCGAGCTGATAGGACTGCTTTAACTGTACCAGGCCGCAGACATCTTCCCGGCCGCCCCCGTGGCACTTCAACAGCTCTAGAGGCCCTGCCGTCAGCTTCTCCTCTCTGCTCCTAGGAAACACTCCGGTTAAATATTGCTGCCCCAGGGCAATGATAGGCATGAGCCTGCCGTTACCGCAGATCCTGCATCTTTTGATTTCTCTGTACATAAGTTATCTCCGGGCTTGGCTTTTGACCCACTTATAGATAGATCTCAAGCATCTCAAGAAAAATGGCGGGGTGGCGAAGAATGGGAAGATCATCAACCAGAACATCGGATAAAAACAAAAATGTTTTATCAACAAACCCGGGACGCCTCTGAGCGAAGCCGGATCCGTGCATCTAAGAGCAATAATTCTCTTGAATAACGCCTGCCGTATAATGTCGTTCTTGGTTTTTCTTATGGCTGAATTTTTATAACCTAGGGACCTCACGGCTTCCAGCACCCCGCAGGAGTCCTCAACCATACATCTAAAATAATCGTATCCCCCCGAATTACTGCTCCTTTGTTCAACGTAAGGATAAGAGATTAGGAATGTGTTCTTATGGGCTTCACCCATGACAGAAAGGGCCACGTACAGGGGTATCATATTCGTATCGGAGTAGGCTTCCGGTCGCTGAACTAACAAGTATGATTGCCTTTGCAATACCAAAGACGACATAAAACTGAGGTGAAAACCTATTGTTCTCAGGCATTCATTTTCGCTGCAGAACAATTCGTCTTTAAATTTGCGGACGGAACGGGATTCTATCGTATTGATCAAATCCTGGCTCTTGACGCAATAATTGACAAAAACCAGAGAAAGATCCTTGTGCCTGCCCAAAACGGCCTTGACGCTTTTGATCGCTCCTGGAGCCATCCTATCGTCATCGCTGAACAACCACGCATAGTCACCCCGGGCATGATTAAGACACGATAAAATATTTCTGCCGGGCCCAAGATTGCGTTGATTTTTATAATACCTGACGAAAGAATATCGGGCCTGAAAATCTTTGGCGATCTCTTCGGTCTCGTCCGTAGACGCATTATCGCTGACAATACATTCTATATCATCTTCAATTTGCGAAGCGACGCTCTCAAGAGCCTCTCTCAAAAAAACGGCTCGATTATATGTCGGTATCAAAATACTGATCTTCGGATTCGTCATTTTGTCTCTTGCATCCGGAAGCGCCCTTTTTTAACCGCATTCACGCCATAAGGCTGTTTTTATTCACAAAGGCGTGCTTGCGGCAATCACAACATTATTTTTAAATCTTTCAAGGTGTTTTAAACTTAAGACGGCCTCAATGGGGTTTGAAATCACCAACGGCAATAAAACAATGATGCCTGCCAAACAGACGCCGACAGCGCCGAATCTTTCGCCAAAATGAAGCGTGAACGGTATATAACTGGCTGCAGAAAATACAAGCCATGCCGTCTGAAGCCTAAGTTTGCCTATGCCGTTAAGATAAACAGAAAAACAACTCACCCAGCCCGTCAAAAAAACCCATATCCCCATGCAGAGATATAGCAGATTGTTTTGAATGGATTTGCCGGTCCAAATATGAATGATCGGCTTGCCAAACAAATAGAGAAATGCCGCGCCGAATGCAAATAAGATGACGGAAAACCATGCGGAATAGGCAAGTGTCTTTTTGACCCACCGAATGTCGTTTGAGGCAACGGCATCGGTGTAAGCGGACCAAAGCGGAGTCAAAACGGCAAAATGAACGACCGTCAGGATCAGAAAAAGCTTTTGCACCAAGACATACTCCCCTGCCTCCTTGAGACTGATCAATTTACCGACCATAATGGCCTGCGAAGAGAATATGAACGTCGCACAAAACTGCATGATACCGAATTGGATGCTTTGCGGCAGCAGCTCCTTGAGGGTCTGGATAATACTTTCAGCCTTCGCCCATTCGAACCGCCAGCGCCTCTCTTTCAAGAACACGAAAAAAGAAACGATAACGGGCGACATCATGGCTACGGCAAAAGAACATGCTATGAGAACAAAGCCGGCCTTTGCCATGACCAAAAAACCAAAAAACAACAATATGAAAATGCTCTTGCAAAGCTCGAAAAATGAATTCCAGTGCGTCTGTTGAAAACTGAAAAAACCCTGCGTGCTGACAGCAAAAGGCATGCTTATAACAATAATGACCAGAGAAACGGTGTAGGTCAAAGAGCCGTCGTGGATAATGCCAGCGTCATAAGTATTAAATAGCTTCGCCCAAGGAACAAGTTTGTAACAAAGACATAGTAGAATGATCAAAAGACCAGCTAAATACATATACGCAGAGAACGCGGAGAAGAAATATCTGCGGCTATTGTTTGCGTGCGTTTCGCTCTTCGAATACAACATGGACAGTTTATTCCGCAGGGCCAGGGCCAAACCAAAGTCAAGAACAGGGATCATGCCGATCAAAAATGTCAAACTGCCCCACAATCCAAATTCCTCGGCCGAGACATATCTGACTAAAATCGCCGTTGTTATAAGGCCTAGCGTAAGCGCCAGGAATTTGGAAAGCACAATAGAAACCGAACCGATAAAAGCTTTTTTTGTTCTTTTATGGCTCAATTTCAGCTTTAAATGATCAAGCAGGCTTTGCCGTTTGGGCCCTCTTTCCATAGGAATCTCTCAACCGAGCGACTTGCGCCGGATCCTGTTCAACAAATGAGCAAGTTTATTGAATGCGAGATATCGCCTGAGAACCGCCGTCCTGTATTCAGGCCAGCGGTGCGAGGTCTTATAAAATCTCAGATGCAGCATAAAATATATCAGGGCATCAAAATAAAACCTGAATAGCATGTAACGCCGATATAGATAGCGATAAATTTTTGCGACATCTAAATGATGGACTGCCAGCTTGAATCTCTGATCAATGATATTTTTATAAATTCGGCTATCCAGATATAAAGAATATTCATTTCTGGTCAGCGGCGGTTTTACATATTTACTGTAATCTTCGGTTCCCACCAGCGGTATTGTGATGGCAAAAGAATAGATGGTCGGCTTAAGCCGATTGGCGAAGTCGACCGTCATTTTCAGGTCTTCCTGTGTTTCCGTTGGCGTATTGATCATGAGATTGGCCAGAGTCCTGAATCCATAGGCCCTGCTGATGTCAAAGGCCCTTTGAATGCTCTTAGTATTCGTGCCTTTCTTCATCACTTTAAGTACCCTGTCAGAGCCGGATTCAACACCGAATTCAACCTGGACACATCCTGCATCCCGCATCCAGCCGGCCATTTTTTCTGTAAATAAGTTGACGTGGGTCTGGCAGGCCCAGATAAGACCAAGCTTTCTGTCAATCATGCCCTGGCAAAATTGATTAACCCTTTCTTCATTCAGAGTAAAGGCATCGTCCGCGATATAAAAACCGTCGATCGCATACCGGCCTTTCAGCAAAGATAACTCATCCAATACCCTGTTTATGGATCTTGTCCGTAATATTTTCTTATGCGTCTGCGTTGCCCACAACGAAGGGTTACCGCAATAGGTGCATTGATAAGGACAACCTCTGGTAGTCAGAATGGGAACACCACTGATGAAGACATGTCTTATCAAACCTGTCGACGGCCGTATATATTGGTCCATATCGATCAAATCATAGGCGGGGTTCGGAAAGATGTCGATATCCTCCGTAAGCTGCCGGGGTAAAGTTTTTACCACAACGCCGTCTTTCTCATAGGCGATCCCGCTCACATTGCAGGCATCCTCTTTGTTCTTGAGCGTTTCAACAAGCTCCAGCAATGTCTGCTCCCCTTCGCCAAGCACAACATAATCGAAAAGACCTCTCTGGACGAAGAAATCCTGGGGACAAAAAGTAGGATGATGGCCCCCGACGATTATCTTGCCGCCGTAGCCCTGTTTTCTGACATCCCTTGCGATCCGTTCGATGCAGTTAAAATCAGCCGTCAAACAGGTGAATCCGAGATACGCAGGATTGATTTCGACGATCCGCTTGACACAGGCTGCCTCGAGGTCACTCAGGTCATATCCTTCCAGGGAGCTTGGTCGTAAATCGACGATCTGTACTCTGTGCCCCATCTTTTCAAGATAGGCCGCAAGATACAAGAGCGCGAAAGAAAAATATATGGAGTATGCTCTCGTTGGGGGAGCAACCAGAAGCACGTCAGGTCTATTCATGATTTGAATTTTGACAGGAAACGATCAAAAATCTCGAGGGTGTATTTCAATTCCTGTTTTGTCAGGCCGGGATAAACTCCAATCCAAAAAAGATTGCTCATCACAAGATCTGTATTTTTCAGTGATCCGCATACCCTGCATTTCATATGTGCGTAGGCGGGTTGTTTCAACAGGTTGCCTCCGAAAAGCATGCGGGTAGCGATTTTATGCCTTTCAAGGTAATCCACGATCTCGGCACGATCAAAAGGAGCTTTTTCCCTCACCAGAAGAGGAAAACCAAACCAACTGGGTTCGGAGAAGTTCTCCGCCCTCGGTAAAATAAAAAATTGTTCGTAAGAACATAGATGCCGGTATAAATAATCGAAATTCCGCCTCCGTAATTTTATGAATTTTGGCAGCTTTTGCATCTGGGCGACCCCGATCGCTGCCTGCATGTCGGTCGCTTTGAGATTATATCCGATATGAGAATAGACATATTTATGGTCATAGCCGTATGGCAATCGCCCGAAGCTCTGGCTAAATCTCTTCTTGCAGGTATTGTCATGTCCGGGCTCACACCAACAATCCCTGCCCCAGTCCCTTAGAGACAAAAGGATGCGCTTGAGCAATGGATCATTAGTTAATACAGCGCCCCCTTCTCCCGTTGTAATATGGTGGGCGGGATAGAAACTGGAAGTCGAAATATGGCCAAATGTTCCGGTAAACCTTTTTTTATATCTGGAGCCAAGCGCATCGCAGTTATCTTCAACAAACCAAAGGTTATGCTTCCTTGACACTCTTAATATCTCATCGACAGCCAAAGGATTCCCTAAGGTATGAGGCAAACATATGGCCTTGGTCCGTTTGGATATTGCCTGCTCCACCATCGCCGCATTGACATTAAAACTGCCGATGTCAATATCTATAAAAACCGGGGTCAGCCCGTTTTGTAAAATAGGGTTCAAGGTCGTAGGAAAACCACAGGCCGTTGTTATCACTTCATCATGAGGCCGCAAACGCCTATGTTTTAATAACGGAGATGTCAGGGTGCTCATGGCCAAAAGGTTTGCCGATGACCCCGAGTTGACCAAGAGACAATGCTTCACGCCGAGAAATGCGGATAGGCTTCGTTCAAATTCTTGAGCATATTTGCCGGAGGTAAGCCAAAAATCAAGCGATGCATCCACCAGTTTTATCAGCTCTCTTTCATCATAGACGCGGCCGGCATAATTGATCATTGACTCGCCCGGAATGAATACATCACGCATCTTGCGCAGCAAAAAAAGCTGGGTGATCCGCTCAAAGATCTCTTTTCTTATAACGTTATCTTTTTTAGAAAGCTTCAAGCTGAGATCACCTTTCTTATGATTGAACAAATACCTTTGACGTCCAAACCGAGTTCCTTTCGTATATATCCCTGGCTGCCCACGATACGGGGATAGGCGTCAGGTAATCCGATTCTTTTCAATAGAACAGGAGATCCGAGCTCCGCAAGCACTTCAGAAACAGCGCTGCCCAATCCCCCTACCACGCTATGCTCCTCCAAAGTAAACATGGGCTTATTTCTCGCGGCCAGGCTTTTTATTAAAGCGACATCCAGCGGCTTAATGGTGTGCATACTGATGATTCCGGCGCTCACGCCATCCTTTTTCAATTTTTTAGCTGCATCTATCGCCGTCATAAGCATATTTCCGGTGACAAGGATGTTTACATCATCTCCGTGGATGACCGTAATGCCCTTTCCGATCCGAAAATTGACTCTGCTTGAATGAACAGAGGGAACTTTTTCGCTAAGTCTGATATATACGGGCCCCTTGTGCCTCAAAGAAGCTCGCACGGCACGATCGACCTCCCGGGCGTCGCCGGGACAAATAACACACATCCCGGGCAAAGAACGCATGATGGAAATATCTTCCATCGCAAGATGCGTTACCCCGGCAGAACCATACGTTAACCCTCCTCCGGCACCGACAAGCTTGACGTTTGTCCTTTGGCAGCACAGATCCAGCCTTATCTGTTCAAAACAACGCATCGTTAAAAAAGGAACTATGGAATAAACAAACACAATTTTTCCGGATAACGCCAGGCCTGCGGCGACGCCAATCATGTTCTGTTCAGCCACACCCATATTAATAAACCTTGAAGGAAATTTATGCTGATAAGTCTCGAAGAAAGAAAAGCCAAGATCTCCCGTTAACAAAAATACATCTTTGTTCCTCTCTGCTAAATCCGTCAGAGCATTTACGAATGCATTTCTCATGGCAGATCCAGCTCCTTTAGAGATATCCTTAGTTCGTCTTTGCTGGGAGATTTGTAATGCCAGACAAGGCTATCCTCCATAAAAGAAACACCCTTGCCTTTGAGCGTGCGCGCTATGACAACGGAAGGCCTCGATCTCTCAAAAGGCACCTGATTTAACATTTCTGCCATTTGTTCACAATCGTGTCCATCCACCTCCCGTACAGCCCATCCAAAGGATTCCCATTTTGCCACTATGGGCTCTAGGTTAAGAATACTGCCTGTCTTTCCAAAAGCCTGAAGACCATTAAAATCGATAATAGCTGTAAGACCATCCAGTCTGTGGTGAGCGGCAAACATAGCCGCTTCCCAGACAGAACCTTCATTACATTCCCCATCACCCAAGACAACAAACACGCGATAGGGATGGGTTTGTCCTCGAGCCGCAATGGCCATGCCAGCTCCAATCGACAGGCCATGCCCCAAAGAGCCTGAACTGGCCTCGACCCCGGGAACGCATTTCATTGTCACATGGCCCGGCAGTTTGCCGCCGTCAACACAGTATCCCTCCAGGATCTTTTTGGGGAAAAAATGGCGTGACGCCAAACTGGCGTATAACGCACTGGCCGCATGCCCTTTGCTTAAGATGAGCCTGTCGCGATATTTATCATTAAGCCCCTTGCGCCCTACCTTTAAAACATTGAAATATAAAACAACAAGGATATCCACACAAGACAAAGCCGATCCCACATGAGAACTTTGAGATCTCGCATGCATCCTCAGGATATCTTTCCGTATTTCGGAGGCGATCTGCCTATAATTCATGGTTTTGAATGATGTGCGGTTCGGGCTGCATGACCCCAATTTTGTTTCTATAGCCATATTTTCTCCGAAGATCGTTAATGATCTCCTTTTGATACATAACGGCAGAAATAAATATCAGATCTATATTCCTGAAATCTGTCTCAAGGGGGGATTTAACGAGGACATGGCTTCCAGGGGTATATTTATTCCATTTGTCCAAGTCTGAATCGATAACAAACAAGATGTCCGATGGTTTAATATTGCACATCGATAAAAGCGCAACCCCCTTGCCTCCCGCGCCCCAAACAGCGATGTTCCTATCCTGATATGACTTAAACAGCGCCTGTATTCTTTTTTTATAAGAAGCGAAGTTGGATGCGAAAATTTGTAGATCTTTTTCATGATGCTCATTGTTCATAAAATACGCGGTCAAATATTCATTATCAGCCGAAGGAAAAACCTTCAGGACTTCAAAATTATTTACAGTCAGCAGGTATTGCAGGGTGTGGTTTGTGTAATACGCAACATGGTCACGAAATATATCGTAGTATCGATTATTTTTCACTGATGTTGAAAAAAACGGGACTTCAATCAGCCCCACTCCAGCAGGTTTTAGAAATTCCTTGGCATGTCTCAGGACCAAACCGGGGTTATCCAGATGTTCAAACACCTGTCTTGCGACAAACGCATCATAATATTTCTTCTTCAGGCCGGTGTTATTGTCAAAGCGCTGATTCAAAACCTTTATTTTCTTTTTTGCTAAAGCACAGAACGGCTTAGATGGCTCGACTCCGACCGCCATTGAACCCTGCTTTTTCAACAAAGACGCAAACATGCCGTCGCCGCAGCCTATTTCAAAGATATGTTTCCCTTTCAGGCCAAAATATGACACAAAATCCCGGGCGAGCCATTTTTGGTAATTCTGCATCTGGGTTGAGAATGAAGTCATCATCTGATAATCGTTGTAATAACTTTCCTTAACAAAATCTTTTCTTCCCAACTGGCTTAGATGGCACCGTGCACACCTCAGCAGGCTTATGGCTGATCTTTTATCGTCTTTAACCTGCCCCCTTTTTAATAACTTACCAACGGAAGAAGGTGCATTGCCAATTTTGATGACCGTTTCAAATTTTTTGTAACCGCAAAGAAGGCAGCGATGGATCATAATCTTTCCCGGTTTTCATACAGATTCAAGTTCTTTTCAAACCATTCCACGGTTTTTTTAAGGCCGCCCTCCAAATCATATCGTGGATGCCAATCAAGGATATGGGATGCCCGATCGATATCCGCCTGCCACATTTTCGGCTCAATTCTTGAATTTGGCGATGCGCCCCATTGGGGCTCAACCTTTGACCCGGTTATCTTGATAATCGTGGTGACTAGCTCGCCCACAGAGTGCTGACAACCAGACCCTATGTTAAAAACTTTAGATCTGGCCTTGTCAGGATAAGCTGCCGCTTTTAAATAAGCGTCCACTGTATCTTCAACAAATATAAAATCCCTGACCGAAGAATGAGATGAAAGCCGGGGATCTCGACCTTTTAAACAGGAAATGACGACTGAAGGTATCAAACGCGAGGGTTCTTCGTAATAACCGTAGGGTGAGAAAAGTCTCAGGGTGGTTATCGGCAGATCCTCCTCAATGGCTTTCAATTGACAGAACAGAGTGCTGGCCGCCTTGGCTATCCCGTAATAGCTATTTCTATTAAGCAAGTCATCTTCTTTGATGGGCGCATCTTTTAACGCATATTCCGAGGAACTTCCCGTGTTCACAAAGACCTCATATCCAACTTTTGAACAGGCATTGGCGAGGTTCGTTGTCCCAACAATGTTGGTCAGTATTATCCTGTCTGCCTGCTTCTGGAAAAAATAACCACCGTATGTCGCCGTATGAAAAACGATCTCCGGCTTAATTTTACTGACGACCTTTTTCAGTCTGTCGTAATCCAACAGGTCGGCAACGCACTCTTGGACTTCTCCAAGAATATCTTCAATGCGCCATTTTTCAGACGCAGATCTGGTTAAAATACTTACCTTAGCGCCGGCATCCAAACATTTCCTAACAAGATTGGCACCGATAAAGCCTGTCGCGCCCGTAATCAAAACCCTTCTATTCTTCAGCATGACATCTGGCGCCTATACCATCCTATTGTCTTTGAAAGCCCCTCGTGCAGGCCATGGGCCGCCCTCCACCCCAAGACTTTTCTTGCCTTCAGAGAAGACAAATACTGGTTCCTGATCTCATACCTCGTTTCATTAAGAATCTTAAGGGATGGCTGTTTCCGGCCGACCTTGTAAATCTTATTGACCATTGTCGTGACCTTCATCGGATTTTCATCGCTAAAGTTAAAAACTTCTCCGCCAAGCTTAAGTTTTTTTATCTTTTCCGCCAGCGTAATATAGCCATCGACAACATCATCCACGAAAACATAATCCCGGGTGAATTTACCATTGCTGCGGATAAAAAGAGGTTTTGAGGCGATCATGCACCGGATAGCATCAGGGACAAGGCGGGAAAAATTAAAATCCCCCGGCCCATAAATATTGCCGCATCGAGTAATGGCCACCGGCAAACCATAAGAATGAAAATATGTGGCTGCGATCAGGTCGGCGCAACTTTTCGATACATCATAAGGATGATCGCCCAACAAAGGCGCATCCTCCCTATAGGGCAGCTTTTTATGGCTGCCGTAGGCCTTATCGCTTGAAGCGACAATAACGGCCTCGACCCTCTTTGATTTCACGCATGCTTCCAGCACATTCCAGGTGCCCATGATATTTGTAGCAAAGGCGCATAAAGGATTGTTGTGGCATTTGCCCACAATGGCCTCGGCCGCCAGATGAAAGACAATACTGATCTTATTCTTTCTTAAAATTTTCTCCAACAACCGGTAACGTGTAACGCTCCCCTTGATGACGGTTATCTTTTGATAATCACCCACGGACAAGATAGTTTCTTTTCTCCTGACTTTTATATCCAGGCCAACCACACTGGCGCCTAAAGAAATAAGCGTCTTCGTAAGATTCGATCCCAAAAACCCCTCAAAACCCGTGATTAAAACTTTTTTGTTCTTCCAAAAATTCTTATTCATGCCATTTCCCTGGGCTTTTCAAGCCTCCATGGCGCTTTTTTGGAGCTCCAAAGCTGCTCAAGCTCGATCCTGTCGCGCTGAGTATCCATGCATTTCCAGAATCCCTCGTGTTTATAGGCATTCAGCTGACCATCTCGTGCAAGTTTCTCCAGCGGTTCCTTCTCCCAAAAAATCGAATCGTCTTTTATATATCTAAATATTTCGGGTTCCAAGACAAAAAACCCACCGCTCACCCAGATGCCATCGCCTTTGGGTTTTTCAAAAAAAGATGTGATGGCATTGTTTTTTTCAATCCTGAGCGCGCCGAACCGGCCGGCGAACTGGATGGCCGTTACCGTCGCGTATCTCTTGTTCTTCTTGTGGAATTTCAGGAGCTCTCCGATGTTGAGATCGCTAACCCCATCCCCGTATGTCATCATGAACGTTTCGCCATCGACATATTTGCGGATTCTCTTCAGGCGGCCGCCGGTATTCGTCTCCAGACCCGTATCCACCAGCGTGATCTTCCATGGCTCGGAAGCCGTCGCATGGACTTTGACATCGTTTTTTTTCATGTCGATCGTGACATCGCTCATATGCAAAAAATAATGGGAGAAATACTCTTTGATCAGGTATCCGCGATAGCCCAGGCAAACGACGAAATCGTTGAAGCCGAAGTGGGAATACATCTTCATGATATGCCAGATAATCGGCTTGCCGCCGATCTCCACCATGGGCTTGGGGATACTGCCTGTTTCTTCACTGATCCTCGTTCCCCTGCCGCCAGCCAGAATGACTACTTTCATATTCTCCTCCGGTAGCTTATGCACATTCCTGTTAACTTCTTAAAATAAACTGGTGGGGTTTCGTCCTTCCAAAACTATCCTGAAATCTGACGATATCATTTTCGGTGAGGCTTGCGCCTGTCTGCACCTCGACAATCTTTAATACGGTTTTTTCCCTGTTTTCCAGGCGATGACGATGCCCTCGAGGAATGAACGTACTCTCATTCTTTCGGACACGATGCCGCCCTTTGCCGTTTGAGACCGTAGCACACCCCTGGATCACGACCCAATGCTCGCTGCGCTTCCTGTGAAGCTGCAGGCTTAAAGATTTCCCAGGTAGGACCTCCACAAGCTTGATCTTGAATCCCGGGCCTGTTTCAAGCACCGTATAGACACCCCAGGGGCGCTTGACAGTGATATGACAAAAATGTTCCTCCCTTTTGTTCTTCTTCAAGATTTCCACGACCTGCTTGACGTCTTCACTCTTCTTCTTATCCGCGATAAAAAGGGCATCCGGCGTATCAACCACGATCAATCCTTTGAGGCCAATCGTGGCGATCAGGTGTTCACGCCCGAGGACGGTGAGATCATGACTGCCGATATCCACGATGTCGGCAAGCAAAAGATTGTTGTCCTTATCCTTGCGCTGAAGTTCATCCCATGCCTGCCAACTGCCGAGGTCCGACCAGCCGAGCCGGTCAGCCGGGATCATGGCTATATTCTTTGTCTTTTCCATCACTCCGTAATCGAACGAAACAGCATCGATCTTATCCCACGATGCGAGACCTTCTTCCCCCG
>Ga0265297_10003942_pt1 | contig 25369 bp, 23 predicted proteins | sample Munlanlwell13791_FD_192502 | JGI IMG/M metagenome (GOLD analysis project Ga0265297, IMG submission 192502) | Leachate microbial communities from a municipal landfill in Southern Ontario, Canada - Leachate well 137-91 | ecosystem: Engineered > Solid waste > Landfill > Unclassified | place... | reverse complement strand
GAGCAACACTGTCGGATCAGCATACCCGTTTTACACTGGTTCTTAGGGACAGCTGAAGAGACATGCCGTGCCGTGGCGATGGGGTGCTGGTTCAGTGTTGGGCCGGCAATGGTTCGCGGAGCAAGGGGGCATAGGATATTGGAGGAATTGCCCATGGATAGAGTCTTGCCGGAAACAGATGGACCATTTGCGAAGAATGGTTCCGCACCCTATATGCCATGGGAGGCCAGTTTAATCGCTGGCACTCTAATGGCGATTTGGAATGAGACCGAGGAAGCAATTCGAAAGCAATTTGAACGCAATCTAGCAGCACTATTTAGAATGAGTAATAAATAGATTCTAACCAGATTATATGAGATAGCACTATAGCAAATTTCAAATCATACCCACACTCTTTTGTCCTTCTTCTCATATTTCATTTCCGCATTAATCGTTTAAAAGTTCAGATTATTACGTGTCTCTTACGTTTTTATTTGTTTTGCGGCAAGAGAAACGAGTATTGCACTTTCATTCTCCGCAATAAGTATTGCGGAGGGTTTTATTTTGGAGTACAATTAGGAATTGGAAAAACCCACCAAGGAGGTCCATCATGAAAATAGGTAAGCTACTCATCGCTGCAATAGCACTCTCAATATTCGGCTTCATCGTCGCCGCAGTCACCTGCGGAGGCGTGTTTAACTGGGTCTACAAGCTCGAGCCGACAAATGTCTGGAAACCTATGGACGGCCCTCCCGTGCTGGCATATCACGTAGTCGGTTTATTGCTCAATATGATCCTCGTGGCTGTTTACGCTTTGCTCCGTAAGGGCATCCCGGGGAAGAGCAGGCTGGTTAAGGGGCTCGTTTACGGATTATGCGTCTGGGCCGTCGGCATGCTGCCGGGGATGTTCGCGACCTATTATTTTATGACAGTGGCTACGGAAGTCGTGATCTACTGGACTATTTTAGGCCTCGTTGAATACCCCATCATGGGGCTGATAATCGCCGCTATATACGGCGAATAGTTGACGGCAGGCAGATCCTTTGTTAATAATATAGGAAAGTGGCTATATGAAAAGCGTTATAACTAAACTACTTATCCTTATTCTAATCGCTTGTTCGTCGCCATCCTTTGCGGCAGTCAAAACTGTCAGGGTGAACGGCGAAGATTACGTGAGGTTAGCCCCTTTATATGACCAGATATTTAAATTTGGTTTTAATACGAACAAGTACATGTTCGTAAGAATTACCGATCTCTATGGTATGCGGACGGATTTTATATATTATCAGATTTATTCATTGCGGCCTTACTATGGGTTGTCATCGGTAACAATGAACATTTTTAACGATATCTTTTACAATGATACCCGGAGCAGGAGATTAATAGTTAAGTAAAAACCGAAAGGAGAAGTCGTGATTAAGAAGATCGCGTGTTTTGCATTATTGGTTATGCTGTTGGTCCCTATGTCGGCCCGCGCCGAAGAGAAACCCTTCCAGCTCGCGATAGTCAACCCGCTCCAGATCGTGCCCGAGAGCGAGTCTATAAAGGGCCTCGGCCTCAACCTGCTCTATGGCTCCAACGAGAATTTCAGCGGCATTGATATCGGCCTCATCAACCACGTCAAGGACCGCGCCGTCGGCCTGCAGTGGGGCGCCGCGAACGTGACGGAAGGCGATCTCAGCGGCGTACAGCTCGGTTTCGTGAACTGGACGACCGGATATATGCACGGCGTGCAGCTCGGCGGCCTGAACTTCTCGCAGGGCGACTCGCGCGGCATCGAGTGGGGCATAATGAACTACAGCAAGGACTATTTCGGAGGGTTCCAGGGCGGGTTCTTCAATTACGCGGGGGAGATGCACGGACTGCAGTTCGGCGTAATCAACGCGACGAAGAACCTCGACGGCCTGCAGATAGGCCTCGCGAACTACAACGGCAACAAGAAGCCGATGGAGTTCATGGTGCTGGTGAATTGGTCGTTCTAACATGAAAGTTACCAGGAATTCGCTGAAGGACCTTGCAGCAATCGCCGTTATCCTGGCGATAGTGAGCGTCCTTTCGTATTTTTTCAACCTGTTCGCGTTCCTGGTGGAGCTGTTCGAGAAGAACCCGAAGGCGATAACGTTCATAGACGAGATAATCACCGGCCTTGTGACGCTGAGCGTATGTTTCGCCGTATTTTCATGGCGCAGGTGGGTGGAACTGAAGAAAGAGACAGCCGAGCGCATCAAACTGGAAGAGGAACTCATCGAGATAGCCACTACGAACGCGGAAGTGGAGAGGATAATCAGTAAGCAGCTGCGCTGTGAAGTCGAATTACGCAGGAAGAAGCGCCTTTGAGCAAAATAATAGTTATTGCAGTCTGCCCTGTTTTAGGGTAGAATCTCTCTCATAGGGCGGCCTTTTGGTGGCGCCCAAGAAAAAGGAGGAAACATGGGGTACCAGGGTGGTGGCGGTGGCGGCGGATTCGGCGGGCCGAGGGAAATGCACAAGGCTACATGCGCGGAGTGCAAGAAAGAATGCGAGGTCCCGTTCAAGCCAAGGGATGACCGTCCCGTGTATTGCAAGGACTGCTTCTCGAAGCGCAAGAACGAAGGACGTTAACGATACGCTGTTAATCAGCGAATAACAATCTCCCCCGCAATTAGTATTGCGGGGGAGATTTATTTGCGGTAAAATCATCCTAATGGAAAAAGACAACAGCGTATCTTTTTTTGACCGCATGATGGTGTCCCTTCTCGTTGTCGGCGGAATTATCGGCGCCGGCATACTCGCGCTTCCCGTAAATACCGGTCTCGCGGGTTTCATCCCATCCTCGATAAATCTGCTGTTATTCGGCGCGGGCATGTTCTTCACGGCGATCGTGCTCTCGAGGGAAGCCGTGATCGAGAAGACTGATAACTTCAATTACCCTAGCATGTACCGCAAATACCTCGGCGTGACCGGCAAATGGGTGGCGACCGGCGCGAACCTCTTCCTGCTATACGGCCTGCTCGTCGCCTATATCACCGGCGGTTCCACGATAATCTCGAACCTTTTCAATATCCCCGCGGAATACTACAGGCCCGTTACGATAGGGTTCTTCTTCATACTCGTGGGGATAATAGCGCTGGGATTAGGCGTTGTAGTTAAGGTGAATGCCGTATTCACGGTGCTGATGTTCACGACGTTCATCGCGATAGTCGTGATGGGGTTGCCGCACGTGAAGGCGCAGAACCTCACCTACAAGGACCTGCAGTTCCTGCCGTGCACCGTGCCGATAATCGTGACGGCGTTCAATTTCCACAACGTGATACCGACCGTCTGCAAGTCGCTTAAATGGGACAACAGGATCATCACGAAGACGATACTCACGGGAATGGTTATCGGCTACGCTATGTACGCGCTGTGGATGTTCGTCGGGGTGGGCGCGCTGCCGGTCGAGGGAGGGGAAGGAAGCCTGATATACGCTTTCGACAACAACCTGCCCGCCACGATACCGCTCTCAAAGATGATGAATAACGAATTATTCCTCGTGATCGCGATGGTATTCTCGCTGGTGGCGCTGACCGCCTCGTGCATAGCCAACAGCACGGGCCTGCTGGCGTTCGTGGAAGACCTTATGGCGAACACGTTTGGCGTGCGCAACAAGCTTCTCTGCGTTGCCGTAGCTTTTATACCGCCGTTCGTGGTCGCGCTGATATTCCACGGCATATTCCTGAGGGCGCTCAATATCGTGGGCGGATTCGGCATAATCCTGCTCTTCGGCATACTCCCGAGCGTCATCGCTATATCGAAGACGAAGGGCTGGCGGCGCGAGGTCGCGTTCCTGATAATGCTGGTATTTCTCGGGGCATTCGTCTTCGAGATATTCCAGGAGACCGGGCTGTTAAGGATCAAGCCCGAGGTGGAGTACTACAAGGGCAATTGAGCGGCGAAGGCCTATGCGCGGCCGCTGCGCGAAGATTTTTCCTGCAGTATCTTTACTACCGTCGGGTCCACGCCGAACATTCCCTTGAGCGAGACCATACTGAGGTTTGCTATCGTCTCTTCAGGGGACTTGCCCAATACCCCGTCCTCCGCGGATATCCCGTAACCCGCCAGCGCCATGAACGCGGAGCGCATAGCCGTCTCGGCGCCGGTGACTATCTTCATCGAGCAGCCGGGTTTCGCGCCGTCACAGATCATGCCGGTAAGGTCGCTGGCGACGTTATCCATGGCAAAGCCGATCTTCTTCATGTCTATGCCGGCATCCTGGTAGACGAGGGCTATTGCCGTCGAGATGCTGGCGGCTATCGCGCAGCCGCATATGACCGAGAGCTCGCCGAGGAAGCACTTTATGTAGGAATTCACGGCATGGCTTATCGCGATGCTCTCCTCGATGCGCGCCGGGTCGACCTTCCTGTCGGTCCCGACAAGATAAGGGACCAGTACCGTCAGCGCGCCCTGGTTGCCTGAACCGCCCGAAGTCATTACGGCTTCAGGCAGGCCGCCCATTCGCGCGTCTACGGCGGCAGCGACGCGGATCTTGACCCTGTTGAAGAGGTCGTCGCCCAAAACGCCGCTCCTTATCATCTGTTCTATCTGGTAGCCGGTCCTCTTCATGCCGATGCCTTTACCGGATATTGCCATGTTCATCTCGATGCCGCGTCGTATATGCGCGCGGTTGCCGTCATCGAGTTTTATCGCCTCGCGCAGGACATCCTCGAGCTTCATCTTCCTCAGGAGATCGTGGTAGTCCTTTTTCTTCGTGCCGGCGTGCGGATGCGCGGCCAGTATCGATTTGCCGTCCTTCTCGAGGCAGGTGATGTTCGTGTGCCCCTCGGAGACGATGCAATGGACGCGGGAGCCGCCGCCTTCGGCGCAGACCTCGACGTGGAAGCTCTTTTCGTCTTCCTTGCAGGAGTATTTTATGGCGCCTTTATTTATGAGTTCGCGCGCCTTTTTAAGCGTGTCGGGCGGGACCTTCTTGAGTATCTCGAGCCGCAGGGACGACTTGGCTATGGCCGCGCCTAACGCTGCGGCGATCACATTGCCTTTCTCGCCGCCGCTGTTCGGGATAGTGACCGCCGCGCCGTTCTTGAACGTGCCGGCGTCGACGATGAGTTCGAGCATTTCGACGGGCGCTTTCAGCTGTTCGACCGCCGCCGCGGCCGCGTAAGCGCAGGAGATGGGCTCGGTGCACCCGATGGCGGGAAAAACTTCGTTGGCGAATATCTCATTCAGCAGGCTATTTTTTTCCATGAGTAGACTTTATCACGCGGGAAAAAATACGTCAAGGAAAAGAAAATATGGTACAATTCATAGAATATGAAAGACGTTATCTACTCTATATTATACAGGTTCAGGAACTCCAACCCTATTAGGTTAGTTGCTTTGGGCTATCTTACCTATGTGGTGGTCGGCTGGGCACTCCTTTGCGTCCCGTATTTCCAGAAAACGCCGGTTGTACCCCTCGATAACCTTTTTATAGCCAGTTCCGCGATATCGACTACCGGGCTTGCGACGGTCGATGTTGCGAGTTCGTATAATTTTCTCGGCCAGTTGGTGGTGCTCATCCTTATACAGCTTGGCGGTATCGGGTACATGACCTTCGGCTCATTCGTTATACTTTCGGCCAAAAGGACGCTCGAAGAGGACCAGAAGAGGGTCATGCACACGGTATTCAGCATACCGAAGGACTTCAAGATAGAGAAATTCATAAAAAGCGTGGTCGGGTTCTCGTTCTTTTTTGAGCTGCTTGGGGCGATAGCCCTGCTGCCGGTATTCCTGAGGGCAGGTGTCGATAACCCCGTATGGCAGGCTGTATTCCACAGCATTTCGGCTTTTTGCACGGCCGGATTCAGCTTATTCCCGAACAGCATGGAAAATTTCAAGGATAACATATGGCTCAATGTCGTGGTATCGGCGCTGAGCATACTCGGAGCGATGGGTTTTATCGTATGCGTGGACGCCTGGCGCGTAATAACGGGAAAAATTAAAGAGGTGACCTTTACCACCAGGATAATCGTGGTCGCAACTTTCTGGCTGCTCGTGATCGGGACCGTCGCCTGCTTCCTGACGGAGCCTTTTGGCGGCCAGGTAATGCCCGATAAGAAGATATTGTATTCATTTTTCCAGATAATGACGGCCCTGACGACGGTGGGATTCAACACAGTGCCGATAAATGCCCTTTCCGAATCGGTTATACTCCTTTTGACATTCATGATGATAATCGGAGCGTCGCCTTCGGGAACCGGCGGCGGCCTCAAGACGACGACATTTTCCGCTATAATAGGCCTCGTGCGAAGCACCTGCCGCGGGGACAGCGAGGTGAAATTCTGGGGGAGGAGGGTGCCTGATGACAGGGTTAAAACGGCTGTTGCGACGTTCGTCTTTTATGTCCTGGCGCTTTCTGCCGGCACGTACCTCTTGACGCTCACGGATAGTTTCCCTTTTTCAAAAATATTGTTTGAAAGCGCGTCGGCGTTAGGGACCGTCGGTTTAAGCATGGGCATAACGTCCTCACTGACCGCTCTCGGCAAGTTCATAATAATATTGATGATGTTCGTCGGCCGCGTGAGCCCGCTTTCCCTCGGAGTCTCCCTTTTCGTGAAATCGGAGCTCATCTTTGACGATGATAAGACCGACCTGGCTGTGTGATGAATGAATAAAAAAATACTCATACTTAACGGAAGCCCGAAGAAGGGCGGCAATACCGAAATACTCGCCGGATGGTTCGCCGAAGGCGCAAGGTCCGCGGGCGCTAAGGCCGAGACCGTCCGCACCGCGTCGCTTAAGTACAAGGTGAGCGGATGCACGTCCTGCAGGAAGTGCCAGAAGATAAAAGAATATGTGTGCGTCATAAAAGACGACGCGCGCCCCGTGCTAAGAAAAATGGCGGCGGCAGACGTGATAGTATTCGCGACGCCGCTTTATTTCTACGGCCCGAGCGCCCAACTGAAAGTGCTCATAGACAGGATGTTCTCGCTCTACAAGTGGGACAACGCGACGGACACGTTTGAATCCCCGATGAGGGGCAAGACGATGGCCCTGCTGCTTAGCGCCTACGAGGATGTCGGCCTCAAGAATGTCGAGAAGATGTTCAGGATCATCGCTGATTACAGCGAGATGAAGTTCGTATCCCTCCTCGTGCCGGACGCCCGCGAATCCGGAGATATACTGAAGCTGAAAGGTGTCCGCGAAAAGGCCGCGGCCCTCGGAAAGAGGCTCTTGTAAACCTTTTTGCTCCCCCGTACGTCTAATATTCAAAAAGGGGGATAAAATGGCCCGCATTGCCTATTCAGGGAAATTTTGGGTTGTGGCAGCGCTCTGTACGATGCTTATAGTATCCGGCGCGGACGTTTTTGCCAGGGACCGAGATGAAGGGCGCGATGACAGGCATCGCAAAGAGGAGATAGTGACCTGCGGCTCTCATAGGTACCATTACAGGGACGGCAGGTTCTACAGGCAGGGGTTGTTCGGGCTGTTCGATACGATCGTTGCTCCCCCGCCGGGGGTGGTGGTCAGTGTCATACCTGAAACTCGCAGGGTCATGATTGTGGACGGGGCCACATACTATTATTACGATGATGTTTATTACACCTCGTGTCCGGACGGATATGTCGTCGTACAGGCGCCGCGGCAGGAGGTAAAGGCCGTTGAAGTGGCGCGCATATCGGAGCCCGCGACCGCGCTCGACGGCGAGCCGGTAACGGTGAACATCCCGAATTCGGACGGCACATATACTCCCGTGAAATTATTCAAGCATGGTAACGGTTACAAGGGACCGCAGGGCGAATTCTATGATGGGCATCCGACAGTGGCGCAACTGAAAACCTTATACGGAAAATGAAAGGATCGCGGCTATGAAGATCGACACGAAGTTTATTGTCGGCTTATTGATCATGCTCTTGTATCTTACATCGAATAAAGTGTACTCGGAGCAGGGCGGAGGCAGGCCGCCGATGATGACAGCGGAGCAGATGGTATCTGACATGAAGAAGAGCCTGGGGCTTTCTGAAGAGCAGGCGTCGCAGATACTTCCTATCGTCGAGCAGGAGATGGAAAAGCGCGAAGAACTGATGGGCAGCTGCGGCGGGCCGGGAAATTTCGAGTCCATGAGATCTTCGATGGAAAAGATCGACTCGGAGACCGAAACCGCGCTCGCGCAGTACCTGACAGACGAACAGATGGCCAAATGGAAAAAAATACAGAAGGAACGCAAGTCGAAGATGGGCCGCGGCCCAGGGGGCGGCGGAGGCGGGCCTCCCGGCATGCAGGACCAGTATAGATAGAGTTCCGTTCCCACCTATCCCCTCCGCGGTATCCGGCCGCGGTGGGGATTTCTATTTGTTATAACGCCCCAAAGGTGTATAATTTAACACTTAATCCGCCTTTACAGGGCAACCCACATGAAAAACAAAAAATTAACCGTACATGAACGCGGCAGCATAGGCGAAATGGCCGCCATCGCGCTGCCGATGGTCGTTTCCGCATCCTGCGATACGATAATGGTCTTTACCGACCGCCTGTTCCTGTCGCGCCTCGGCCCCGAAATGATGAACGCCGCCATGGGCGGCGGGCTGACGTCCTTCATGATGATGTCCTTCTTCCTGGGGCTTACGGGGTATTCGACGGCGCTGGTCGCGCAATACCTCGGCGCGGGGAGGAAGAGAGGCTGCGCAGGCGTCATATCGCAGGCGGCCATAATCTCGCTTATCGCCTATCCCGTGATGCTGGCTCTTCGCCCGCTGGGCCATATGCTTTTCGAGGCTTCCGGGATAACTCCTGCGCAGATGGCCCCGCAGAAGCTCTATTTCAACATACTGCTTTGGGCGTCGGTCATCGGGCTGTTCAGGAACTGCCTTAGCTCGTTCTTCTCGGGGACCGGACGGACCGCCGTGGTCATGGCGTCCTCGCTGACCGCGATGGTCGTCAACGTCTGCCTGAATTATGTGCTGATATACGGAAAGCTCGGCGTGCCGGCCATGGGAATACGCGGCGCGGCGTACGGGACTGTCGCCGGGGGCCTATGCGGCCTTGCCGTGCTCGCCGCGGTATATTTCAGCAGGGAAAACCTCAAGGAGTTCCATATACCGGAAGCGCTGCGCTTTGACAGGATAGTCATGGGCAAGCTTCTGCGTTTCGGGTCGTCGGTCGGCGCCGAGATGTTCCTTAACATCCTCGCGTTCAACACGATGATATTCATATTTTATTCGCGCGGCCCGGTGACGGCGACCGCAGCGACCATCATGTTTAACTGGGACATGGTCTCGTTCGTGCCGCTTATCGGCGTCGAGATAGGGGTCACGAGCCTCGTCGGGCGCTGTATGGGCGCCGGAGATCCCAAGACCGCGCACCGCTCGGTGCAGTCGGGATTGAAGATGGGGCTGATGTATTCGGCCGCCATACTGGTGTTGTTCGCGGGATTTCCGGGTTTGCTGGTGAAGGCGTTCCGCCCGGATGTCGCGGACAGTATCTTCGCGTCCGCGGAGCCGACGGCCGCGTTCATGATCAGGGTCGCCTCGCTTTACGTGCTTACCGAGGCGCTGCTCGTCGTATATATAGGGGCGCTGCGAGGCGCCGGCGATACGCTTTGGGCGATGGGCATATCGGTGACCCTGCACTGGCTTTCGGCCGGGGTGCTCGCGCTGCTCTGATCGTCATGGGGGCTTCCGTGAAGTCCGCCTGGATAGTGGTGGTCACCCTCTTTGTCATGTTTTCCGTGGTCGTCTACCTTAGGTACAGGACCGGGAAATGGAAATCCATTAAGGTGGTGCACCCGGAGCCGGTCATGATACCGGGCGAAAGTTTTCACGAGACACCGGACATTTAACGATGTAGAATGTGTAAAAAGGAGCTTGGCGAAAATGAAAAAGTCGCTGTTCGCGGTTGTGGTAATGTCGTTATTCGCGTTCGTAAACATTAACGGGGGGGTATTTGCTATGGATGGTAAGACGGTCGTCCTGGAGACTACACAGGGTAATATAGAGGTGAAGTTGATGCCCGACGTCGCGCCGAAGGCGTGCGAGAATTTTACGACGCTGGTCGAAAAGGGCTATTATAACGGCATCATATTCCACAGGGTCATAAAGGGGTTCATGATACAGGGCGGCGACCCGAAGGGCACCGGGACCGGCGGGCAGTCTTGCTGGGGCAAACCCTTTGAGGACGAGGTAAGCAAGGATGTGGCGTTCAACGAGCCCGGGATACTCGCGATGGCGAACGCCGGGCCGTGCACTAACGGGAGCCAGTTCTTCATAACGACGATACCGACCCCGTGGCTCAACGGCAAGCACACGATATTCGGGAAGGTGACGGCCGGATACGACGTCGTGCAGAAAATAGAGAACACGCCTACCGGCAAGTTCGACAAGCCGAAAACGGAGCAGAAGATAATAAAGGCGTATATTAAATGAATCCCGACGAGAGCAGCCAGTCGTACGCGGCGGGCGTATCGTTCTGGGGCTCTATAACGCTTTTCGCCGTCTCGGCGGCGGCGGGCCTCGCGGTCGATTCCGTGACGCTCCTGCTGGATGCTTCGGCAAGCCTCGTCATACTGGTTGTCGCGTTCATGATGAACTCGACGATAAAGAAGATACACAGCCCGCCTGACGAGATATTCAACTTCGGTTACGAGAAATACGAGCCCTTTACGGTGGTCCTGCAGGGCGGCCTGATAATCGCCACATGCCTCATAAGCATAAAGTTCGCGGTGCAGGATATCATCCACTTCGACGACATAAAGAATTACCAGATACCGCTGATCGCGTCCGGCATTTCGGTGGTGGCAGGGACATTCATAGCCGTATTCATCGGGATCACCGCGAAGAGGACCCGCTCCTCGATGATGCATGCCGCGAGCATGCACTGGTTCATAGATACAGGGATGTCGGTAGGCATGTTAGGCGGTTTCTACCTGGGCTCTATACTGAAGCAAAGGGGCTATACCGAAATAACCCCGTTCATCGACCCCGCAATGGCCATCACGCTGGCCCTGGTCTTTATACTGCCGCCCCTAAAGGCCATGAGGAGGAACCTTTTTGAGCTCCTCGACGCGGTCCCGTCCAGGGAGATAAGGGACAGGGTAAGGAAGGTGGTCGACGAATACAAGCCGAAGATGTTCGGCGTCCACAGGATCAGGACCAGGAAAGCGGGGGATAAGGTATTCGTGGAGATCTGCTTTATCGTGAAGGAAGACGTGACCCTGCGGGAAGCCGAGGCGATCGCCGCGGACTTCGAAAGGGACCTCAAGATCCACCTGCACCGCATAGACGTAGTCGTATACTTCAAGCCTACAAAATAGCAAAAAATCACCCTTGACGGCGCATGCCTTAAGTGGTATATAAAAGGTATGCTTTGGTGTAAAAAGGTATATAGAAGGCAAAGGCGCGGGATAGCCCTGATCATGGTGGTCGGGGTGCTGGGCATGCTTGCCCTGATCGGCGTCTCGTTCGCCTCGACCGCGCAGGCGGTATATAAGGAAGCGAAGAATTATGCCTATTCAGTAAAGGCGAGGTACCTGGCCGAAGCCGGCATAGCCAGGGCGGTCGCCGAGCTCCGCTGCGGGGCCGAGGGGGCGGTATCCGACGCCGTTGATACGCAGGCCGAAGGCTGGTATGCGGGGTGTTCCGGAGCGTTAGGAAGCGGGGTATATGCCGTAAGCGGCATAGACTGCGCGAGCAGGATATACATAAACGATACGAACCCGAACCTGAGCGCGATACTAGGGAACCTTACCGCCTCGCTCATAGCGATGGGTGAGCCGTTGGCCGCGGGGGACGGCGCCGCTATAGTATCGAACCGTCCCGCGGGCGGTTACGCCACAGAGGAAGAGATCGAAGCGATAGTCCCCGGTTTCACGCACGCCAAATACGAAGCCTTCAAAAACTACATCACCGTAAGGGCCTTCCGTGACGGCGCCGTGTATTCGAACGCGCCGCCATTCCCGCCAGAGCCGAGGGCTCCGGTTAACGTCAATACCGCCTCTAAGCCCGTACTGAAAGCTGTCCTGACCGATATCGAGGCGAAGCACGCCTGCCCAAGGTGCGGCGGCGACGGGACGATATTCGCTTCCTCCGGCTGCCCCGACTGCGGCAGTACGGGCAACCTAAAGATAACCGCGGCCGAAGCGGACGGGCTCGCGGACTACATAATAGCGAACCGCCCGTATTCGACATGGAGCCAGCTATATAATTCCATCAGAGGCTGCGGGAGCATCGGGAATAATGACGCCGACCTCGTCATGGCGAACGCGAACCCGAACGCGGGATTCGCGCCGGGCGCGCGCGATCACGGTTGGGCGCTCGGAACGGGGCAGATAGGAAAATATATCGACCCTGCGGACGCCGGCCGCGGGCTCACAGCCTATACGACGGAGTTCTGTTTCAATTCGGGCGGTTATTACGAGATAACGTCCGCCGGGACGGCAAACAACCCCGCGGGCGCCGCCGCGGCGACCAAACGCTTGAAATGCGCGGTAAAGATATTCGATACCTGGAGGCAGACCACGCAGTCGGAATTTGAAACGGGCGCAATAAGCAACCTGCAGAGCTATCCGGAACCGGTCGCCGCGGGGATCGCGCCGGCGGTATTTGACGGGCAGCTGAAGCTGATGACGAAGGAAGAGTCCTCCACCGCGGATACATTATTGAGGGCCAGCTTCAATAATGGCCTGGATCCGGATTCGGCGGCGAACGCCAATATCATAAGAAATCCCGCGAGCACATGCGCGGTGGGAAGCGTCACGGACGCGGCGGATCCGGGGAGCCTGCTTCCGGACGGGGTATTCGTCAACAAGAGGTTCAACGATTACATCTCATTCATGGAGAACTGGACCGGCGCATATAATATGGCGAAGGCCGATGCGGGGACGCTGTCGCTCTGGGTGAAGGTCGTCACAGGAGGCGAGGTTTATTCCGGCATGTCGTTTTCGGGTTATGAGATAGACACGTACGGCAACGGGCATACCGACGGCGGGCCTCCGTGGGACTTTTCGTTGTTCGAGATACACCCGAGCGGTTTTATACCCGGGTCGCCGTTCGGCGACTGGAACTGGTGGAGGCCGGGCTACGCGAACAGGACGGAGGTCTGGTTCTATGAGCAGTGGGACGCCGCGCTTCCGGAAAGGCCGATAGGTTTCATAGGGTTCCAGGAGGTCGGCAGCGGCATCGGAGGCAGCAACGTCTCGCAGATAATGTCGACCGGACGCGCGAGGAAAAATTGGGCGCCGGGAACATGGCACCGTGTCGTATTTACGTACGAATTGAGCAATCCGGCCGACCCGCTCTGCATGACCGGCACGAAGAAGCTCTATATAGACGGCGTGGAGCCGCCGCATTACGCCTATGACACCATATACCACAGGCTCAACGGCGACGTCCGCGATATAACAATCGGCACGTCGGACGTCAACAACAGCCATTCCGACGGGACCTATATCATAGACGAGTTCAGGTCGGAGCACGCCTGCGCGACCGCGGCGCAGGTAATGGCGGATTTCGCTTCCGGGAGGTATTACGATAACGGCGACGCGGAGTTCACGTCGTCCCCGTATGGCGCGGGCACGGCCCGGCTCGGGACCATATCCTGGTCGGAGTATATGCCGGCAAGCGTGGCGGGCGGGGACATCCAGTTCGACGTCGATAACGGCTCCGGGTGGCTCGGAGGGTACGCGGCGCGCAATGATCCGGCGGGATCCCCGGTGAACGCGATGACCGCCGGCTCGAACCTGATCAGGTATAAGGCCTATTTCGTGAATTCCGGCACCGGGCTCACCGATACCCCGGTCCTCGATGATGTGACGGTCACTTATCTTAAAAGGGCGGAGATATTATATTACAGGGAGGAGTGAGGCATGAAAAGTAAGACGGTATTCGGGGCTGTCCTGGCGTTTCTCATATGTTCATCCTTTGCCGTTGCCGCGGAGAAGGATATTAAGGCCGAAGGCTTCAGGACGGCGGAGCGCGTGCCCGCCCCGGGCCAGGTAAATTACAATATAGAGATATCCAAGGCGTCGATAGATTTTTCCGGAGGGGAGTACCGTGTCATCGTGAACGGCAAGACGGGCCTTCCGGACGGGGGCAGGATATACGTCTTCCTTAAGAAGGGCGAATTTCCGCTGAATTGCAAGATAGCGCGGGCGGCGGGGGGCAGGTTTTCGGCCGAGCTAGGACCGTTCCAGGTTAAACTGCCTGTGGGCATATATTCCGTTGAAGCGTCGCTGTCCGCCGGCGGCATATCAGGCACGAAAGATGCCTTCCGGCTCACGGCGGGAAGGCCCGAAGACGCGGCGAAAGAAGAAGAATCCAATATGGCCGCGCTATCCGCGAGCTTCGCCTCGGTCAGCGGCCTTTTTGACGAGCTTGAGCGGAAGCGCGCGGATTCCAGGGAGGATTTCGACCCGGCGGAATGGAACAAATGGTCGGAAGGGTGGGCCTCCAGGCTCAAAAAAGAGCAGCAGGCCGTCGATAACAATATAAAGCCGCTGCTTGCCGGCGATTATTCCGGCCCCGGCCAGTCCCTTTCACAGGTGATCAGGGACCTGGACCAGCTCTGCAGGGTGTATTCGTCCGAATTGGCCGGAGGCAGCATCAGGGACGCTTACCCTTACGCCTTCAGGGACCCGGCCCAGCTGAGGGCGGTCATCAACGAAAGCCTTAAAAATAGCAAAAAAGTCGTATTGACAAACCGTGCCCTTAATGGTATATGAATGGTATACTACTGGTATTAAATGGTATAGTACAATCCAATACGAAAGGAGGTGAATATATTGAAATATCTGATCGCATTGTTGGCATGCATGTCCGTATTCGCGGTTTCCCCCGAAGCCCACGCCGTATTGAACTGGGCGGGTGAGGATACAGACGTGCCTTCGAACGCGCTGAACTGGAGCTACGGTTTCTCCCAGGGAGGCGACTCGGTAGAGCTGGTCACGACGCCTGACGGTAATTGCGCTCCTTCGGTAACCACGGAGAAGTATTCCGGCGACGAATCGATCAAGTTCCACTGGACGCATACGAAGGACACGGTCAACTGGGGAACGAGGACGGCCCTGCAGGTAGGCAGCGATGGCAACGGCGGAGACAACCTCGGCACCTCGATGATGTTCCACGATATCTCAACGGCGAGCAACCTGACCTTCTGGGTCAAGGGCGCGGCCGGAGGGGAGCAGTTCAGGGTCGCCCTGAACAGCGGCTGGGCAGGTTCATCGTATCCGACCGACCAGACGAACCAGCTGCTCGTGAGCGGAGTCACGAACTCATGGCAGCAGATCGTGATGCCGCTTTCAGGCTTCACGTATGATTTCCAGTATTCGGAGAATCCGGGCCCGATAGATCTGGCCCATCTGACTGGAGTCAGGTTTGTCATAGAATCAGGCGAGCCGACCGGCGAAGGGACGGTGTATATCGACGACATCTCGTTCGATACACAGACGGTCCCGGAACCGATGAGCCTTCTTTTGTTTGGCTCGGGTTTAAGCGGCATGCTGGTCTTTGTAAGGAAACGCTAAAATAACGTCCGTCTCCCGCATCCTTATGGCAGCTTGACAAATTCTCGCTATGTGGTATACATAAGGTATGGGTGGTATAGACCAATCCTAACCGGATATTGTACCTACAAGGAGGCGGGAGATGGACGGTAAATTTGACAAGAAGAGGCCGATGCTCTTTTACCAGCAGTTCGCGGACATAATAAGGGAGCAGATCAACAGGGGCCGGTATAAACCGGGTGAATACATCCCTTCCGAGAGGCAGCTGAGCAAGGATTTCAAGCTCAACAGGATGACCGTAAGGAAAGGGATGGCGATGCTCATCGAGGAGGGCCTGCTCCAGCCGTTCAGGGGGCGCGGGACTTTTGTAACGGGTTATCCGGCGGCCAAAAGGGCCGGCGGGCCTCCCAGGCCGAAGGACATAGGCTACGTTTTCATTAAGGATTTCAATTTTCCGCTTTCGAAGAACCCTTATTACACGGAGATCCTTGAAGGGGCGGAAGCCGAAGCGTCAAAACTGGATTATAAGTTCTTTCTAATGTCGGTAGATTACGATGAGAGCAAGCTCAGGGACCTTGCGTCGCGCATAATAAGCGATAAGATCGGCGGGGCTGTGTTCGTCGGGAGGCTCGATGATAAGGTCGAGGATATAATAACCTCCCTCGCGAAGCGCAAGATACCCGTAGTCGTCATAGACAGGTATGTGCCCTATAGCGGGGTCAGCGCGGTGCTGACCGATAACGCGAAGGGCGCGTATGACGCCGTAAATTACCTGTATTCGCTGGGCCACAGGGAGATGGGGTTCATAACCGGGCCCGGTTCGAACCAGGCGGTGCAGGAGAGGATCGACGGCTTCGAGAAAGCCGTAAGGGAACTCAAGCTCAAGGTCAGGGACGAATTCAGGGCCGAGAGCGACCTGCATATACACGGCGGATACCTCGCGATGAAGAAGATACTCGGGGCGCGTAAACACCCCACGGCGGTCTTCGCGATAAACGACGAGGCGGCGATAGGCGCGATGCGCGCGATACACGAGAAGGGATTGAAGATCCCGAAGGACATATCGCTTGTAGGGTTCGACGATATCGAATGGGCGTCGCACACGATGCCTGCGCTTACTACCATCAAGATCTACAAAAAAGAGATCGGCGCCGCTGCCGTGAAGAAACTCACGGAGCAGATCGAGGACAAAGCCGCGCTTCCGGTAAAGAACGTGATGCCGGTGAAGCTTATCCTCAGGGAGAGCGCTGCTCATGTCTAACATCTTGAGGAGATATAAATGGGTAGTAAGCTGGAGAAGTACGGTTATTTTGATAACGAAAATAAGGAATTTGTCATTACGAGGCCCGACACGCCCCTTCCGTGGATCAATTACCTCGGTTGCGAGCAGTATTGCGGCCTCATGTCGAATACCGCGGGCGGCTACAGCTTCTGGATAGATCCGCTCGAGAACAGGATACTCCGTTACAGGTACAACAACATCCCCTCCGACAGGGGCGGCAGGTACATCTACCTGAGGGATAACAAGTCCCGCGATTTCTGGTCCGCCTCATGGCAGCCCGTCCTTAAAAGCCCCGATGAATACAAATACGAGTGCCGCCACGGCCTCGGCTACACGGTCATATCCTCGGAATATTCGGGAATAAAGACGAAGACGACCTATTTCGTCCCGCTCGGGGAGAACCTCGAGGTGTGGATGATGGAAGTCGGGAACGCCTCGAAGAACGCTTCGCAGCGCGACCTTACGGTCACTTCTTTCGTGGAATTCTGCCTGCCGAACGCGCTTGATGACATGACAAACTTCCAGGCGAGCCTGAATACCGGAGAGACCGACTACGAGGACGGCACCGTCTATAATATCAGCAAGTACCGCGTGACGAAGGCGCATTTTTCGTTCTTTACGGTGACGAACCGGAAGGTGGACAGCTTCGACAGCAAGCGCGACGACTTCCTCGGCCCCTACGCCGACCTCAGCGCGCCGCGCGCCGTTATAGAAGGCAAGGGAAAGAACGGAATAAGCTGCGGATGGTCGCCGGTAGGTTCGCACAACATCAGGATCAAACTGAAGAAGGGCGAATCGAAGACCGTGATATTCGTCCTCGGCGTTGCGCACTCGAGGAAAGAGGTCGACGCCCGCAAGGAGAAGTATTCCACGAAGGCGAAGGTCCTTGAAGCGCTGAAGGAGCTTAAGGGGCACTGGGACGGGAACCTCGACAAATTCAGGGTCGAGACGCCGGATGAGGACCTGAACCTTATGGCCAACACCTGGAACCAGTACCAGTGCCGTTCGACATTCAACTGGTCGCGTTCCGCCTCATACTATGAGTCCGGCATCGGCCGCGGCATGGGTTTCCGCGATTCGAACCAGGACACCCTGGGTTTCGTGCACATGGTCCCCGAGAAGGTCAAACAGAGGATCGTCGACCTCGCGTCCACCCAGTTCGAGGAGGGCGACGCGCACCACCAGTATTCTCCTTTGACCAAGAAGGGCAGGGAGAGGGGATATTCGGACGACCACCTGTGGCTGGTATATTCGGTCGCGGAATACATCAAGGAGACGGGCGACACGAATTTTCTCTTTGAGGAAATCCAGTATAACAACGAAAAGAAAGGCACGCTGCTTGAGCATCTCGAGAAGGCGGTAGATTATTCGGCCGGGAATACCGGGCCGCACGGACTGCCGCTTTCGGGTTTCGCGGACTGGAACGATTGCCTGAACCTGCGCGGGCCTAACAACAAGGGAGAATCCGTCCTGGTCGCGCAGATGCTCGTCGTCGCGGCGAAGGAGATGGCCGCGCTGATGAGGTTCATAAAGGACCCGAAGAGGGCCGCAAAGTTCGAAAGGATCGCGGAGGACTTCACCGGCAGGATCAATGAGGCCGCATGGGACGGCGCATGGTACGTCAGGGCCTATGATGATAACTCAGATGTCGTCGGCTCCTCCAGGAACAAGGAAGGCAGGATATTCCTGGAGACGCAGGGATGGGCCGTCATGTCGGGCGTGGCGTCGCCGGAACGGGCCATAACGACGCTCAATTCGGTGGAGAAGCATCTCGCCACCGAGCACGGCGTCATACTGCAGCAGCCCGCCTACAGCGATTACCATAAGAGTCTGGGCGACGTTTCGTCGTATCCGCCGGGATTGAAGGAGAACGCCGGCATATTCTGCCATCCGAACCCGTGGGTCATGATAGCCGAATGCATCGCGGGCCGCGGCGACAGGGCGCTCCGGTATTACAAGGCAATACTCCCGCCGTCGAAAGACCCGGACGTGAGGAGGGTGGAACCCTATATCTATTGCCAGATGGTAGCCGGAAGGGACCATCCGGACTTCGGCGAGGGCAAGAACTCGTGGCTTACCGGGACGTCGGCGTGGAATTTCGTCGCTGTCTCGAAGCATATAATCGGCATAAGGCCGGACTATGACGGGCTTGTCGTCGACCCGTGCATCCCGGAGAAATGGCAGGGCTTCAGGGCGGCCAGGAAGTTCCGCAACGCCGTTTATGAGATCTCGGTAAGGAACCCGAAGCGCATAAGCAAGGGAATATCCTCGGTCAAGGTCGACGGAAGGATGATAGAAGGGAATAAACTGCCCATATTCAACGACGGGAAGAAGCACTCCGTCGAAATGGTAATGGGTTAACGGGCAAAGGAGACAGAGATGAGGAAGATCGTTATTTTGGCGGTAATATTGATGGCGCAGCAGCAGTTTGCCTGCGCGGACGAATATGCCGCGGTATTCAAGGAAGACATGGGCAGGTACACCTACGCGTATCCTTCGACCAGCACGATAGAGATAGCGGAGGCCGGCGCGAAGGACGGCAAGTCCTGCCTCGCGCTTGTGCTTGACCGTAAGGAGTACTCCGGCGGCGCGTTCGCGTTTAACGACCCGATCGACGTTTCGCAGATAAGGGAGACCGGCGCCCTGGAATTTTGGGTAAAGGGCGGAAAGGGCGGCGAGAGGCTTGAGATCGCGCTTGTCAACGAGCAGGCGGACGGGAAAAAAACAGAGAGCGTCATCAGCCTTAATTCCGTGGGCAGCGTGGACGCCCAGTGGAAGAAGATCGCCATACCCTTAAAGCTCTTCCCGAAGAAGGGCATCTACTGGGACGCGGATAAGGGCAAGGAGCTCCCGGCGGAGTTCGATTGGAAGAACGTCACCGAATTCAAGGTAAGGACGAGGCCGGCCCAGGGCACGGACGATATCAGGCTGTATTTTGACAATATAGCGTTCACGAGAAACGCGGCATCCGGCGTCAACGCGCTTGTCGTGTTCGACGGCGCTTTCCCGTCCTACACATACGCGTACCCGGATAACAGCAGCAGGATCACGATATCGGCCGATAATGCTTTCGATGGCAAACCCTCGGCAAAGATGGCGCTGGACGCGAAAGATTATTCCGGCGCGGCTTTTGCTTTCGGGCCTGTCGACCTGAGCGGAATGCGCCAGGCCGGCGTTCTTGAATTCATGATGAAGGGCGGCACCGGAGGGGAAAAAGTCGAGCTGGACCTCGTGCAGGCGGCCGACCCGAAGGTAGAAGTCGGCGTGAACCTCAGCGGCATCAAGCCGCTTACGGCGGAATGGCAGAAATACGAGATACCCCTCAGCATGTTCCCGGCCAGGGGCAAGTATTGGGACGATGCGTCGAAGAAAGAGGTAGCCGCGGACATGACGAGCTGGGACAAGATAGGTGAACTTAAGTTCAAGATAAGGAAGGACGATAACAAAGAATGCGCCCTCTATATAACGGACGTAAAGTTCAGATTGCAGTAATATCGGCGGCGGTATTGCTATGTTCATGCGCGAAGCAGCCCGAGGTGGAATTCAAAGTCCGGGTCTTCGACGGTGACATGGCCGGCTGCCGCGAATATTGGGGCGATTCCTGGATAGGAAGCGGAAGCGGAAGCCGCATTGACCGGGCCGATGACAAGATAAAGCTGGCCGACCGGGGAAAAGAAGGCCTCGTGCTCGATTTTTCCGGGGAGAACGCCAAAAGCGGTTGGTGGTCGGCATGTCTGGCCCGGCCGATGTGGCAGGCCATGTCCCTCGATAATTACAGGGAAAAGGGATGCCTGGAGATGTCAGTGAAGGGAGCCTCCGGCGGGGAAGAGTTCGTTATAGGGCTCGCGGACAAAAGCAAATTAAAGAGGGAGGCAATGCTGCCTTCCTCTAAGTTCTTTGCGGTCACGGCGGAATGGCAGCGCGTAAGGATACCGCTCGCGGAATTCTCCGCGGTAAAACAGAGCCTGGACCTCGACAGGATATCGCATGTCATATTCAGGAACGGCGGCAAGCCGGGGAAGTTCGCGTTCTATGTGAAGGACGTATCGTTCCGTTCCGAACTCGTCGAGAAGGCCTATCCGCTGATAAAGGTCGACCAGGCGGGATATGCGCCGGCGGAAATAAAGATCGCGAAGGTCTCGGGCATCAGTATAAAGGGTTACGCGGGGAATATTTTCCGTATAGTCGATGAAGATTCCGCGCGGGATGTTTTTTCCGGGAGGCTCAAGCGCGTATCGGGGCGCGACAAGGCGACCGGCGACGCGGTATTCGACGCGGACTTTACCGGATTCGACAGGCCCGGAAGATACAGGGTGCGGGTCGAGGGCATCGACATTAAAAGCCCCGTCTTCTGCATCTCCGATTCGGCCTATGAAATCGTTCTGCGCGATTCGCTGAGGATGTATTTCTACCAGAGGTGCGGGACCGCCCTCGAGTCAGGTTGTTCGGGCAAATGGACCCATCCTTCATGCCATAATGATGACGCGTACCTGCTTTCCGAGGAATCCAAAAAAATAGAAGCGACGGGCGGATGGCACGACGCCGGCGATTACGGCAAATATGTGGTCAACGGCGGGATAGCCGCGGGAACGCTGCTCGCGATATACGAGCTCTGCCCGGGGAATTTCACCGACGGCCAGCTCGGGATACCCGAGAGCGGGAATTCCATCCCCGATATACTCGATGAGGCGAGGTGGGAGATCTCGTGGCTCCTCAAGATGCAGAGGGGGGACGGAGGGGCCTACCATAAACTGGCGGCCGAATATGTCCCGGTCGACAGGCCACCGGACAGGGACCTCGAAAAGAGGTTCATTATGGACATCTCCGCCGAAGGCCCGGGGAGCCCCGATAATATATCCGGCAGCACGGTATCCACGGCCGCTACCGCGAACCTGGCGGCGGTTGCCGCGATGGGCGCGCGCGTATATTCGAAATATGACCCGGAGTTCTCAAGGATATGCCTCGAGTCGGCCGAGAAGGCGTGGAAGTTCCTGAAGTCGCATCCGTCCGACCTTCCCGCCAGGGGCTACTGCAATCCGGCGTTGAAGGGGCACTATATCGTGAGCGGCGAATACGGCGACGACCCGCAGGGTAAATGGACCCAGGGCGACAGGGACGAGAGGTTCTGGGCCGCATGCGAGCTCTTCCGCGCGACCGGAAAAGAGGAATACCACGGCTATGTCAGGGCGAATTATTCCTTATTCAAGGCCGGCCATGCGATGAACTGGCAGCAGCTCCAGAATATGGGACTGTACGCCTATTGCATGTCCGCGTCAGCCGATGCGGCGCTTAAAAAGGAAATCATCAAGTCGATGGACAGGTACGGGAACGGGATGCTGAAGGCCGCCCGCGCCAACGCGTACGGCAACGCGCTGCGTAATTACGAGTATTACTGGGGCTCTAACACGGTCGCGATGAATTACGGCATGGACCTGGTATATCTTTACGAATTGACCGGGGACCGCAGGTACAGGTCCGCGGCGCTCGACCAGCTGCACTACGTCCTGGGCAGGAACGTATTCGGGCTGTCGATGGTAAGCGGCATAGGAGAGAAAAGTATAGAAAAATATTATCACACGTGGTTTAATAATAGCGATTACGACACGCTGCCTCCCGGGTTCATGGTAGGGGGGCCGAACGCCGATAACTTCAGGGTTTCGCGTTACCCCGGCCGCTGCTACAAGAATGTCGGCTCCGATTTTACCGTCGATGAGATCGCGATCAACTATAACGCGCCGCTCGTGTTCGTATCGGGCTATTTCTCGGCAAAAAAATAAAGGAGGATGACCGGTGAAGAAGGCGGTTTTATTCATTTCGATGCTCATACCCGCGGCCGCTTTGTGCGCGGCGTCAGTATACAACATATTCTCCGAGGAGATAGAGAGGGAAGGGACCTACAACTATTCCTACCCGACCGACGGCACCAGCGAGATCAGGACGACCAATATTGAAAAACATTCGGGCAACTATTCGATGAAAGTGACCCTTAACCCTTCGGGATATTCCGGCGCGGCGATCGGTAATTATCCGCCTATGGACCTGGCGCAGTGCCGCGAGACGGGCGCGCTCGAGTTCTGGATAAAGGGAGAGAAGGGCGGGGAGAAATGCGAGGTGCTTCTGCTCGATGACTCGAACAACGACGGGACCAAGACCGAATCCGGAGTCGTCATCGCGCCGAAATACGCCGCGATAACCAAAGACTGGCAGAAAATCAGCATCCCGCTGAAGGCGTTCCCCGATGAAGGGCAGTACTGGGACGGGGAGAAGACGGTAAAGAACGCGGTTAACTGGAAAGAGATCGTCGAGTTCAAGATCGCGAGCCGCCCCTACGACAAGAACTCCGAATTCACCGTTTATATCGACGACGTCAATATAGTGACCCCATGAAAAAACGCATAAATTCCTTACTCGCGATGGCCGTATGCGGAGCTTTTGTGCTTCCGAATTCCGGGCAGTGGTACGCAAAGGATGACTCCCCGGATAAGGGTGCCTCGACGATCAGCTTTAAGGTCGACGAGAAGGTGAATGCCGCCGGCGGGGACGGATCGGTATATTTTGAATATAGCCTCGGAAAGGGCTTCCAGTGGCCTTATGTCCAGCTGCTTTGCCCGCTTTCCCGGGATGGCGAGGGGACCGCGGACCTGGGCGGATATTCGGGCGTTTCGCTCTGGGCGAAGACCGAAGGGAAGACGCAGGTCAGGCTGGTCATATTCACATCGGAGGACGGAGTGACCGATATGAACAACAGCGGCACTTACAGGCATAACGAGGTTTCAATAAAGACGTCCGACAAATTTGTCCTGTATAAGATACCTTTTGAGCAGTTCAAGACCCCGCAGTGGTGGCTTAGCCAGCATCCGAAGGCGAAGAAGCAGATCGACTGGAGCAAGTCGATAGAGTTCGCGGTCATGGAGGATGACAGCCTCTCGGCCGGCGCGAGCGAGAAAGGGTGGATAGATGATGTAACCTTTTACAGGGGGCCGCTCGAGATAAAGGGAGCGATCCCGGCGGACAGGGAGTCCGGCGTGAAGGCGGGCTCGCCCGTGAAGATATCATTTAATTTCCCCGTGGCCGCGGAAGAGCTCCAAAAGAATTTCAAGTTAATAAAGGTCGACCAGGGAGGCAAGCCGGTCGAATGCAATATAACCGTCTCCGCGGACGGGCGGGAAGCCATGTTCACCCCCGCGAAACCGCTCGACGCGAAGAGCCGTTATCTTTATAAGATATACAAGAGGGTCGTGAATTTCACTACGGAATACGGCATCGGGAATATCTACGGGCGCGTTACGGGCGAGGACGGCAAGCCGGTCGAGGGAGCGTCGATAAGGACGTATCCCGACGACAAGAGGACGAGGTCAGACAAGGACGGCAGGTATTATTTCGAGGGCGTGAACCTTGACAGGATCTGCCTGTACTGCATAAAGGACGGCTATTATACGGGATTCGGCATATTGCCGCTCGTGCCGAAGGAAGATTTCTACGTGGATTTCAGGCTTTCGGAGGTCCCGAAGATGAACGGGAAGGTCCAGCCGTATATCTTCGGCGTGAATTTCAACGACTGGGAGACGGAAGGATACCTGCTGCCGGTAAAGGATAAAGTAAAGGCTGCCGGTTTCACGATAATGAGGTGGGGCGGCATCGGCAAGGACCTCATCGAGGTCGACGAGGCGAAGATAGACGAGTTCATCTCATACGCGAAAGCGGTAAGGACGGAACCCGTCGTGCAGGTCAGGCTTATAAAGGGCAGCATCGAAGAGGCGGTCAAGGCGGTCAGGTACTGCAATACCGCCAAGCGCTATAAGGTCAAATACTGGATAATCGGCAACGAGCCCGACTGGTACAACCAGAAAGAGTGGGGGCCATACGGCGCGGAGGATTACTGCAGGGATTACCGCGCGTATTACAACGCTATGAAGGCGGTGGACCCCTCTATAAGGATAATGGGCCCCGAGCTGACCGCGAAATACTACCTCGCCGCGCAGGATAACTGGATAGAGCCGTTCCTCAGGGAGTGCGGCGATATCGTCGATATCATTTCCATCCATCTCTACCCGTACAGCGGCAAGCAGCCGCCCCAGCAGACGCTGATGGGCCTCGGTAATTACAGGCGCGTAATAGACAGCATAAGGGAAAAGACGAAAGAGATCGCCGGGCGCGAGATACCGATTGCGGTGACCGAGTATAACCTGACATGGGACTGGCTCGCCGAGGGAGACGGCGCGAACAATTCCTTTTACGCGGGGCTCTATCTCGCCGATTTCCTCGGGGCGATGGCCGAGAAGCAGGTGTTCATGACGAACTTCTGGGATATCATGGAGAGGGGGACGATCGGCTTCCTCGAGCACGAGACGTTCAAGCCGTACCCGACATATTACACGTTCGTGATGTATAAGAATTTCCGCGGGGAACTTATAGATGTGAATCCGGGCAGGAAAGAACTGAAGGTTTACGGCGCGAAGGACAAAAGCGGCAATGTGATACTGATGGTCATCAACAAGAGCGGCAGCAGGCAGGTCGAGGCGGAACTGGCGCCGGCGGCCCTGAAGAAAGCGCAGGACAGGTATTATTCATTCCCGCCGTATTCGCTTACATGCCTGAAGATCAGCTCCGGCGGCAAGTGCTCCGACGCGTGGCAGTATTCGAAGGAGATGTACGATAAA
>Ga0265297_10003941_pt1 | contig 25380 bp, 44 predicted proteins | sample Munlanlwell13791_FD_192502 | JGI IMG/M metagenome (GOLD analysis project Ga0265297, IMG submission 192502) | Leachate microbial communities from a municipal landfill in Southern Ontario, Canada - Leachate well 137-91 | ecosystem: Engineered > Solid waste > Landfill > Unclassified | place... | reverse complement strand
TAACTCCTTTGAAGGAAACTTATTATTGAATGAAGGCATAAATTTGCTTTGGACTTTGGTAGCTGGAACGGGTGGAACAAAATTCGATCATAGTAATGCCTATATTGGAGTCGGGGATAGTACAACACCCGCAGATGCAACCCAGACCGGCTTACAGGCCGTGACTAATAAAGCTTATGCTGCTGTTGATGATGGATATCCCACATATGGAACAGACCAAAAGGCTACTTGGCTAGCAACTTTTGGGACTTCAGTGGCAAATTTTGATTGGAGAGAATTTACTGTGGCTAATGGCAACAGTGACGCGGCCGTGAATTTGAATAGAAAGGTTTCGGTTCAGGGAACGAAGGTTTCTGGGCAGGTTTGGGAGGTATCTTTAGAAATCACTCTTAGCTAAAGGTTATGTACGGCAAGAGCCTTTCGAGAATTAGTTGTAATAAGCTTTTATGAGGGTCTTAACCTTCTTCTATTTAGCTTAAGAAAGGCTTCGTAAAATGGAGGAGAGCAATGTGACGAATAAAAGGTTTTTAATTGGTTTTGTAGTGTTTTGTGCTATTGGTTTAGTGGTGTTAATAACGCCTTTGTCTCACTCTATCACTTGGTATAATTGGAGATATCAGAGTCATGACACTGATGTAACATCAATTACCAATGGCTTATCACATGATTTAGGCTATGAGGAAGATGATAAGGTTTTATATATTTGTACGAATGACTCTGGAGCGTCAGAGCCGGGGGATTGGGTAAAAATAACCTTATCGGCAACAGAGATAGCAGATTTAGCTCATATTGGGGATATTCCAACCAAATTAAGTGATTTAAGCAACGATGCTGGGTTTATTGCTCCTGTAGATGGGGTTTTTAGTCTTGACATAGACAGGGATGGGGTTACGAGTTATGTAGTTCGTAATGAAAATACGCATGTCAATTCCGCATCCTTGGTTTCAATAGAATCTGACCATAATGATTTTGGTTTAATAAATCATTCCACCGCAAGAACCCTTGTTCGCTATGGTCTAACTCTTGGTGGATGGAATGAGATTTTTTGTTCTCCACATGCTTCTTTTAATGGACTTGTGATTGGAACAGTCGCCCCAAAGCCTGTTGTTTTTGGCACGAATAATGTTGAAAGAGCTCGGTTTTCAACAGAAGGCCCATTGCAATTTTCTTCTATTGCTTTGTTGGGTTCTCCTATTGTTGGTGGCTTTGAGTTTTATAATGATAATCTATATTTTACTATTACTACTGGGCCCGCTAGGGAAACTATCGCCTTTATAAGTGATATTCCCACGCTGTTAAGTGAATTGACGGACGATATTGGAGCATATTCTGTTAATATAGAATTAAAGCTTCTATCTGCTAATCACCCTGTTGTCAATTCTGCCATTTTGGATACCTCTGAAACAGTAAAGAGGCTTTTATTTAGAGATGATAGCGATACAGAGATTATTTGGGAGGGTCGGATTCCTAATAATTACAATGGAAATGCCCTTTCTTTGGTAATACCCTATAGTATGTCTGATGCCAATATAGGTAAATATGTTTGTATTACGGTATATGTAATGGCAGTTTCCTCTGGGGATAGTCAGGATATTTCAGTTGATGATTATGATACAATCAATTATTTAAGCTTTATGGTGCCAGAGTTGGCCGGATATCTTGGGAGTGTAACTATTGTGTTAACTAATGATGATGGTTGGGTTGCCGGTGATTATTTTAGAATTAAGATTGGAAGAGACACTACTCAAACATATGGTACGGATGACGCAACAGGCTATTTTGAAATGTTGAGTCATCCTTGCATTATAAATTAATTATGGAGGGAGGTGATTAAATATGAAAAAAATATTTGTTATAGTATTTGGTTTAGTGTTATTTCTATGTGGATTTAGTCCTGTAGTTAGAGCACAGAACCAATATGTAACAATGAACAGTATAGATTTAAGCGCATATTCTGCAGAAATCGTGACTATATATTGGACACAGACCGAAGGCGGAATGTTGGAATCAACCGATGCTCTGTATTTTCAGTTTTCGGGAGATGGTGGGGAGAATTGGAGTTCTTTGATTTTGGCGTTTAATGATGATAATCCTGTAGCCAGTTTTAGTTATCAGTTACCTGCCGAATACCTTACAGATGATTTTAAATGCCGGTTGTATCTGAGTCAATTTACTGGTATTGGAGAGTATTGTTACATTGATAATATTTCAATTGAAACCAATGAAGTGGTTATATTCTCTGATGATTGTTCTGATTTTGATGCTTGGGTTAATGGTTCTGCTTGGACAATTTATTCAGGAAAATTTAGAGGACACAATTAATGAAAGTGAATAGGAGCTTAATTGCTTTAGTTCTTTTAGGTTTGTTTTGTATGCCGGTCTTTGCGTCTGTGGTTTCAGAAGGTAATGCATATTTATATGTAGAAACGTCTTCTGATTTCTCTCCAGCAGGGGGGTTAACAATTACCGGAGTAATTACACCTAATGACGATGGTGTAATTATAGAACACACTCTTTTTACTACCTCGCCTAATATGTATATAGCATTGTTAAGAACTATTGACTTAAGCCCCTATTTGGGTGAAACTGTAACTATGTATTGGAGTCAAGGAGAAGGTGGGACTCTCGGGATAACAGATGCTTTATACTTCCAGATTTCTGGAGACGGGGGTCTCACTTGGAGTGACCTTTACCAAGCTTTTAAAGATGATATAGGGCCATATCCTGTGGCTGATAACATGGAAATACCGGAGATTTATAAAGGCTCCAAGTTTACGATGAAATGGTGGATTACTGGATTTACTTCGCCAAAATATTGTGATTTTGGAGATATATCTATTAGGACTACCACAGAAACAATTTGGAGTGATACTACAGATGATTTTACTTATTGGTGTCCAAGCCCTGCTTGGTATCCTACTTCCAGCAGATTTAGAGCCAGAAATAGTTCAACTGCTTTATACAAGACCCAAAGTTGGAAGTTGGGAATTGAAAATAATGCTGGTGATTTAAACCTTTATGGTCGAATTTCTACAACTGGAGATTCAGACGCAAATTATAAGGCTACTGGTGCAACGGACTTAACTATAGGACAGACTTATCATATAGCTTTGGTTTGGAACCCTTCTACTACTATTGAAGTGTTTGTAAATGGGGTCTCTGATGGTGTAGCTGTCTCTTCTCCCGCAACATTATATACTAATATTCCACACCCCATAATTTTATTATCAGGGCAAGATTGTACTCTTCATGATATAACTTTTTATGATTTAGTATTAACAGACAATCAAATCTTAGAAAATTACTTAGCTAATATAAAATATAATTCTTATCTTTTTGGACTTATAGGTAAAATGTATTTACCCTTTGATAATTTAGCCACAGATACTAATTGTGATGGGCAAACTTTTTTAGACAGAAGTGGCAATAATCATAATGCAGTAGGAGACGCGGGTTGGAGCGGAATAGGATTAGAAGCTATTGGTGAAACTTGGATGAACTATTTGGAATAATATTATATGATAACGCAATGTATTTTAGCTGATAGAGAGACCTTAAGTATTTGGGTACTAGAACTTAATAATGGGGAGTTGAGTTATCAAGAAGACTCTTTTGTTACTCCACAAGATGAGCCTATTTTTCTAGATAAGACAGATTCTAATGGCGTATATTGGAAATTATTTATCGAAAACGGGCAATTAGCGATAGAAGAGTCGTTAGTTGAGCAGAATGATTTAGTTGTTTTATATGATAGTGGTTTAAGTGAGTATTTTAGATTAATTATTGATAGTGGACAGTTGGCTTGGGAAACAATAAAGGTTATAAGTGATAATGGGATAGGTATGGATTCTGTTAAGGATATACGAGCATGGTTTGGAGTACTCGATAGTGGAAGTATGGAAGATGCCATAAGTATTAAGGCTTTTTTAAAATTAATAGATACTGGAAGTTTTATTGACGATGTGAAGCAAGTTTTAGTGCAGTTGGAGTTATTAGATAGTGGAAGTATTGATGACCTTATAAGAGCTCGAGTATTTGTAGATATAGAGGATAATGGAAGTTTTAATGATGATATAAAGCAAGTTTTAGTGGAATTAGGATTGTTAGATAATGGAAGTATGGAAGATGCCATAAGTATTAAGGCTTTTTTAAAATTAATAGATACTGGAAGTTTTATTGATAATATAGAACAGATTTTGGTTTCGTTAGAATTAACAGATAGCGTCATAGCACACGATCTAATTAATATTATTATTTTGCCTGTATATATTCGGTTATCGTCTTATATTAGAAAAGAATTGAAAACTTGTAGTTACATTGAGAGAAATAAGACTTTGGAGAGTCCCACAAGAAGAGAATTGCTGTTAACAAGCTTTTTAGGTATATAGTAGTCTTTAGGAGGAATCAATGGTAGAAAATCAGAAACATTATGTTGGTGAAATAGGAACCGCCATAATTGTTAATTGTGGAGAGGATATAAGTACGGCTTCTATACACAATTTAAGAGTTAAGAAACCCGATGGTACTGAGGTTATTTGGAATGCTTCTGTGTATAATACGAATTATTTAAAGTATTTGATTGTAACTGGAGATTTAGATCAGGCTGGAAATTATGAGATTCAAGCTTATATAGAGATGGGTGGATGGAAGGGTTGGGGGGAGACCGCTTTTTTTATGGTTTCTAATAAATATGAATAGTGATACGGTTTATATTATTGGTGGTGGTGAGTCCTTAAAGGGTTTTAATTTTTCTTTATTGGATAATAAAGACACTATTGTAGTCAATAAGTCTTTATTTGCTTTAAATAACCCTACTTATTATATATCTGTTGATCAAAGTAGTTTAAAGAAAATATTTGATGGATTTGATAGCTTTAGAAAAATTGATATTCCAAAGTTTTTTGTAGCTAATTTAGGTTTAGATTATATGAAAGAAATAGACGGAAGAATAGTAGATATTAGAACAAATTTATACTATCAGTTGGAGGATTATGATGTAATAATTAAAAGTTATATTAGAGAGGGAATAGGATTTAGTTGGAATGATTTTAGAAATGGTATTAATAGTGGGCATTGCGCCTTACAGCTTGCAGTTCTTTTGGGTTATAAAGTCATTTATCTTTTAGGCTTAGATATGTGTGTTATAAATGATACACATTTTCATGGCGGCTATGGAGAAAGTAAGAAAAGTTTTATATCAAAATTAGAGGAATATTATCGATGTTTTAAGATTGGTTTAGAGGATATTAAAGAGCATAGGGGTATTGAGGTTTTTAGTTGTTCTAAAAGTAGCAGATTAAATAGTATTATTCCTTATAGGGACATATATGAAAATTTATGAGCGGGTTAAAGATAATAGATTTGTAATAGTGTCGTTTTTTACTTCTGGATTTTATGAGGGTATAATGAATGAGTATTTATTGCCTTCAGTACAGAAATATGACTTATCTTATTATATTGAGGAGATTTCAGATGAGGGTAATTGGGGTAGTAATACTAATTGTAAACCTCTTTTTATTCAAAGAATGTTGGAAAAGTTTAAAGACACAGCTATTATCTTGTTAGATGCAGATAGTAAGATATGTAAAAATCCAGGACTTTTTGATCGGATTCCAGAGGAGTTTGATATGGGTTGTCATTATTTAGACGTTGATCGTTGGTATAATCGAGTTACAGATGGTAGGAAAGAGTTATTATCTGGGTTATTGTTCTTTAGAAGAAATAATCGAGTTATCGCGGTAGTTTCTAATTGGGCTAGAAGGGTGCAGGTCCAACCTTTGATTTGGGAGCAGAAGCATTTAGCAGAGGCTGTAGCTAAGATTTCGGTTAATATTTTTAAGTTTCCTCTTGAATATTCTTATATTTATAGTTTGCCTAATGGAAATGTGCCCTTTATAAAGATTGCAGATCCTGTAATAATTCAGTATCAAGCCAGTAGGCAAGTAAAAAAAGAAGAGAAAGCTAGAAATTATAAAGCTCAGTTTTATCGACGAATACGGAGGTAATGATGCCATCATCAACACCAAAAATATTGTCTAATATCATCGAAAAAATTTTGGCAATCCAACCACAAAGGATTTTGGATGTAGGAATAGGATTTGGTAAGTGGGGGTTTCTGTGTAGGGAGTATTTAGAATGTTGGAAAGATAGAGTTCATCCAAAAGATTGGAAGGTAATTATAGATGGTATAGAGATTTGGACACCCTATGTTGATTTACCTTGGATAAAGGTATTATATAATACTATTTATATTGGGGATGCTTGTGATGTTGTCAGTAAGCTTTCTAATTATGATTTAATTATTGCAAGTGATATAATTGAACACATTGAGAAGTATAAAGGTTTGGCATTATTAGATGAGCTTTATCAGCGAACAAACAAATGTTTAGTCATAAATATTCCTATTGGACCTGCATGGCTTCATAATGTTGTTGTAGATAATAATCCATATGAGAAGCATGTATCAATTTGGAATATAGAAGAGCTCCAGGCCTTTGGGGTAAAGAGTAAAGCTTTTGTTTCTTTTAGTTCTTGGGAGACCCCCACTCGTGGTGGGGTTATAGCTTTTTTCATAAGGAATGAAAATGTCTAAGATTGCAGCACTTATTAATGACACATCAGGGGAATATCATATTGGCTGTAATACCGTTATTTCTAATATTGAGAAGCTTTGTGGGAAGCATAAAATTATTTTTAGGTATAGATTTACTAGAAAAGATTTGATGGATAAGACTGAAGAAATTAAGATGATATTAAATGATGTTGATTTGGTTGTTGTTAATGGCGAGGGCTCTTTGCATAGGGGGAATAATATTTTAGGTAAAATATTATATGTTTTACCAAAAAACCAACCCAGTGTTTTAATAAATACGGTTTGGGATAAGATGTATTTTGAGGAGGTAAGGGAATTAGATAAATTTAAATTTATTGCTGTAAGAGAAAGCTTTTCTAGAGATGAACTAGCTTTGGTATATAATGCGTCTAGAATTTTGATTGTACCAGATATGATATTTTTAACTGGAAGCGGGTTTAAATTTGGCGTGGGTTTTGGGGATAGCGTTTTGCCAAGTTTAATTGAAAGTTTAGAGAAGACAGATAATTATTTTCCATTGCAGACTACGTTAACGATACCTGATCATTATGCTTATATGAGTTGGTTAAGAACCCTTGGATTATATGTTACTGGAAGATTTCATGGCGTATGCTTTGCAGCCATAGCTGAAGTACCTTTTCTTGCTTTTCCTTCAAATTCTCATAAGATTGAAGGATTGTTAAAAGATATGAATTGTTCAGATTTACTGATAAAGTCCTTTTCTGAGATAAAATCTAAAGCTGGTTTAGCAAAGACATTATTACCGGAGATAATTAAGTATAAAGATGCGGCTAAAGATAAATTTGAGCTGTTAGGAAAGAAATTAGAGAGTTTATGATTGAGATAATTTATCCAACTAGTAAGTTTTTTGGGGGAAGGGCTCCAGATTGGTATGATTATTTAAAGTCTGGTTTTGTGACTTTAGGATCTTTAGTTCTATCGGAAGAATTATCGAAGATATCTACTTTCAAAATGAATTTTTGTGTGGCCGCAATAGATATCAAAATTAATGGAAAGGCCACTCGAATATGGTATGATTGGAGTGACTTTGAAACGGCGCACAAAGAGCTTATGAGAAGTGGTGATCTTTATTTTAAGATGCAATATTCTTTAGATTATATTGAAGATAGAAGTATTTATCCAACGGGTATTTGTGTGATTCCAATAGATCAACTTCAAAGGATTATGACATTAAGGTTCTTAAAGGATAAAAGGGATTATAAATATGATCTTTTAGGAATGTTTAGAACTACTAATTATGATTTACGTAGAAAGGCTGTGGAAATAATAAGGGCTAGGAACGATTGGAAATCTTTATCTGGTTTAAAGTGGACGACTGAGAGACCCGAAGTTCCAAGGGAATTGCAAGTTGAGCCCTTACCATATTTTGAGCATTTGGAAGCTCAATGTAGAAGTAAAATTTGTTTATCATTTCCCGGTGTTGGAACACGTTTTGGTTTTAATGGAAGATTTGCTGAATTAACTGCTATGGGATGTTGCGTAATGATGCCAAGGCCAGAATTTGATATGTTTGGAACATTATTTAAGAGTGCTATAATTATAGAAAGAGATCTTTCAGACTTAGAAGAAAAGGTAGATTATTATCTTAAGCATGATGAAGAAAGAGAAGAAATAGCTCATAATGGATTAGAAATTTTTGATCGTTGGTTATCTCCTAGGGCTATAGCTTTAGATATTGTAGAAAAGGTGCATAATGCAAATTTATTATCCGGATAAGAGTAAGCTTAATTGGGGACATAGCATTTGGTATGAGTATTTATTAGAGGGATTTAAGTCTCTTGGAGAGGTTATTTTATCTGAGAAGCTTTGTGGTGAAGCCCGGCATGAAACCTCTTTTTCAATTTTGCCAATAGATATTAAGGTTAGCGATAAAGTCATTAGAGTGTGGTATGATTTTTCTGATTTTAAGGAAGCTCATTTTGAGGTAATGAAAACTGGAGATTTTTACTTTAAGATAACTTGCCTAAAGGAGTATATGAAGGAGAGAAAGAATGTATATCCTATTGGACAAACGACCTCATTGATGGAATATTTTAGTCTTGTGGATAAGCTTAGAGATGCCAGGAAAGATAAAAAATATCAATATGATATCGTTGCGGTATTTAGAGTAACAAATTATAATTTAAGGAGAGAGATAGTTGAGCGAATAAGAAATAGAAAGGATTGGTTATCATATACAGGGTTAGCTCCGTTTAGAAATAGACCTGGTATTCCAGATAGTTTAAAGATGCTTAAGTTGCCTTTTGAACGTCATTTAGCTTTACAAAGTAGAAGTAAAATTTGCGTTTCAGTTCCTGGTGTAGGCGGATATTTTGATTGGTGCTGGAGAGAGGCTGAAATTTTAGGTATGGGTGGGTGTCTTTTATGTTTAAGAATGGAAACAGCTATGCCTGGAGATTTTGATTCTTGTCATATTGCGATCAAGGCTAATCTTTCAGATTTAGAAGAAAAGGTAGATTATTATCTTAAGCATGATGAAGAAAGAGAAGAGATAGCTCAAAGAGGATTAGAATATTTTGAGAAATGGTTAACTCCTAAAGCAATGGCTCAGAATATATTAAATAAGGTAAAAAGTGAAAGTTTATTATCCTGAAGGAAGTTTTGTACATAAGGGTCGTAAGATTTGGTATGATTATTTATTGAAAGGATTTGAGCAAGCTAAGGTTAAAGTTGAAATATCTGAGAGTATGCAGAAAGAGTCTATGGACGAAGAAGGAAGACACGGTGTTAGTATTTCGGCTATAGATATTGAAGTAGGCAATAAAAGATTCAGAGTATGGTATGATTGGGGAAATTTTTTGAATGCAAAGTTGGAACTTATTAAAAAGGATGATTTATATTATAAGATTCAGTGCGATAAAAAATATTTAGATTGGGGAATAATACCCATAGGACAGGTAGTAACAAGTTTAGATTTTATAAATGATTTAGAGAGGATGAGAAAGATAAAGGATACGAAGGATTATAAGTATGATATTATAGGAGTCTTTCGGGCTACTAATTATGATTTAAGAATTGATAGTGTGAGGCTAATTAGGAAAATGAGAGGAATACGTTCTTTAGTTGGAGTAGCTCCTTGGTGGAGGGAGAAAAGAACGGTACCTGAGGATATAAAGATAGAGAAGTTAAAGTATATGGAGCATTTAGAGCTTCAGTGTAGAAGTAAAATTTGTTTGGGATTAGCTGGTAATGTAGAAGGCGGTTTTGCTTGGAGGGATATGGAGATTTTGGGTATGGGATGTTGTTTGGCTTCTTTTGAGAATAGATGTGTTCTACCTGGAGATTATAACTATTTTACTAAGAAGTGTCAGATAACCATTAAAGATGATAAATCAGATTTGATTGACAAAATTAATTATTATCTTAAACATGATGACGAGAGAGAAGAGATAACCAGGAGAGGACTAAAATATTATAATGATTGGTTAACGCCCGCAGCTATGGTGAGGAATATAATTGATACTATTTGGAGAAAAGTATGATTAAATTTGTGGATTTAGAAAGTCTTAATGAAACAATTAAAGATGAGCTTCAAGCCGTATTATTGAAGTATATAAAGAGTACTGATTATATTTTAGGAGAAGAGGTTAAGTTATTTGAACAAGAATTTGCTAATTATATAGGAACTAAATATGCCGTAGGAGTATCCTCTGGGACAGCTGCCTTATTTTTAGCTTTAAAAGCCTTAGGTATTAAGGCTAATGATAGAGTTTTGATACCAGTTAATACTTTTATCGCAACAGCTTTAGCTGTATCTATGTGTGGTGCAATTCCGGAATTTGTGGATATTGATGAAGAGTCTTATTTAATGTCAATTGATGAGGTTAAAGGAATTTTAGCTGAATCAGATTGTCGATATATTATTCCTGTTCACTTGTATGGACAAGTTATTTCAGTAGAATTATTTGATTTCATTAAGACTTATTATAAAAATGACGCAGCAACAGTTGAAGATGCTTGTCAAGCACATGGTGCTATGTATGTTGAATCAGGTAAAAGAGTTGGAAGTATTGGAGATTGCGGTTGCTTTAGTTTTTACCCTGGAAAAAATTTAGGTGGGTTTGGTGATGGGGGGATAGTCACGACCAATAATCAGTTAATATATGAGAAGCTTAAAATGCTTAGAGATTATGGCCAAGAGAAAAAATATTATCATACTGAAGAAGGTTATAATATGAGATTAGATACCCTACAGGCGGCCATATTACGAGTGAAGTTAAAGTATTTGGATAAGTGGAATCTTAATAGAATTAGTTTAGCCGAGTTATATGATAAGAAGTTACAGGATATAAAGCAGATTCAGATACCAAAGCAGGTTAGTCATCATATTTATCATTTGTATGTTATTAGAGTCGAAAGAAGAGATGAGTTATTGAATTTTTTATATAAAGAACGTGATATTCAATGCGGATTGCATTATCCTATACCTTTGCATTTGCAGCGTGTTTATGATGGATTAAATTATGAGATTGGTGATTTTCCAATTGCTGAGATGGTGGCAAAAGAAATTATAAGTTTACCTATGCATCCTATGTTAACGGAAGATCAGATTGATGACATTGTTTTGGGTATAAAGGCTTTTTATGCCAGATAAAATTATTTATCCTATTGAAGTTGGAAATGATGATATTCATATTGACTTATATATATATAATTATCTTTTAAATGGTTTTATGAAGAAGGAATGTGTTATAGAGTTTTCGGAGGAATTATATAACTTATCATCGAATATTTGGGAGGCTAATTGTGTTTTAGTTTTTGATTTGGAGAATAAAGGTAAAAGAACTAGAATATGGTATGATTATCATGACAACCCCAAGCTTGCTTTAGAATTATTAAATCAAGAGGGAATATATTTTAAGGTCTTTCTTTTAAGAAAGTATGATGGAATGCAAAGAGTATTACCTATTGGAGTCACACCTAGAATAGCTTGTTTAGATAATTTAGATGCGTTACGAAGAATAAAAAATAAAAAGGAATATGACTATGATGTTGTGGCTCATTTTAAGCCTTCTGATTATACTGGTCGATTATTGGATTTTGGGTTAAGAGCAGCCTCTGTAAGAATTGCTTTAAGTAAGAAAAGTTGGAGGGTTTCGGCTGGAATTTATGGCATAGTTTCATTAGAGATTAAGCGGCAATTAACTGATGTAATACGTAGAAAGTTAGGTAGGGTGGAGCATTTAGAGAGACAAAGTAGGAGCAAAATATGTTTTGGATTTCCGGGCGCAGGGGGAACGACAGGTCTTAGTAGTAGGGCTGTGGAAATATTGGCAATTGGTTCGTGTTTGCTTACGGTAGAAACTAATTGCTTGGAGTTAGGAGATTTTAATAATTGTTACATTAAGGTTAAGAATGATCTTTCAGACTTAGAAGAAAAGGTAGATTATTATCTTAAGCATGATGAAGAAAGAGAAGAGATAGCTCATAACGGGTTAGAGTATTTTAATAAATGGTTAAGTCCAGAGGCCACTATAAATTATATAATAGATAGTGTTAGGAGTAGATTATAAATGAAAATAGTATTAATAAACCCCCCTAGTCCCTTTTTAATAAATCAGAAGGCTTTATTGCCTTTAGGATTACTTTATTTATCGAGTGCATTAAAGAAAAACGGTTATGATGTTGAAGTTTTGGATTTGGCTGAGAAAGAAAATGAAATTGAAAGTTTACTTATGAAATCGGTTGCTGATTTATATGGAATAACAGCAACGACGCCACAATATTCTTGGGCTAAGCAGATTAAAAATATTTTAAATAAAAAGGATAAAGATGTAAAGATTATGATTGGAGGAACACACGCTTCTGGTATTCCAAATATTTGTTATGATGATGGTTTTGATATAACGATTGTGGGTGAGGGAGAGGCTATAATTTTAGATGTTATTAATAGACTAGAAGAAGGAAAATTATCCTTTGCCTCAATTGAAAAAGCAGCATTGATTACTAATATAGATACTATTGCCCGACCGGATAGGGACGCCATTAATATTAATGAGTATGGATATGACATCAATGGATATGGTAAAGCGACGTCATTAATAACTAGTAGAGGTTGTCCTTATCATTGCATCTTTTGTTCAAAAGGTGTTTGGGGAGATAAGGTTAGATATCATAGTGTTGAGTATGTGATTGCTGAAATTAAGGAAATTAAAGAAAAGTATAAGTTTAATTGCGTACAGTTTTTGGATGATTCGTTTATTTTAAATATGGATAGAGCAGAAAAGATGTTGAAAGAGATACAGAAGTTAAAAATATTTTGGCGGTGTTATATTCGATCTGATCGTGTAACTAAAGAGTTGTTAAGATTAATGAAAGACGCAGGATGTATTGAAGTTGGAATAGGCGTTGAAAGTGCCTCACAAAAAATTTTGGATATCATAAGAAAGGGTGAGAAAATAGAACAACACACTCGGGTGGTGTCTTGGTGTAAGAAATTGGGTATTTTGGTTAATGTCTTTTTAATGATTGGTTTGCCAGGAGAAACTTATGAGACAGTAATGGAAACTAAAAGATGGTTTGAAAAAGTACTCCCAGATAAGTTTGGTTTTAATATTTTTTATCCTTATGTTGGTTGTGAGGTGTCTAGGGACCCTTTTAGTTTTGATTTGAAAGTTATTCCACATTCTGAAAGTGATAGTTGGGTGAAGGGAAGAAAAGGGGAATATAAAGCTCTGGTTTCAACTAAAGATTTAAGCTCTGAAGAAATTTTAAGCTTACATCAGGAGTTGTTTGAATGTTTTATTAATTTAACTGGTTGGAGACAAGATTGGGGGAAAAAATGAAATTTGCTTTAATTGGTTGTGGGCATTGGGGACAGAATTATATAAAGACCTTTCAAAGTATTGAGGGGGTGGAATTAAATTTAGTTTATGACATCGATAAGGAAAGAGTACTCAAGTTGAAGGAGAAGTTTTCAAATATCGAGGTAGTAGAAGATGTGGTTGATATATGGAAGGACAAAAGTGTTGAGGCTGTTATTATTGCAACGCCGGCTTATACGCATTATTCAATAGGCAGAACGGCTTTATCATTTGAAAAGCATGTATTAATGGAAAAGCCTTTGGCATTAGAAGCCCAACAGGCTGTTGATTTAGTCCTATTTGCTAGAAGAATGCAGAAAGTTTTAATGCCTGGTCATATATTTGAGCATAATGATGCCGTTAAAAAGATTAAAGAGATTATAGCTTCTAAAGAATTGGGTGATATTTATTATTTATACTCACAGCGTTTAAATTTAGGGCCAATTCGTAATGATGTTAATGCAGTATGGGATTTAGCTTTACATGATGTATCAGTATTTAATTTCATTTTAGGGTCTGTCCCGATAAGTGTTTCTTCCAAGGAGTTATGTTGTTTGAGGGGTAATATAAGTGATGTTGGTTTTATTATGCTAACATATCTTGGAGGAATTTCTGCACACATTCATATTAGTTGGTTAGACCCCAGGAAGATTCGATATATTACTATTGTTGGTAGTAAAAAAATGTTGGTATTTAATGATTTGGATTATATTAATCCTATAGCTTTATATGATCGTAGCGTAGCTATAGAGGCACATCAAAGACGAATTGAGAATATGGAGTATAATATGATTGTAACAGATGGAGAAATTGATATTCCCAAGATTAATATGAGAGAACCTCTTTTTGTTGAGTGCTTAGAATTTGTTCAGCAAATTCAGGATAAAAAGCAAAATGAAGAATACGTATTACGTGGGGTAGATTGTGTAAGAATTATGCAGGCCGCAAATCTATCTCAAAAGTTTTTTGGAAAAGAGGTAAAGATATGATAGGATCTTATCGGACTGGAATTGGTAAGGCACATGGAATGAATAATAAATATAGAGATTTTTTCAATTGTTCTATTTTTGGTACCTTTAATATTGAGATTAAAGAAGGGCTCTCGCCATTAAGTGATTTTCAACCGGCATTTGAGTCCAACGATTATAAACTTTGGTTAGTTAATATTTCTAATGAAAATAAAAATTATTATGGTTGGGCAGTTAAATGGACTAATGGGGGACAATCCAAACGGATATTTGAGCTCTTGACAAAGAGACCAATTTCTGATGACTTTAAGAGTGGCTCTTTTATAGTTTGCGTTTTAGAGCGTTGGTCTGAGCCTGTCATAAGCGAATGGGCAAAATCACGTTATTGGTGGCAAACTTTTAGTTGGTCGCCAGTAAGAAATGCTGATAGTGAGAGGCTTTGGAACATAATAAATATTTTTGATTGGTCGGGTTTATCTGTTTTAGATATTGGTAGTCATTATGGCTATCACGCCTTTCGTGCTTCTAAATTAGGGGCTTATGTTTTAGGAGTTGAGACAAATGATACGACAAGAGAAACCGCTAAGGTTATAAATGAGCATATTGAGATGCAGGATGTACAATTTATAAAAAGTGATCCGGGGGAAAATTATGACGTAATATTATATTTATCCGTTCATCACCAAATAGACCCAACTTATAAGCTCTTAGCTTGTACAATCGATAAGTTAAAAACTCGTTGTAAGAGTCTCTTAGTAGAAGTAATTTTACCCCCACATTTTGGTAAGGACTTAACAGAATCGGATATTGATCTTATAATTGGTGGAAAGACTCTATTGAAATATCAACATAATGTTAGGGGCATTAGAAAAGTCTACTTATGCGAGGGGTCTCTATGACAATTCAGGGAGAGAAAAAAGAAAATACTTTGAAAAATGTAAAGACATTTTGGGACAACACTACGGTCACGAGTAGAGATTTTTATGCTAGAGATCTTGAGACAGCAACTATTTTATCGTATTTGAAATCTGATGATAAGGTTTTAGACGTTGGTTGTGGTACAGGAAGTGAAACTATTAAATTTGCTGGTAAAGTTAGGAACATAACGGGTATCGATTATTCAGAAAATATGATTATTGCTGCCAATAAGCTCATGGAAAGTCTAGAAATAAGAAATGCTAAGTTTTTGGTGTCAAACGCTTTAGATTTGCCTTTTGGGAATGAGGAATTTGATGTTGTTATTGGGGAACGGCTTTTAATTAATTTATCTGATGTAAATACACAAGTTAAAGCTACCAGAGAGATATATAGAGTATTGAAATCTGGTGGGTGTTATTTTTGTTTAGAGGTAACGATTCAAGGGCATCAAAGAGTTAATAAATTTCGAGAACTATTTGGATTGAAACCTTTAGAGAAATATTGGCATAATAATTATCTTGATGAAGAGAATTTTCCAAAATCACTTGACTATGGGTTTACTTTAGTTGAAAAGAAAAGTTTTGGTATGTATCATTTTTTGTCAAAAGTTATGCACCCTTTATTGGTACAACCTAATGAGCCTGAGTATTTATCTGAATTTAATTTAGTTGCAAATAAGATTGGAAAGAAGATACTAGATTTTAAAAGATGTAGTCATCAGGTTTTGTATCTTTTTAGAAAGAAATAAATGGGATATTTAGTTAGACATAGCAAGACTGGTTATCATAAGGCTATTATGGCTTCTCAAAGGAGAATTAATCATAATTATAGTCATTACGATAAGATTACAGATGTACTAAATTCTGAGTCTTGGAAGAGATCTAGATGTTTTATTATTGGTGGTGGGGATAGCTTGCGAAGATTTAATTTTAGTATATTGGCGGGGGAGAAGGTGATTGGAATAAATAGAGCTTATGAGTTTTATCCTGATATAGATATTTGGTATGCTATGGATACTAGTTATTATGATAGCCTGCAGGATGGGCGTATGGATAAGTTTGTAGGAGATTCTGTATATAAGAAATGGCAGGAATTAAAAGGTATAAAGATTTTTTTATCTCCAATTAATCCACACGTTTTTGCTGATAAGGTATATTTTGTTAGAAGACTAGTAGATGAAGAAGTTAGTTTAGACTTACAAAAAGGAATTTTTGGTGGAAACAATTCAGGTTTAGGCGCATTAATGCTAGCTGCTGCTTTAGGAGCAAATCCCATATATTTATTGGGATATGATTTAGGGATTACTACTAATAGTCATTGGCATTCTGGTTATCCAAATACGAAGAAAGAGAAACTCGAGCAAAAGCTCAAAAGTTATATAGAGCAATTTGAAAAAGTTGCTTATAAATTTACGGAACTTGGCATTGAGATAAACAATTTGAATTTGAATAGTGCATTAACCACATTTGCTTTTAAAAATATTGAGGATGTTATAACTAAAAAGAGAGGAGAGTAGTATGCCAACTTATAAAAATAATACAACGGAAAGAATTACGACTGAGGCTAATGCTTTAGAGCCAGGACAACAGTATTCGAGTACAGTTTATTTGGACCATGCCGCTTTAGGATTAACAAAGATTTCTGATTTGCCTATGCATAATCCGGTCATATTAGCAGGAGAATATACGGGTAACCAGACTATTAGTATCCCATTAAGTGCAAAAAGATTCAATATACATTTTTATCAAGAGGCTGGGGAATCGGTAATTTATTTTAATTCAGTTGCGAATACGCCGCCATTAAAGCTCTATAGTGGAGCTACATGGAATATTAGGGTATTTAATCGGGAAATTAATGATATTAGAATTACGTTATCTGGTGGAAGTCCCGCTTTGTGGATAATTATTGAGCCGGTATAGGAGGTGATATGTATGTGGGGTGTAGAGAATTGGGGATTGGCTGTTTTTGCTGGAGTATTGGCTTTAATTGGCAGTATGTTTTATGTTTGGGGTGGAACTGAGGATACACCAACACCAAAGCTTGCTGGAAAGTATTGGAGAAGGTTCATTGGTTCCGCGGTTATTGGTTTAGCTCCTGCTTTAATATCTTTGATTTTGGGGATGTGGGATTGGAGATATATCTTGATGTATCCAGGATTGGTAATAGTTTTTTCTTTGGGGTATGGTGGAGATACTCAGACAAAGAAGATTATTCGCCGAACTATTTTTGCAATTGGTTGCGTAGCTGTGGGTTTGATTGGAGTTTGGATACATCAGTGGAATGATGTATCGAGATGTATTATGATTATGCAGGCGGTGATAGGATTTGGTAGTATTTATCTTGGTGTTAAAAATCCTTATAAGAGCGCTCCAGTTGAGCAATTTTTAGTTTGTTTATTGTTAACAGTGACGATACCATTTTGGCCTTGGATTGGCTAAGAAAAGGAGGAGATTATGTTATTTCAATTATTTGGAAATAAGGTTACAAATTTGGTCGCCATGATATTAGGAGTTCTACAGTTGGCTTTGCCAATTTTTAAAGAGGCTTTGGTTGTTGTTGCTAGAATCTGTGGAGTAATTTTCTTTTGGACGGACGTCGACGAAAGAGTGATTAAGAAAATGAATGAGATTTATGATTTGATTTATAATCTATATGAGCAGTTTAAGAACATGTGGTTGGCTATGTATAGGTAAGGAGGTAATTGATGGAATGGTTGACAACGATTTTAAAATTAGTATTTGAGCTTCTGAAATACTGGATAGAAAGAAGTAAAGAGAAAAAGGTTGAAAGAAAAGAAGCCTTAGATGTTGTAATGCAAGGATTAAAAGAGAAAGATAAATCAAAAGTGACTGTAGGGTTTAGCAGATTAAATCGTATCTAAAATGGGGTGAGTTATGAGATATTTAAAATTTGGTGTAGTAATGCTTTGTTTGATTTTGATTGCAGGATGCGCTACGGCTGGTAGAATAGTATTATATCCAATTCAAGATACGGATATAATTTTTATCAAGAAAGGAGATCAGTTGCATTTTTCTGATGGAAAAGTAATACAGCTTGAAAAAGATGGATGTTTTGTTTCAGACTTATATATGGAAGAGGTATTAAGAATTAAGGTTGGAAAGTAGTTTTATGTTTAAGCCTCTTATAACGTTATAATATAATAGGAGGCTATATGGTAGGATTGTGACTATTTTAAAATATCCTTATTGGGTAAAGAACTTATCTGGTAGGGATATTTTTATATGTGAAAAATGTTGAAGATTGTTCTTGACATTTTTAGAAAAGTATGCTATAATATATGTATAATCCTTAATAAGCTCTTTGACAATCTGGCCGGGCGAGAAGGCAATGAACCTGAAAGGGTGTTAAAACCGTAAGCCCTAAATGAGTATCGTTAAGAGATTAAACTATAAGGAAGGTGCTAAATGATTAAAGATTATATTGAAGTTAAACCACAAAAGATTAATCTCGGTAATTTGGGGTTACATAATGCCTGTTCCTATTATGTAGACAAAGACCCTAAAAATTATCCAATTGCTTGGTTCGGGAAAAAAAACGAACAAGAATTTATGATTTTTCCTGACAAACCCGAAAATTGTCCAAAGGGTTATCAAATAAGGAAACAATTTGATAATCCAACAGAAGCTCTTTGGGATTACGCAAAAGGGATAGAAGAAGAACATAAAAGTTTAACAGATGTCCAAATTAATACACCTGCGAATTTTCGTGGTAGGAAACGTTGTGCTCGCTGGGAAGATGAAAAACGCAGAAGAGGATTAACAACCTAAACTAAAAGGAAATCTCATAACCGCACTCAAGCCAGATTGTCAAAAGAAACAGGAGAACCAAAGAATGAAGCCGATTTGTCCAGACTGTAAAAGTCAAGAAATACGTTATGTAAAGACCACTAAAACATATTGGTGTCGCCGTTGTGGTAGAGAGTGGAAAAGGGGGGAGAAAAAATGACTATTAAGCAAAAAAGAAAAACAAGGAAAATTAAAATTGATTTATCAGGGGTACAAGGAAACGCTTTTTGTCTTTTAGGATTAGCCCAAGACATCAGCCGAAAGTTAGAAAAGACAGAGGAAGAAATTGATAAGATTAGAGCTGAAATGAAATCTGGCGACTATGAGAATTTAATCCAAGTTTTGACAGAGAATTTGGCGAATATGTTGACTTATACAGATAGGGGGCGGGAATGATTTATTCTCGCTATGGATGTGAATTGAAAGATTTACATAAAAAGGTTTCTCCTAATGGAGAAGTATCTAACGAAATAATTATTGCCACAAGGATAGACGATGGAGCAATAAAAGAATATCATATTTCTCAATTAACAGCCACAAATGGAATACAAGAGATTATGGAAGTACTAAAATGAAAGGAATCCTTGGTGAGACGGGTGGGAATTAAATATCCAAAATATTCTAAGAAACAAGATCGACGATGTAAGTTAACAGAGAAAGATATAGTAGATATTCGTTTGGCGTATTCCTTGGGGGTTCCTATATTTAGATTGGCTAGTAGGTATGCTGTAAATCGGAATACTATTATGTATTGGACGAACAAAAAGTATAGGGAACATGAGTTGCGAAGGGGTAGATTAAGACCTCGGCATATTAAGGAGAAAGGTTGGTATAGAAGACACGTTGAGAGAAAATTAGAAATACAACCTAAGGAGTATAGAAAGTATTTAAGGAATAAGGAAAAGAAGAGATCCGACAGGCGGCGGAATACGAAGAGTTATAGGGAATATCATATTAAATATAGGAAGGTTCATAGAGAAGGGCTTAAGCAGTACGCAAGGGAGTATCTTAAGACGCATAGGGAAAAATTACGTAGGGAGTCAAGAATTCGTTGGAAACTATGGAGCTTAAGAAAACGTATGAGAGAGCTAGAAATCAATAGCTAAGTTTAAGACTAGTAAGTTAGTAAAGAAAGGAGGACAAAATGACAGCTTTATCCGAAAAAGTTTCAATGGAAGATTTTAGTACATGGGTAGATAATTTATCTTTAGATGGTCTGGTTAAGCTGGCTATTAAGCAGCAGATTGAAATAAGAGACCAAGAATTAAAAAGTTTAAGGCGGAAATTAAAGAGAGCTTTAAGAAAGGATTGAGGTGAAAAGAATGATAAACTGGGATGTAACAAAAGAGGATAATATCTTAATAGGGAAAATAGTTCAAAGAGCCATAGAAACAATTACTTCAAACGGAGGACAACCGGACGCTTTGGGATTAAGTATGGATATCACTGCGTGCCACCTAAATGGTTGCCCCTTAAATCTTAGTAAATTATTAAATGCTGATGATTTTAATTTTTCCCACGACATAATGGGCATTAGTCAACATATCAATAGGCATACTGGAAAACTTGGAGATTGTTTTTTACCTCGCTGCACAGAATAGTTTATGAGCTCAGAATTATTTGTCATTGAACACTCAGAGGAAAGGAGAAAAGATGAGTAAGATTTCTATTGATAAAGAAGATTTAAGAAAGGTGCTTATGTTAGTTGAAGATAATATGCACACTTCTGCCTCGGCAAGTGGCTTGGAACTTCGAGCTAAAAATCTGAAAGAAATGGAAAAAGAATTATTGGCTATGTTAGAATTAACTAGAGAGGAAGCCGAGGATGAGTATTGGAAATATGTAGAAGAGAATGAAAATTAAGGGGGTCTTTTGGAAAGAGTTAAACTTTTTATAGCTAACCAAAAATTAGCGACTTGTTATTACTTTAAAAATCCTAGCCTTACGCCTAATGGTTGTTGGCTATATTTTCAGCCTCGTTGTTATACTTGTAAACATTATCGAAGAAAGGAGAAGAGAAGATGATTTGTGTAGAGTGTAAGCAGAATAAGCTTAAACTATGTATTATTTTATTTGTGAAGATTGTCTTAAGAAAGGTAACAGGAAACATATCAGAAGTGATGAAGATAAATTAAAGATTTTAGAGACGGTCATTGAACAGGTTAAGGTGCCGGGATACGTTCCAAAGGCTGGAAAAGTTGTTGTGGATTTATACAAAAAGAATGAGTTGAGTAATATTGAGGATTGTTTATATGTTATTGCTGAATTATTACATTATTGTACAATATAGGTCTTTTGAATGGTAAAAGCCTTTCGAGAATTAGTTGTAATCAACTTTTATATGGTATATCATATCAAACCATTTGGTAAATGAACGGAAAGAGGGGGTAGTAGAAATGACAGATATTGAAATAAACGATTTAGGACATCGCTGTTGGGGGCGTCTTTTGTTCTATGGACATTAACTGCTACTAATTACGATTGCCCTTTTGTGCTAAGGGTGTTAGCTCTGATAATTTTTCTCTATTTTCTTTATTTTGGGGCTGAAAGATTTACTAAAGGGTATAGAAAAATATTTTAGTATTTAATGATTTAATTTTGATAAAAGTTTTATAAGGGAAGAAGGTAAAAAATGGTAAAAGTAATTAAGGTTAAGAAGATTTGTAAGGTGCCTCAATGCGGTAGGACGGTTTATGCTTTGGAATGTTGTCGTAGACATTATATTTCATTCAGACGTAGTGGAGATCCCCTTTTTAGAAGGAAACCTCGGGGTAAGTGCAAAGTACCATTATGTGGTAGAACTGTACATGCTAAGGGTTATTGCTCGAAGCATTATGAAAGATTTAAAGCTCATGGTGACCCCCTTATTAGAAAGAGCCCGCGAGGAGCCTCTAATGTTAATTGGAAGGGGGGTGTTTCATATTATAAGAATCATTTTGAATTAAAGAAGAATCAGAAGATGCGGTTGAAGTATACTAAGAATAAATGTGAAATTTGTGGAAAGCCCGCAAAGATAGTTCGACATATTGGTGATTTACAAGATCATTCATTTGAGAAGTTACAAGCTGTTTGTAATAGATGCTTTGGGACAGGAATGAGGAAGAGGAAACACACTTCAAAATATCGAAGGGAATTTGGTTACACCTTAGTTGATATAGCAAAGAAATTAGACTGTTCTATTGAGTTTATTTATGGACTATTAGATCAGGATAGGGGTAAAAAAGTTTTAGTGGAGCTACTTAAGACGAGTGAAAAATGTTGAAGAAAGTTCTTGACATTTTTAGAAAAGTATGCTATAATATATATAATAAACCTTTAAATAAATAGAGGGGGGTGATAGAGATGAGAGAGATAAAGTTTAGAGGGTTAGATGAATATGGTATATGGCATTATGGATATTTTTGGATTGCCCCTGACGGAACTTGTTTTATAAAAGAAAAAATAGATGAAACACACTCCGCCGATTTTGAGGTAAAACCTGAAACTGTGGGTCAATACACTGATCGAAAGGACAAGAACGGAAAAGAGATTTATGAGGACGATATATTGAATGTTGATAACAATAAGCGTATTTGTAAAGTTGTATGGTTTCAGCCAGAGGCTTGTTTTGATACCGAACCCCTATATATAATTGATAAGTATAGCCCTTTTCAAGGATTAAGAAATGTGGATTGGTCGTCTCGAACAGAGGTGATTGGTCCCTGTTGCGAGAACGTGACGTTATTAAAAGGTACAAAATAAGGAGGGAGAAATGAAAAGACTTAAAATAGTATTAGAAAAAATAGTTGAAGAAGAACTGAAAAAAATGCTACATCGTAAAAGTTTTAAATCTTTAAAAGCCACCAGTAAACAGAAAAGAAGATGGCTTAGAAATGTGGTTAGAAGCCTTATGGGAGCATTTGCCAAAGATGAAATCAGAGATTATTTATATGAAGAAATTATGATTTACGAAGACAGGAAGAAGAGGACTAATGAGTAACATAAGAACGTTACCAAAAAAGATGATTAAAGAGTCTTTAAAGATTTTGGTGAACTGCAGAGATTTGGACGATAAACAAACCAAAAGATTTAGTATAGAAGAGATCCAGAATGAGGTAAGAAAAATGGTAAAGGAAAATGAGCATATTCTTGATTGCTATCCACAGGAAGTTGTTTTGGAGGCTTTTGAGAGATTAAGAGCTGGAGGATCTCGTTGGAGAACCAAGGCTTTAAGAGGGTGGTAGGGCTTCTTTAAGAGGGAAGTGGCAATATTCCTAAGACATAGAGAACAGTTAAATTAGGAGTTACACACATGCGTAAGGTATCCAAGGAGGAAGTAAGCAAATTACAAGATGGCTATAATGAAGTCATAACTCGAAAATGCACCAAATGTGGAAGATTGGTTAAAATTCATACTACGAGGGGTGGAGAGAATACGCCTATGACACTGGAGAAAAGGGCTTCTTATATTTGTATTATATGTCGACCATTAAAGAAACCGAATAAAGACAGAGATATTTAATGTAATAAAGAATAGGAGGTGCTCTATGAAGAAATGGTTAATTATTTTGATATTTATATTGGCCTGGCTGTTATTTTTATGGAAGATAGAAGATCCCTTATTTTTGTTGATTCAGACACCCTCGGAGATAATTTATCCGGAAGATACCGATGGCGATTTTGTTCTTGAGGATGTAGAAAAGTTATTATTCATAATTGCACAAGCTGAATCCAGCGGGGGTAAATTTTTAGTTGGTGACCAAGGTAGAAGCCTTGGAAAGTACCAGATATGTGCCTTAATTGTTCGGGAGTATAATCGAGTCCATAACACCCAGTATCGTCATATTGACTTATTGAATCCTGAGGTAGACGATATGGTAGCTCGATGGCAGATTCAGAAAATCATTAGTATTTTAAAGGAGCAAGGCCACTACAGCTTGGCTAAGGTAATACACTTTTGGAATAGAGGACCTAGAGCGCTTAAGGAGGCCACCCCTCGCTACCATAAGAATTTGGTATATTGTGGGATTTATCAGAAAGAAAAGTGATAGGGACTAAACTGGAGAGAAGACAATAGGAGGTTTTAATGGAAAAAGAGTGTGATTGTATTGTTGGCTATGAGCTCCATGGTGATGGATATGGTAACGAGGATGGTCCATGGATAGAACCGGTAAGAAGAGGTTGCGTAAAGAAACCTTGGGATTATAATATATTAAGTTGCCCAACGAGGTTTTGTCCAAGTTGTGGAAAGAAAATTATAATGAATTTTTGAAATGGAGGTAAAAGAGAGAGAGTCAAAAGAAGCGAAAAGACGTTATTATAAAATAAAGAGAAGGAGGGATGTAATGTCAATAACCACTTTTAAAAAAGAACTTGAAATACTAATAAATAAATATTCTTTAGAAAATAGTAGTGATACGCCAGATTATATATTGGCGGATTATTTAAGTGGGTGTTTAGACTTGTTTAATTCTACTTTAGCCGAAAGAAAACGATGGTACAACAGCACGATGAGTAAATAGGGAGGGCGACTATGAAATGCCCGGAATGTGGTGCTGAAATGATTCTTCGCAAAAGTAAATATGGGATGTTTTATGGTTGTTCTCGGTTTCCATTATGTAAAGGAACACACGGAGCACACCCAAATGGGAAACCCTTAGGATTCCCTGGGAATAAACACCTTAAAAGGTTAAGAATGTTAGCCCATAAAGAACTTGAAAGACATTTTGGTAAGTGGGATGGAATGGACAAGAAGGCAAAATCTAAGATGTATAAATGGTTAAGAGAAAACACTAAATCGGGGCATATTGGAAATATGGGAAAAGCAGAAATAATAAAATTATTTACCCATTTAAAGAAGGAAGGGGTGATTTGAGATGACTATTCATATTGGGATAATCATAGATAAAAGTTATTTTAAGCCCTATGAATATATCAAGGACGGTAAAATATATTTATATAAAATTTGTCCTTATTGTGAAGAAAAAGTTGAGCTGGGATTTGGGACACTTTCCGAGAGAGGAAAATTTGCAACCACATTACCGCATAGGTGTAAGCATTGGGCGGATGAAGCAAGACGACAGAACGGATATATTGATTATTTATTACAAGAAAATGGTTTTGTGTTTAAAAACCCCGAACTATTAAAGGAGCCGAAATGATAACCAGAGAAGATAACCTAAAGGAGATAGTTAAGCATTATCGTTTATACAAGTTTATTCCTCAAGACCAGATAGAAGGAGGTAAAAATGTTTAAAATTAAGTTGACTGCCAGCTGTCCTGAATGCAATGAA
>Ga0265297_10003940_pt1 | contig 25383 bp, 25 predicted proteins | sample Munlanlwell13791_FD_192502 | JGI IMG/M metagenome (GOLD analysis project Ga0265297, IMG submission 192502) | Leachate microbial communities from a municipal landfill in Southern Ontario, Canada - Leachate well 137-91 | ecosystem: Engineered > Solid waste > Landfill > Unclassified | place... | reverse complement strand
GGCGGCGCGCCGTCTAGGGTGTTTTGTCCACAGTTCGACGCGAAAAGTGCCACGCAGTTTTCTGCCAAAACTGAGTGGCACTATTTCGCTAGAACTATGGACAAAACTATGGTCCGAAAATATGTCTTTCGACACGGCCCATCCGTGAATTCAGCGCGCAAATTTCGACATCGTGATCCTGGTGCAGCCTTACCAACCCGTCCATCTGGTCCGTCAGCCTGTTCTCGACTTCGTGCAGCTCTTGCTTGGTCGCAAGCTCGTTGTACATGTAGTCCTTCATGCTGATGACCTCCTCAACCAGTTTGTTCTGCACAATCTCCATCGAGACCTGCCGTTCCCTCATGCCCACAAACCTGCCCTCGAGGCCATCAAACCTGCCCTCGAGGCCATCAAACCTGCCCTCGAGGCCATCAAACCTGCCCTCGAGGCCATCAAACCTGCCCTCGAGGCCATCAAGACGCCCATCGATGCCGTTGAGGCGGCCGTCGATGCCGTCTATGCGGCCGTCAATGCTGTTCAAGCGGCCATCGATGCCGCCCAGGCGGCCATCGATCACTTCCAGCTTAGAGAGTATCTTCTCCTCGTTGTTCATACGCGGTCATGTTATCAGAATTACCGCCGCGAACCTAGCAGAGCCCACCAATAATCGCAAGTCTGGCCAGCTATGCTATACTTTTTGCGTATTTACGGACGGAAATCCACAGCCCCATGCGCCTGTTCGGAGGGAAAAAACGCGTGACCAAACGTGAATTGGTGAGGACCATCACCGACTGGACGGTCTATGGTTTTTCGCGCGACCTGACCCAATACTTCCACCTCGACCTTTTCCCGGACATGAAAAAGTTGTTCGACGGGATGAACGAGGAGCGGCGCGCTAGGGCGATCGGCGAACTAATCATCCTGCATATCTTCGGGATGCTGGAGCAACTCTTTCTCGCCGGTGCGACATTCGAGATACAGGACGAGTTCAGGAGAGCGGTCATGAACATGATCGCTCTCGACCTGCCGCGGGACATGGAACCGAAACAGCTGATGGAGTACAGATTCGCGTATTATCGCAAGATCTGGGGCGAGAATAACCGTTCCGGCAAGCTCGGGGCCGCGGTCGCGGAGAATATCTTCAGCGCCGAGGAGTTGGCAAAACTGCCGGCAGTGAAACTCCTGGCTGAACGCGCCATCATGAAAGCGTTCGAGGAATACATGAAAGACACGCAAAAAATGCTGGAAGGATACGATTTGGTGAAACTCAAGGAAGAGTGAGAATAGGACAGAAGAGGCGTTAGGGCATTTATCCCCAGATTGAAGCGAAATACAGGCAGTCTGTTTCGTTCCGAAACAGGCTGTCTGTTTTCGTTTAATCTGGGGATAAATGCTTACGCGGAAACTCCCTCCTGCCCCTCAAGAACAATTGACCCCTCCCGTCGCCCGTGCTAACGTCATCGGACGGCGTTTTTGATATCGCCGGCACGTACATTTCAAGAAGGAGGTGCGCTTTGCGACGGATGCTGAAAATCCTGCAGCTACTTTGGGTGTACTGCCTGGACTGGCTCGTCACGTTGCTCGTCTGGCCGATCTCGGTCCTACGGCGCGGCGTCATCATCCGCAACGCGATCCGGACACGACGCGCGGGCATGCAGACCGCGGTGGTGACCTACACGCGGCCGGACGACTGGAAGCGCGTCGTGCTCGTCGGCACGATGCACGTGGCCGATCGCGAGTACTTCGAGGAGCTGAACGATCTCATCGATGCGGAAGAGCGAGACGTCGACAGTACCATCCTGTACGAACGGGTGCGCAAGAACGAAGAACCGTTACCGGACGGTGACCGCTCGCCCGCAGCTCTCCTGGAACGCGCCTTCGGCGGACTGCACGGCCTCTACCGGTACATGGCGGCGGCCACAGGTCGGGCGATGCAGATGGACGTCCTGTGTCCGCGGGACAGCTGGATCAATACCGACCTGACCGGACGCGAGGTCGCCAGGCGGTCGGCGGAGACCTGGGTCGTCCAGTATCTGTCCATGACAGGGGTGTTGGACCGGGTCGCGAAGATCGCCAGACCTAAGGGCGGCATCCCCAAACCGCCGCAGCAGCCATACTTCGTGGCTTCGTATCAGTCCGAGGTGTCCATGCGCGCCATGCACCTGTCGGTCCCGCTGCAGGCGCTGCTGCTGTTGTTGCCGAAACAGGCGACGCCGATACATACCATCCTGACCGAACGCAACGAGGTCGCGGCCGAGGGCATTATGAAAGCACTCACCGACTCCGACAACGTGGTGTCCATCTGGGGCGCCGCGCACCTGCCGGGGATCGGGAAACTGCTGAAGCGCCACGGCTTCGTGCTCTCGCGCAAGCACGTCAAGTGGTTCACCTGCTGTCGCTTCCGGCGCTACGGCCTCTGGGACATCGTAAAGTACGCCTTCACCGGACGGTTCAGGACAGAGTAGACGACGATCCGAAGACGGACCCCGATGGGTACGTCTTTTTTGTTTTTATCCACAGTTCGACGTCAAAAGTGCCACGCAGTTTTGCATCAAAACTTCGTGGCACTATTTAGCTAGAACTGTGGATAAAACATCCTACCCCAACACCGCCTTGATGCGGCGGATGCCGGCAGATGAAGACTCTTCCTTCAGCAGACGGAAACCGCCGAGTTCACCGGTGTGCGTGACGTGCGGCCCGCCGCAGATCTCAATCGAGAAATAGTCCGGATCGTTGCCGATGAAGTAGACCTTGATGTCGTTGCCGAGCTTGGTGTACTTGTCCTCGAAGAGTCCGATAGCGCCCTTGGCCTTCGCCTCCTCGACCGTCATCATCTCGAAACGCACCGGCAGATCGGCCCGGATCTGTTCGTTGACGATGCGCTCGGCTTCGGTTTTCTGCTCGTCCGTCATCTTCTCGCCGTGCGTGAAGTCGAACCGCAGACGGTCTTTGGTGATGTTCGAACCCTTCTGCTCGACATGATCCCCGAGCACCATCCGCAGCGCCCGGTGCAGGAGATGGGTCGCGGTGTGCAGGCGCGTCACCTCTTCCGAATGGTCGGCGAGGCCGCCGGCGAACTTCTGTTCCGCTCCGGTCCGCGACAACTCCTGATGTGCCTTGAACCTGTCCTCGAACGCCGGCACGTCGACCGGCTTACCGATCACTTCCTCGGTCATCTCGCGCGGGAAACCGAACGTCTCATATAGATAGAAAGCTTCGTCGCCCGGAATGACATCCGCTTCCGCGTATTTGCGGCCCAGCTTCTCGGCCTCCACGAGGCCTTTCTCAAGCGCCCGGCCGAACTTCTCCTCCTCGGCCGCGATCTCCGCGAGCACTCGTCCGCGGTTCTTCTCCATCTCCGGATACGCATCGGCGTAATCGCGTACCACAACCTCGGCCAGTGCGCCGACGAACGGCATCTCCATGCCGAGCTGGCGTCCATACCGATAGGACCGCCTGATGAGCCGGCGCAGGACATATCCCTGATCGAGGTTGGACGGCGTCACACCGCGCGGATCACCCAGGATGAACACCGCGGACCGCACATGATCGGCGATGATGCGGATGACGCGGTCGGTCGCTTCTTCTTCGCCGTACTTCACGCCGGCGCGCTTCTCGATCTCCGCGATAAGCGGTTTGAACAGATCGGTCTCGAACACCGACTTCGCGCCCTGTAATATCATCGTCAGCCTTTCCAGGCCTCCGCCGAAATCGACGTTCTTCTGCGTCAGCGGCTCGAACGAACCGTCCGCGTGCTTGAAGTACTGCATGAAGACGTCGTTGCCGACCTCGACGTAGCGCCCGCAGGAACAGGCCGGTTCGCACGGTTCCGCGCCCTGCCAGCCGTGCGCGTGCTTGGTCCTGTCCTTGTCGCCGAGGACGTCATAGAAGATCTCGGAATCGGGTCCGCACGGTCCGGTCTGACCGGCCGGACCCCACCAGTTCTCGGATTTCGGATACGGGAAGATGCGGCCGTCGGGCTTGATGCCGCTGTCGGTGAACAGTTTCCGCCAGATCGCGATTGCGTCATCGTCGCGCGGCGCGTCTGCATCGCCCTCGAACACCGTCGCGTAGACACGCTTCGGATCGAGTCCGAGCTCCTGCGTCAGGAACTCGAACGTCCAGGGGATGGCCTGCTCGCGGAAATAGTCGCCCAGGGACCAGTTGCCGAGCATCTCGAAGAACGTCAGATGCGTGGCGTCGCCGACCTCGTCGATGTCGCCGGTGCGGACGCACTTCTGCACGTTGACCAGGCGCTTGCCCTGAGGATGCGCCTCGCCCATCAAGAACGGCACCAGCGGATGCATGCCAGCCGTCGTGAAAAGCACGGTCGGATCGTTCTCCGGAATTAGCGAAGCCGATGGAATTACGGCATGGCCGCGCTCCGCAAAGAATTGCAGATATTTCTTACGAATGTCGCTTGATTTCATATGCGCTCATTCATCATTGCGAGAGGGCCTTGAACCGGTCGCTTGCGCTACGGCCTAGGACGACCGTGGCGATCTCTTCGCGAGCTCCGTGTCGCTTCGCCGCCGTCGTTCGCAAACGACGCGGCTTCGTTCCTCGTGATGACAAACAATATCGGATATCCCTATATATCGCACTCACCCGACATATTGCCGAAACACTCCCACCCGGACTCCGCGCCGTTCAGGAAAATCTTATACTTCGGACGGTACTGCCTAACGGTCGCCTCGATCTGTTCCTTGAAACGCGGACTGTCGCAGGCGCCGGACAGCATCGTCTCGCCGCTGATCCAGACCTCGGTCGTCGCACCGTCAGCGCTCCGGATCTGGTCGACCTTCAGGGTCGATTGCCAGAGGGAGTTGTGCATGTCGTTCAGGGTCGATTCCCTGACCGAGAACAGCGTCATCAGCGCGTCATAGACGACATCGCTCGTCGCCGCCTCGCGCGACACGCGGACGTAGCCGATGCGGTCCTGGCAGCCGAACGTCCCGCTCTCGAGCCGCTCTATCCCTTCAGACGGCGCTTGCTTCCCTTCCGTCAGCACCATCGCGACCGGCAGCAAGTTCTCGATAGAGTCTGCCTCCCGGCGCGTGGCCGCGTTGATTTCGGCAGTCGCCTCATTGGACTGATTCAGTGCGGAGACGGGCACGGAAATCGGCTTGAGCGCGTCTTCCGCCGCCTTATCGGCTTCTTCGGTGCACCCTGCTCCGGCGAGCAAGAGTACTATTCCAGCGATGATGATGGGATGACGTAATTTCATATTCCAGCCTTTAGTTGACGGTAGAATGATAGCTGACACGAGGGGTTAGGGCAATAAGAGAGCCTAAAGCTAAAAGCCGAGAGCTGAAAGCTTGCACTGGTTATATTCCTCTGGCGTCGTAAAATGGCAACGGAATCGAGAACTAAAAGACGAAAAATTCCACATGCCAACGAAACTCCCCTGACTCACGTCCGGGGTATCTTCAATCTGCGGCCGAGCCTTCCGCTCCGCGGCCACTGTTACTCTCGTGCTGACGCCCGGGGTTTTGCGAGCCCTGGACTGGGCGCGCATAAAAAACGGACCGCCCATGAGCGGTCCCTCGTCGACTAGTCAGACCCGACCCTCTCCTTGATCCAGTCGGACACCGGGCTGAAGTCCTCGGTGACGGCCACCTTCCCGAAGCGCTCCAACATGCCGCGTCGCCGCTTCTCGTCCGGCGCGAAACCGAAACGGTTCTTCTTGCGCCCGCCGATGTTGCGGTCGGAGAGGCTGTCGCCGACGCCGATGATGCGCCCCGGACTGATCCCGTGCTTGGCGGCGAATCGCGCTGACCAGACGCCCTTGGTCGACGGCAAGACCAGCGTTGATTCGTCCCAGCCGCAGTACAGGCCTGTCGCCAGGTCGATCTTCAGCCGAAGAGCGTAGACCTCGTCGACGAGATCGAGCGCGTCATGCGCAGCGAGCACCATGTTGACGAACGGCCGTACGCCGAACGACACGATGGCGACCGGCACGTCGCGCTCCTTGAGCCAGTGCAGACACTCGAGCGCCCCGCGCCGAAACTCGGCCGCGACGAGAAGTCGGGCGGCGAGAAGCGGGGTCAGCTTGGCCTGCTCCAGGAACATTGCCGTCTCGTTGAAAATCCAGGCGATCTCGTCCTCCTGCGTCAGTTTGCCGCGCAGCGCCAATTCAAGATAGCGCTCAATCAGCGCGTCGAAACGCGCGATGTCCCCCGGAGCGAATCCGATCCCTTGTTTCAAGATCCTGTAAAGCGAGATGAACCGCGGATCGACCAGGGTCCCATCGAAATCAAAGACCGCGCACCATCTGTCTTTCGTCGGCACGATGCCTCCTGTGTCGCCTGTATGGCGAGAGTGAAATGTAGCACAGGCGGCGCGCAGGGTCAATCGTGGCAAGAGATACATAAGAAAAAGACGCCCCGTAGAGCGTCGTGCGAGCGTCACTGCATCCGTGGCCGATTCGATGGAACCGGCTTTCGGCGCCGCAGCTTGCGGCCGATGCGCCGCCAGAAGCCCATGGTCCGGAGCCGCCTGAAGCTGCTCACCATGGGCCAGCAGCAGAACGCGCCGAAGATCAGCATGACCACGTTGGCCAGGACCGCGCCGAGCACCAGCTGCGAGAACGCCAGGATGCCCGAGAGCACCATCGCGGCGAACGTGACCCACTGCGCAGCCTTCCACTTGCCCCGCTGCTGGAGCCCCGGCGCGCCGAAGATGGCGGCGATCGCCAGGACCATGATGTAGATCCCGTACTGCTGAAAGAACGCGGCGATGACGACCAGAATGCCCATCTCGTCCTCCTTACCCGGGTGTAGGATAGCACAATCGGCAGAGCGCGAAAGCACGAAAGCAAGACAGCACGATAGCGATGATTTTTCCGAACAAATTTATGAAATCTAGCAGGCCGTGGACGGGATGCAGTGCGCCCGGCTGGACCGAGCGACGACGCGCCCCGCCACTGTATTTCATCAAAGAGGGCGGGGTCCCGCCATCGGCGGGAAGGCGTACTGGAAAGGTACGGTGAGCTAGGAGCGAGGGAAGCCGAGTGCCCCGCCACTGATATCTCATCAAAGAGGGCGGGGTCCCGCCATCGGCGGGACAATGCGCCCGGTCCAGGGCCTGCAAAAAAAGACCGGACCCAACGAGTCCGGAATGGGCGCTAGCGCCCGATGAGCCGCTTCAGCCGCTCTTTGACGACCTTCCAGAAGCCGATCACGTGCAGCATCTTGCCGTTCTCGTACGCCGGCCAGCAGAACGTCAGCCCGATGAGCGCCGACATCCACGACTGGAAGAAGATTCCCATGAACAGGCACTGCAGGCCCATCCAGCCTGAGATCGCCATGGCGCCGAGCGAGACCGCGATGCCGGCCTTCACGTACCTGCGCTTCAGCAGCCAACGGGCGATATAGGATCCGGCTATCGCCGCGATGATATAGATCGTGAACTCGGACATCGTTTCCCTCCTCCCGGATCCGTCCGGGACCGCTCACACTTCGTGAGATGCCGACCTTATCGCCGAACTGCGAAACCGTCAATCTCCCCTTCGACCCCAAAATGAAATTCTTTGGACTCATATCCGAAGTATCTTCGCTCTACGACCGAGGTGATAGTGAAAGAAGCGACGATTCTTCTTTCACTCCCGATGCGCCCAGTCCAGGGCTCGCATAAAACAAAAACCGCCGAGGGGCGGTCCGTGACGAGGTTCAGCGACTTTCAGCCTCCTCGAGACTGTTTCGGATGCGGGACAGCGATCCCGAGCTTGAGCGCATTCCACCACAAGATGACCGAGATGAATCCGATGATGCCCGCGCCGATGTAGTAATGATGTTCACCGAGGAAGTAGCCGTACCCCGCGAACGCCAGCGCGAAGAAAGAAAAGGTCAGCGAGCTGAAACAGCGGCAGGCGAGCAAAGCCCGCCCCAGTGCCTTATCGCCGATCCACCCCTTGTGGCGGACGTGCAGCGCCGCGCTCTGGACGATCAGCACCACCACCCAGACCCCCGCGCAAATGAACAATCCCGGTTTCACCGCTCCCCATTCACAGAGCGTCCTGACGAATTCCATCACTCCTCCTCTATATCTCTAGACCTCCGGCATCTTAAACCGCCGGTCCGTTCCGGTCAAACCTCGTATCGCTTCAGGTGCGCGCGGTGATGACCGCTCCGCCGAGACAGACGTCTCCGTCGTAAAAGACGACGAACTGGCCCGGCGCGACGGCGCGCTGCGGCCTCTCAAAAACGACTCTTAATTCTTCTCCGCTTCCAAGCTCCCCCGCTCCCCCGCTTCCAAGCACCTGCACCACACACTTCTCCAACGGCTGCCTGTACCGGATGCGCGCCTCGCACTTCAGGGGGAACTGCGGAGCCTGTCCCGAAATCCAGTGCGCTTCAGCGGCCCCTAGGCTATCTGAATACAACTCATCCGGTCGCTCGCCGCGCGCCACGACGAGCGTGTTCCTGGCACGGTCCTTCTCAACGACGAAATGCGGCGTCGCGTCGCCGATGCCGAGCCCGTGCCGCTGTCCGATGGTGAACGGCGCGATGCCGTGATGTACGCCGACGACGCGGCCGTCAGTGGTGACAATCGGTCCCTTGCGCGGCGGGATTACGCGCTCAAGGAACTCTGACAGATCGACCTGACCGATGAAGCAGATCCCTTGGCTGTCTTTCTTCTCCGCGACCGGCAGACCGCCTTCGCGAGCGAGCGCTCGCACCTCGGACTTCTTGAGATGACCGATCGGGAACATCGTCCGCGACAGCTGCTCCTGGGTCATCGTATGCAAAAAATAAGATTGATCCTTATTCTCATCAACTCCGGCGAGGAGATTGAAACAGTTTTCGGCCTCTCTCACCGTATCACCACAGCGGGAACCGCTCGGCTCCGCCTCGCTACGCGGGGACCGGCCGGCATGCGCCGGCCTAGCGGGAAAAGAATCTCTTCCCGCTCTTCCCGCTCTAACAATTCTGGCATAATGCCCCGTCGCCACGAAATCAGCCCCCTCCGCGAGCGCCTGCCGCAGGAACAGTCCGAACTTGATGCGGCGGTTGCACATCACATCCGGATTCGGCGTGCGGCCAGCCTCATATTCACGGATCATGTAATCCACGACCTCCAACCGGTAATCCTTCTCGAAATCGAAAGTGACGAGCGAGATGCCGAGCTTGTCGGCGACCGCTTGCGCGTCAGCGCGCTCCTTCCTCCAGGCGCAGGTGCCGGTCACTGGGTCTTTGGTATCTGACCAGTTCTTCATGAAGGCGCCGACGACCTCATACCCCTCGCGCAACAGCAAAAGCGCGGACACGCTTGAATCGACGCCGCCGCTCATCCCTACATACACTTTCTTGCGCTTGGTATCAGCCATAACATTGGAGTATAGAGCGATTCGGGCGTTTTGTCCACAGTCCGACGCAAATCCTGATTCATGTCGACAAAAAGAAAAGAGGCCGTAGCCTCTGTCTCCCGCTAGCGGTTCGCCGCGCCAGACACGTCCGATGCGACCTCCCTCGCCCTCAAGTTCACAAGCATCTCCCGCGCCATCTCGCGAAGAGTCACGGCGAAGCCACTGTCATCCCCGATACGGTACTTGACCGTATATTCGAGCGCGGCGATGAGCTCCGGTCCGCCGGCACCGGCTTCGTTCAACGCCATCAGAATCAGATACCGCCGTCGCGCCTCGGTTATGGCACCCTGGAACGTGCTCGGTTCTCCGTAGAGACGCCGCATGAGCAGAGACCGGTCATCGGCGCGATTCCGCGTCTTCACCAGACGGAGAAAAGCCTCCTCCTGGCGCCTGTACCATCCGCCCGAGAAATGCTCATCGTCATCAACGACGGATATCGTATCGAGTCCGCGCACGAGATCTTCCGGAAGCAGCTGCAGAAGCGGTGCCTCCGTATCGGTGCCGCAATCGGACCCGTCCCAGCTATCGCTGTCGATTTGCCTCCAGTAGTCGCCGAGGTTCTCCCTCGGATCTAACAGGTCGGCACGCGCCGCGGCACATCTGTCCGCGCGCTCCAGCATCTCGGTCAACCTTGCGGATTCGGGGCTTTCCGTCGCATCCGCCGCCGTTTCTTCTGCCGAGGCGGCCTCCGCAAACAAGTCCTGCAGGTCCGACGTGACCAGGCCGAGGCCGAATATGGCCGTCATGATGACGAGCACACCGGCGCTATAGAACCAGAACGCGATCGGAGTCGCCGCGAGCGCCTCGCCGCAGGACTCCTTCCATTCCCCGGTGCCGAGCTTGCCGCCGCGGTAGGGCGTCTGCGCCTCGCGACGGAGCCGCACCCGCGCCGCCACGGCCCAGGTGATGACGTTCGTCCCGGCCACTGCCAGGATCAGCGCAAGACCGATGCAAATGCCCATCACTTCCTCCTTTGAAAGGGCGATGATAGAGAATAGCTGATACCTCATGTTTTGTCCACAGTTCAACGCGAAAAGTGCCACGCAGTTTTCACAAAAACTGCGTGGCACTATTTCGCTAAAACTGTGGACAAAAACTAGGCTTTCTCTTTTTTCTCCTGCAACATCCTCACGAAATCGCGCCAATGCGGGACTACCTCTATGTCCGATCGCAGTTCATACCGCTCGGCGATGCCGTCCGGATCGAGCAGGAACTTCCTGGTCTGGTAGGGCAGTGATTCGAGCACGCTGACCTTGTCGTCAAGATACGCCTCGATGCCGAGCCTCTGGATATATGTGTATTTCTCCGAGCTGTTACTGCAGAAATACACCCGTTCCGCCGGTATGCGGTCGTAAATTCGATGATGCTGCATCCAATCCTGCGCGAACCTGATGGAATCGGTCCGCCGCGCCGAAATCAGGTACAGTTCGCCCTCGAGTGCATCGAGATGCTCCAACATCCCCTTGACCGGCGGGGCGTGCGGCGTAAGCAGGGTGTAGATCGCCTCCTTGATCTCCCGATAATCCTCTTCGGGCAAAAATTCCTGCATCAAATTAGTGTTCGCTTGCCAGCGTTCCAAATTGAAACCGCGAGCCGCAGCGAGCCGCAGCTTGTGTTCCCCATGGTCTACGAGTACTCCGTCGAAATCCAGGCCGATACGCATATATCTCGCTGCCTTGGTTACACGATGATGGTACCCCGCGCCTCAACGAAGCGCAACGGAGGGGAGAAGGTGAGAAGGTGAGGAGGAGAAAAGTTTAATCTTTTCTTCTCCCCTTCTCTCCTCCTCCTCTTCTCTCCTAAATAAAAAATGCCCGCCTCTAGGCAGGCATCGGTGAGACAACGAGGTGGCGCATCGATCATCTCTTCCTGTTCAGCACGTAATCGCGCAGACGGTCGAGGTGACTCACGCGCCATTCGCGCAATATCTCGTCGGCCAGATCGACTGCCGTCTGGCCACACTTTTCAGAATCATTCACGCCGCTCGTGTCCTCATCCGCAGATTCCTGCTGATCAGCTTCGCGTGCCCCGTCTTCCGCCGCTGCCTCCGCCCCCTGCGTGATCACGATATCCTCGATGTCTTCCTGTGGGAGATTCCATCTTGATTCTCCCTCCACGCAACGGATGACGGCATCGATGATCTCATCGTTCTCCGGTCCGCGCAACTTCACGCAACACAGAGCCGATACGCTGGTCGCGGGGAAGTCAGTCTCCCTAAGGAGCCTGGCGACCTCGAGCATATCGTCCGGCGACGTCCGCAGGCCGATCGCCCAGATCGCTGCTTGCTCCTTGGCTGAACCGAGGATTTCGTGCTCGAGGGCGCAGACCAACGTCTTGAGGTCGAGCGCGCCGGCCATCGCCCTGAACATCCCTTCGCTGAATTGATGCCGCAGGTCGCTGACCGCGAACGTGAATCTGTTGAAGCGCTCATCTGGATCGAGCTCGAAGAAGGAATCGAGGAACCCCTCGGGGGTCTGCTGGCTCGCATCGCGGTACGGATGCCCGGTTGCGCCCGGATCGTTCCACACCGGTAACGCCAGCACGGTCTTGCCGACCAGAAGATTGTTTTGCCGATATCTTTCGTCATCGGCGGCGCGGCGACGCGCCCGCAACCAAGCCAACAGGGATTTATAGCCTACGATGCTGCAGGCTATCGCACCGAAGACCTCCAAAGCACCGATATCCATGACTGCCTCGTCTTTCTGATATAAAAGGGCTTTTTCGAGCTTAGCACAGGCGGTCGGAAGGGCAAATGCCTCCGCCTGTAGCAAGCTGGCACTGAACGGGATGAGATGCGGCGCACTGAAACCGACTGGTGCGGCTGTGGAGGAATACCGGAATCAACGTCCTGGGGGTTGCAGGCCCTGGACGGGACGCAGTGTGTCCGGCTGGACCGAGCGACGACGCGAGGCGTACTGGAGAAGTACGGTGAGCGAGGAGCGAGGGAAGCCGGGCGCAATGCGCCCGGACCAGGGCATGCAAAATAAAAAGATGCTGGCACGTGCCAGCATCCGACATCCGAAGAACCTCACCCGCCTTCGCTCTTGAGCTTGCGATCGAGCGCATCCAAAGCGGCCGCGGCGATGATGGCGACCACCTGGCGCTTGTCCAAGTCGTCGGTGTCCACCCAGAGGAACCGCGAGTCTCCGCCGAGCTTGAGCCGGTCCCAGACGTTCCGGTGAGCGTCGTAGAGCCGCCGCAGTGAAGCCTCATTGAGGGTCTTGCCCGGGATGGAGAGCAGCTCGTCCTTGGCCTTCCTCTCCAGGGTCGTTTCCGGCCTGCAAACCAAGAAGATGTGCAGGTGAAACATCCCGGTGAATTGCGGCAGACGCATGAACCGCTCGATGGTCGAATGCGTCTCCGCGTCGATGACGCCCTCGTCGCGATAGAGCTCCATCCGGACCACGCCGTCCCACAGCGCCCGGTCGAACAGGGCGATGTCGAAATCCCTGCCCTGGCACCGGCTGAACGCCTCGAGCATCGCGTACATGAACGTCATGACGTTGTAGTCCGGCAGGGGGCGCGGCCCTTCGATCGCCTCGGCGCCCTCCCGCGGCGCGGTGACGCGATACTTCGTCCTGCGGAACAAAAACCGCAGGTTCTGCTGCGCCGACGTCTTGCCCGATGCCGGCGTGCCCGTCATCTCGATGACGAGCGGCGGCGAATCTGACCGAAGCAGCTTGAGCAGGTCCTTCGCCCTCAACACCAGCTGTTGCGTCGTGTCAGGCGAAAGGATGGCGGTGTCGCCCGTATTGCTATCGGACATGCCAAAGCCTCCTAGTTCGCCCGACGACGGTCGCGAACTGAAATGAACCGATATAAACTTATGGGCGCGGCTAGCTACCGTCAAAGGATAAATTGTGGATAAAAAATGAGCGCGAGAGCGCGACAGCACGACTGCCCGACAGTCGCAAATCCTATCATGCTATCGTGCTTTCGTGCTGTCTTGCTGCTACACCCCCCTAAACCTCTCCAATTCCTCCAGGAACAAGTCGTAGACGGTCGTGACCATACCCTTCAATTTTTCTGCCGCGGCCGGGTATGTGCTGAACTCGCTCGTCGTCATCGCAGGAATCATCGGCCGGATGATCGGCAGGTAGAACTCGTCGCACCATTTCACGCCGAGCGCGTAAAGGTTGTAGGTCGCGCCCATGGTGTTGTCCAAGAGGTCAGCGAGTTTGATGAGACGGGTCCCCTCTTCCGCGGCGGCGACCTGTGCAACGTACGGTTCCGGATGGTCGTCACCGAAAGTGTTGGTCATGCCTTTGATGAGAGACAGCGCCCGCGCACCGAAGACTTCCTCCAGTTCGGCCTCTCTCACCTCGGTGTCCTCCAACGTATCGTGGCCCAGCGCCGCGAGCACGATGTCGGCGCGACCTTCCGAAGTCCCCTCTCCGGTATCGGAAAGCACGGTCTCCAAGATACCGGAAACCCTGGCCAGGTGATGCCAGACCGGAACGCCACCGGCCCTGACCTGTCCGGCGTGATGCTTCTGCACGAGCCGCAAGGCGGCGTCAAAGCGTCGGTCTCGAAGTGATTCCATATGATAAATTCGGAGTTATCCCAAGCTGTTCGGCGGCGTTCCAAGCCGATAAAGAAAAGCCATGCATATTGTAGCATGGCGAGACCGAAAGGGCGTTCAGATGATGTGCTCCTGATCCCTGAACCGCTGGACGCACTCGCGGAAGTAGGCGGTGTGCGCCGCGAGGTCGGTCAGGGTGCTGACGTGGACCTTCTTGTCCGGGTGGTAGAGCGGCAATGGTCCGCCGAGCTGCAAGGCGGTCCACATGATGAGCGTCGTCGATACCCTGGAGCAGGCGTCGATCCAGGGGTGGATGACGCCGTCCATCATCACGTCGGCATAGGCCATCAGTTTGATGCCGACTTCATCGCTCCCGGCGCCGAAGGCGTGCCCGAACCGGCAAGCGTACTCTTTGTAGAAGAGCGACATGAAGTGATCGATGAGCTGCGGCGGGATATCGGCCACGGTGTCGTAGGCCGGCGTCCAGAGCCGGTAGCGGTGGCTGTTCCCGAACTTCATGCCCGTGTTGACGGACAGCCGGTCCACCTTGTCGCCGATGCGGATCTGCTCGTCCAGATAGCCGTCGAAATCGACCAGTCCAGCGGTCGCGAGGTCGAACCAGCGTTCGCAGGCGAGCCGCAGCAGATCTCCGACCGCCCCGAAATGGGTCGGCACTTGGTGTACGTCGGCGATGAGTGCCTCGACGTTCTTCGCGACCTGCGCGGCAAGATCGTCACCGGAGAGCAGCATCTTCCGCTTGCTGGAACCGGAGACGGTGTTACCGTCTTCGCCCTTCGATGAACGACTCCGCCTCCGGACGTTCTCACGAAACGTCTCTGCGAAAAGTGTCGTGTCAATCCTCATTGCGCCTCCTAGCCGCTCCGCAGGGAGCGCACGACGGCGAGCATCTGCTCGGCCGCCTCCGGAATGGTGATGTCAGCGGGCACGAACCGGTACGGGATGACCGAACGTCTGGCGTCGTCGTCCACCGTGGCGCAGTCAGTGATGCGGCGCTCCGCCTCTTCGGGTGTCATGTCGCCGCGGGCGATCCTGCGTCCAAACCGTTCACGGAGCTTCTCGGCCGACGGCGACAGGCAGTGGAAATGCAGGATGCCGGCTCCTTGTGCGTTCACGAACTCCCGCAGGGTCGGGATACAGCCGGGTACGACGAGCATGACGCCGAAGCGCCTCGGCTGCCCGAGGCGATCGAGCACGGCCTGCCGCGTCGTGCCGTAAGTGTGGCCGTGGACGTCGAGCGTCCACAGGAACCCGTCCGCCTGATCCCGAAAAAAATCAGGACTGACATGGACGTATTCGCCAGAGAGGTCTTTCGTCCTGGGGGCGCGCGTGGTGTGACTCTCGATCAGCGTGAACCTCTTATCGGCCGCCAGCATCTCCCGACAGTAGGAACTCTTCCCTGAACCGGATGCGCCGGACAGGGTGATGATTTTAAGGTCCATTTTTCCTCCGATACGGCCGCCTTACGTTGGCCTAGGTAGCATCTTAGTGACCGCGACGGGGAGAGTCAATGATAGAAAAGACAAAAAGACGAAGAGACGAAAAGTTTAAAACTTTTAGTCTTTTCGACTTTTCGTCTTTTGGTCTCTCCCGTCTCAAAACCCATCCAAGAACTTCGCTTGCTTGCCGCCGATAGTGCCGATGACCGGCCAGCCCATCTGCTTCAGCACACTCTGCGCATCCACGTAATCCTCGCGCAGGACGTAGATGTTCGATTGGTCGATGACCTCGTTGTATTTATTCAGCAGGTCCGAATATCTCCCGATCGGTTCATAGACTATGCGCCCGAACATCTTCCGCCGCACCAGGAGCTCGCACTCGTCATCAGAGGGACTCATGCCGACCGGGGCAGACTTGGACAGGTATTGCCTGGAGTCAACACGGAAGAACGGCACCGCGCCCTTCTCAAGCGCCGCTTCGAGTTTTACCAGCAGCAGGCTGTCCTCCTCGTTGGAGTTCGCCGCCGCGAAAAGCATTTTCGGCGGAATGCGATTCATCAGCCGACAGGACCACTTGTTGGCCGGATTTTCCGCGGCCTCGAACAACCGTTCGATGATTGTGCTGTCGCGCAGTCTCCGGAACCCTTCGGCGTCTCCGGGTATCGTCATCGTTACCTCGCCTTCGGTCATCGCCCTGTCGAGGAACCGGTCGAACGCCACGGTGGTCTTGTGCAGATAGACCTGCAAGAACATGTGGTAACGCGCCAGCAAGAAATCCTCGAACGCCCTGACCGCGGTCGAATCTATCGTCGGGACGAGCGCGCCGTCGCGTTCGGTCACGCCCAGATTGCTGATCAGATGATCGCGATCGTAAGTACCGTAGGCCACGCCGGTGAAATACGCGTCGCGCAGGAGATAATCCATCCGGTCGCAATCGAGCTCGCCCGAGATGAACGACCGGAGCAGACGGTGAATACCGACGCGTCCGCTGCCCACGCCGCCGAACCGCTTCTCCCAGGACGATGACGGGACCACGTCATGATGGATGAGCGAGGCGATGTCCTGCGCCTCATCCGGCGGGATGGGCGAATCCATCTCGCGCGACAGCGCCGCGATGAGCAAGACGCTGAAATCCTCGTGTGTGGACTGGCGTTCCGGATCTGCGCCGACCATCCAGCCGTTGGGCAGGTCGAGCGCGCCAAGTTTGGGCATGTACTTCTCCGAGACGTGCGAAAACGGCGGATGGCCGAGGTCGTGCAGAAGCGCGGCCACGCGCAGGATCCGATGGAAATATTCGATGTCGTAATCCTCGAAATGCGCCTTCAGCACGTCGCCGCTCGTCTCGACGATCCGCGACCAGATGCGGCTCACGACCTGCATCGCGCCGGTGACGTGCGAAAACCGATCGTGCGTCGAACCCGGATAGACGAGGTAACTCAAACCCAGCTGCCGGATGTGCCTCAAGCGCTGGACGTACGGGTGGTCGATGATCCTCCGTTCACGGTCCGAAAAGTTGATCGTGCCGTGGATGGGGTCGCGGATTTCGTACATATTGCCTATGTCTCCAATCTAGCAGGCGGCCGCCATTTAGCCAATCGGGGAAGCTCAGGAGCTAAGGAGCTTAGGAGCTAAAAAAGGAGCTTCGGCTCCTTGGCTCCACGGCTCCTTAACTTTCACTTCACCCTCCCCTTCAACCACTCCACCACGTCCGCCATCAATCCCGGTACCCTTTCAAACATCGCCATCCCGTGTCCGGCGCCATTGAACTCCTTCAGCATGGCGTCGCTCTTGATGGCGGCGAGCTGCTGATCGGTCTTGAACGATAACTCGTCCTCCTCGCTAGCGGCCAGGAACAACCCCTGTCCGGGTCCGAATTTTGCGACCTTGTCCGGCGTCATCACTCCGCGATAGTCGAGCCCGGGCGACAACGCCACCACCGCCGGTATTTCCCCGTGATCCGCGGCATAAGCGATAGCCAGATTCGCACCGATGGACGCGCCCACAAGCACCAGCCTCTCCTGGACCGCTCCGCGCCCCTCGAGCCAGCGTACCGCCGCCTCGACGTCCATGATTTTCGCCTGATGATCGGCGTCCTCAAACTGCTTGTAATCGAGCCGCTCGTCCCCCTGTCGAACGCTTTCACCGTGACCGCGCAAATCAATAGCTAGCACGTGCGAAAACCCCGCGTCCAGGAGCGCGGCCGCGAAAGCGTTCCAGCTCTCCTTCGTCGCCGGCATCATGTGCAACAACAACGCCGACGGCCCGTCGGCGCCGCTCGCATAATGATCGGCGTAGATGGTGACGCCGTCTTCGGTATCGAAATTCACTTTCTCGGACATGACTTCATCGGAAGCCGCGTTCCGCCACTCGCACCCCGCGCCCGCGAGCAGCAACGCGGCTGATATCAACGCCGGGACCGCGGTCCCGAACGCCTTAGACATATCGTCACTCGATACTGCCGGTCACGGAATCGTTCAGTTTGCCGGCATAGTAATCACCCAAAAAGGCATCGACGACGTCGGCAGCAATGAGATAACCGAGGCTGCCTCCGATATCACCCCTGGCTGCGGCTGTCGGCAACCCGATGAAATTACCGTGCATGTCGAACGCCGCCCCTCCGGACGTGCCGCTATCGACGAGCGCCGAAGTCTTGATGAGGTCGCTCCCGACACGGCCGCTCACCACACCTTGCGTGAAAGTGAACGTCTGGGCGCCGACTCCGGGATATCCGGCGATATAGACCGCGTCGCCAAGTTGCAAACCGCGCACGGCCGGGAGGATGCCCTCCATCGCGATGTGGCTGAACGACTCCGGCAGCGCCTCACCATCCAAATGTTCGATGATCAGCATCGCGGCCAAATCGGTGTCGGTCTGCACAGCGACGGTCTCGGCGATATACGCGGTCCGCGGAGGCTTCTGCATGTCATCGGTGAAACCGACACCGCAGAAACGGATGAGCGACCCGTCCGAACTGACCAACAGATGATGGTTCGTGACGATGACGCCGTGCTGGTCGACGACTGTCCCGGAACCGGTGTAGAACGTATCTTTATCGCTGTTGTCGAGGCAGACGAGTTCCACTATGGATCCCAGGACGTTCTCTATCGGAAAACTCGCGTCCTCTGCGATCGGCCGCCCCTCCGCGACAGCCGCATCGGCGGCCGCGAGACTCTCGAACCTGTTTTCGAAAGAGAGTTTCTCTTCGTCCCTCTTTGCCTCCATCTCGCGGATGCGCTCCTCAAGTGCGCCCTGCTTGGACCGAAATTCCTTCAGCGACTCCTCGCGCTCGGCCGCGTACCGATGATAGCTGACTACGCTGATCGCGACCTGACTGGCGAACGTGAAAAAAGAAGCCGCCAGCACTATGAGCATCGCCGTCCGGAAACTGATCCGGACCGAGGGACTCGACCCCGCCCGCTTCTCCCCTGCATCCGAGCGGAACGAGTGGTGCGGGGCAGGGGTCTGCCCTTTCTCGCTTCCCGGCTTCCTGACTTTCTCGCCCTCCTTCACCTTCATAATCAAAACTTCACCGTGTCGCCGGGATTGATCGGTTTGGACTCGGCATCGTAATCGGAACCGCCCTTCTCCACCGCATCCGAGCGGAGCGAGTGGTGCGGGGCAGGCCCTTCCTCTTCCTTCTCGATCTTCCCACCCTTCGATTTCAACTCCGACAACGATACCCATCCCTCCTCATCACCCTGCGACCCCGCGCTGTCCGATTCGTTCGAGTGCGGTGCAAATCCTTCTCCCCTTCTCTCCTCCTCCCCTTCTACCCTTCTCACCGCTTCTCCTGGCTTCTTCTCATCTCTCGGTTTCAATGACGACAACGACACCCCCTCGCTTTCCGGATCGACCATCAAGACTGGCGTCGAGCTCCCCTTGATCGGCGGCTTATCCGTGTGCCTGTTCGGCCTCCGTTCCTTCCTATCCTGTCGAGCTCCACTGGCTTCCCGCCTCCCGCTTCCGGCCTCCTGCCTTCCACCTCCCGTGTCGGGCTTCCGATTCTCGCCCTGCACCGGAGCGAAGCGGCTGGCGCGAGGTCCCGCTTCCCGCTTTCCGCTTCCTGCTTCCCTACCTTGAGTCGCCTCGCCACGCCTCCTATCTTCACCCGAAGATGACGGAATCGCGCCAGCGACGGGAAGCGGACGCGCTTCTGTCCTCTGTCCGCCGGACGGCGCAGTCGGCTTCACCACCACCGGCCTCGGAAGCGGCTGATCCTTCATGTTCATGTGTTCCTTGCAGAACCACGGTCGCGACCAATCCGGCTCGAAACTCAACTTCTGGATCTCGCCACAGACCGAGCACGGGATCTCGTACTTAGCTTCCTTTTTCTTCTTCGGCTCCGCCCGTTCGGCCTCCTTGATTTTGGGCGACTTGTCCGCGAGCGCCTTGAGTCTGTCCTCATCGACGCCGATCTCACCGGCAGCCGAGATGATGTCCTGCGCCGCAACCTCCTCCTCCTGCCCCTCCTGTTCGGCCAGGCCGCTCCAACGCAACACCTTATCCTCTATCTTGGAACGCTGGCGGGAATACCTCTCGCGCGAGACCTTGACGACCTTCTCCCTGTTCCCGGCCGGATTGCCGATGGGCGGCAGCGTGGTCGCCGAGAACGGCTCCGACGCGACGCCATCGATCATCAGACGCAGATAAACGTCGTACTTGCGCAGATTGACCAGGTCTTCCGCTGTGAACACCGGCGTGAATTCCTGCTCCAGCAACGTGGCATCGGCTCCGCCCACGCGGAAACAGAGCAGCGTGCCGACGTTGCCGAAGACTGCGGCGCGGGTGACGTCGTCCATCTGCTCGATATACTGATGGCCGACGGTCAGGGACAGCCGGTATTTCCTGGCCTCCGAAAGGATGCTGGCGAACGACTCGTTGGCGAAATTCTGGAACTCGTCGACGAACAGGTAGAAGTCCTGCCGATCCTGCTCGGGCATGTCCACGCGCTCCATCGCCGACATCTGTAGCTTGGTGATGATCATGCCGCCCAGCAGGCGCATATTCTCCTCGCCGACGAGACCTTTGGACAGGTTGACGATCAGGATCTTCCGATTGTCCATGATCTCGCGCAGGTTGATCGTCGATTTCACCTGCGCGACGATGTTGCGGATGATAGAGGCCGACAGGAACTGCCCGACCTTGTTCTGGACCGGCGCGATCGCCTCGGTCCTGTACTTATCCGCCCAGGCGGCGAACTCCTTGACCCAGAACGTCTTGACCACCGGGTCCTGGATGAGCGCGATGACGCGCTTGCGGTACTCCTCGTCCGCGAGTATCCGGCTGATGCCCAAGAGCGTCGAACCGGGGGCGTCCAGGAGCGCCAGTACGGTATTCTGTAAGATGTACTCCATGCGGGGCGACCAGACGTCCGGCCAGATTTTCTTGAACACGCCCATCAGGCCGCTGGCGATGAGATGCTTCTGGTTCTCGTTAGCGGTCTCAAAGATGTTGAAACCGATCGGGTTCTCCATGTCGCCCGGATTGAAGTAGACGACGTCGTTGATGCGATTCGAAGGTATGAAATCCAGCAGCTTGTCGGCCGCATCGCCGTGCGGATCGATATAGCAAAGCCCGTGCCCGGCGTAGATGTCGGACAGGATCAGGTTCTCCATGATGGTCGTCTTGCCCATGCCCGTCTTCCCGAGCAGGTACATGTGGCGCCGGCGGTCGTCCGTCTTGATGCCGAACTTCCTCTGCAGATTGCGGAAATTGGTGCTGGCGAACAGCGTTACCTCATTCTCATGGTCGTGATCGTAGGGCGGAAGTTTCTCTGGCATATACCATCGCTAGGCGAACGGCAGGTTGGCCGGCGGCTCCCCCTCCTCTTCCTCCGCGCTCTCTTCCGGCTTCGGCGGCGCCACCTTGAACGGCGACTCCGCGAAATCGACGGTCGGCAGGCGCGAAGGCGGCTCGGCGCGCTTGGCGTCGGTCTTCTTGATGAGTGGCGCTTTCACGTCGAGCATCGGATAGTGGTAGATGGTCGCGAGCTCCTCGATATTCAGGATGTACGTTGGCGATCCTTCATTGCTGCGGCTGCGGAACCTTCTGACGAGAGACATCTTCTTGGTCGGTTCCGACCACCGCTGATAGAAATAATCGCTCTTCGGCGTGACTTTGCCGTACGATTTGAACTCGTTCATGTCCATCGCGCTGAAATGCATCAAAGCGCCTTTCAGGGCGCTGAAACGCTTCTTCGAGAAGATGCCGCGTTTACCGGCATAAATCACGCGGATCTTGCAATCGAAACCGATTTTCGCGAGCTTCATTTGCACGGCCTCAAGCACTCCCCGCTCTCCGGGACTCAAGTTCATCATCTTGAAGTCATCCTTCTTCTCCTCCTTCTTAGGCGGACTCTCCGTCGTAGTCGAGAAGATTCCGGCCATCTCTTTGGCGACGCCTCTCGGGAGCCACAGGGCTTCGTCCAGCATCGAACCTTTCTTGGCGCTCTTCTTGCCCATCATCTTGTCGACCGCCTTCTGACCCACGTCCTTCCAGCTGCCGCTGTTCGGCGTGATCAGATACTGTATCCATATCTGTTCGGCCGGCTTGATGCCGGCGAATATCTCGAGCAAAGTCGACAGCGGATCCTTGAACGGATACTCGGCCGAGGGTTGCTCGAACTGGATGTAGGTCCTGATCGGAAGGTGGCTCGGTTTCTTGAGCACGAACTCCGTACCGAAGATGTCCCAGTCAGAGTCGGGATATTTCCGCGGGATGCCTCCGGTGTAATCGGCGATCTCGACTATCTCGGCGTCCGGATACTGCGCGTAGATCGCCGCTTCGACCAGGTCGCGGTGCTTGACCCAAGTGTGCACCATGAACTGTACGTAGCCGCCGATAGACGCGATCTCGAAACTGAACGTCGGTTGGAACTTACCGAGCCAGTACTTCTCGAATCTATCGAGACCGGAATAGGCTCCGGCGAGCGTGCTGAAGATGTTCTCGACCGCTTTGGCGGTCTGCTCGTTCTGCCGGGGCACGTCCACGGCGATGACGCAGGTCTCGATAGTTGCGGCGTACTTGTTCTGTCTCCATTGCACCCAGAGATTCCAGCCTCCCCAAAGAATGACGAGGAGGAACGGAATCCAGCCGACATCCAAAAAAATCCGCACCAGCATGAGCGGGAACGACAGATTGCCGAGCTCCGTGACATAGCCAGGCAGGCCCTGCAGCCAGGCCACGAACCAGCTTACGTCTATGACGATGGGCGTCATTGCCGAATCAGCTTTAAAACCTATCGAGTCCGGCTTAGCCGGTATGGGGAAAATATAGCATAAATTGAGGGAGAAAACAATGTCGGAGGCGGAGGCGCCAAGAGGCTGCCGGCTCTTTGACTCTTCAGCTATATGAAACTCCCCGGGGCAAGCCACGGGGTATCTGGTGGTACGGGCTTCGCTCGTTCCTCATTCTGCCGCCCAGCTCCACTTTCTGTCATTGCGAGCGACCGCAGTCACGTTGCTCTTTAGCGACGTGGCGCAGGGAGCGAAGACACGTCGTTCGCGAACGACGTGTCGAAGCAATCTCACGTGCCTACGGGATTGCTTCGTCCCCCTCGACAAGCTCGAGGTCCTCGCAATGACAAAAAGGGCGGCGGGGTTCGGGAGAGCAAGGAACCCCGGGCTTATGCCCGGGGTTTTGGCGAGCCCTGGATGGGATGCAGTGTGCCCGGCTGGAGCGATTCACGAAGCGAGGCGTACTGAGTAAGTACGATGAGCGAGTGAATCGCGAAGCTGGGCGCAATGCGCCCAGTCCAGGGCTCGCATAAACAAAAACCCGCCTCTGGGCGGGTAGCGAGACCTAATGAACGTCAGTGGCCGGGTCGAGGCCCGATCCGGCCTGCAGGACTGCCGATCTGGCACCCGCGATGATCCGTCGAAACCAGTCGAGAGAATCCAGGAAAGCGCCGTATTCGTCGGTCAGGTCGTCCACGTCCGCGGTGTCAGCGAGCTCTTCGAGCCGGCGCAGGCAATACTCGAGATCCTCGGTATCATCCTGGAGCGACAGGAGGGCCTGGCCCCGTTCGTAAAAGCCACTTGCCTGATTCGAGCGATCCACGTCATACCGCCACGTGCGGATAGCGGCGCGCATACGGCGCATCGCCGGGCCCCAGCGATCATCCCAGGCGACTCCTGACTGAAACGCGGTCTCATTGATGTGGCCCGCCTCGATGACGAGCGCGAGTCCGATGGCGTCCAGATCTCCCTCGAAATCCTCGATGCAGGACTCGGAACCGCAGTCATGGCCGAAGTCCGCATCGGATGGCTCCGGCGCGGCGACTTCCGGTTCCGGCGTGGGGACGATGGGCTGGGCCGCGCCGACCGCGCCGGCTCCGCAGCCCGTCGAAAGCATCGCAACCATCATCACGAAGAACGCGTACCTCATCGATCGACCTCCTTGCCTCCAGCGGGATTCCAGCCGGAAAGGGACCATAACAGGAGATCGGCGTTCAGTAAAGCTTCGGGTTGTCCAGCCATCCCTTCTGCCCTCGCACCAGTCGCTTGCCGTGAACCCGAACGAAATGGGCGGTTCACGGCTCCGCTCCGGTGCAGAGCAAGCCTTCTGCGCCTTTTGCTCCTTCTCCCGCTCAAATAGGTTCCCCCACCCCATCCCTCCCCCTCTACGGAGGGGGAGGGAGAGAGGGAGGGGGCCTTCTCTCGCTTCTTTCACTCACCAAAAAGCAGGGACAAGCCCTGCCGCTACGGATTCTTTCCCCGCTTCTCCCACTTCTGCCCCCCTCATCGCCTCCCCGCCATTTCAAAAACGGCGCCCTTGCGGACGCCGTTTTATCTTTCATGTGTCGTTCATCTCTTCCTGGATGCCTTTTGGAACGTCACCAGCAGCGGCGACGCCAGACAGATCGACGAATACGTTCCCGCGATCAGACCGATCATCAATGCCAACGCGAACCATTTCAGCGACTCCCCTCCCCAGAACCAGATGGCCAGAAGAGGCAGGAACGTGGTCAGCGACGTGTTGATGGAACGGGCCAGAGTCTGATTGACGCTGCGCTCGACGATCTCCTCGAAACTGCCGCTCGTCTTCAAGAGATTTTCGCGCACACGGTCGAACACGACGATAGTGTCATGCACGGAGAAACCAAGAATGGTCAGCATCGCCGCGATGAACGCCGAGTTGATCTCGACCGCCAACACGTGGCCCAGGACGGCGAACACGCCGATCGGCACCAGCACGTCGTGGAAGAGCGCAGCGATCAGCGTGGTCAGACCGTACTTCCATGACGCCACCGGCCGCGAGACCTTTCGGAAGGCGTAGGCGACATAAGACGCGATGCCGATAAGGACTAGCGCGAGCGACCAGATCGCTTTGGAACGCATCTCGGCGCCCACGGTCGGCCCGACGGTCTCGAAGCGCATCTCCTGCAAGTCGCCGTGCTTCTCGCGCAGGGACGCGAGCACCGCCTGGTGTTCATCCTCGTTCAAACCCTTAAGCCGAATCAGCATCCCGTCATCGCCCAAAGGCTGGGCCGTCGTCTCGCCGTAACCCCATCCGGACATTTCGGCGCTCATGTCCGCCGCTGCCGGCCGCTCTCCACTGAACTTGAGTTCCAGAAGGGAACCGCCCATGAAGTCGATGCCCAGACGCAGCGGATACATCAACAGCGCCGTGACGCTGGCCACTACCAGCAAGGCCGAGAAGGTGAACCAGATTTTCCGGTATTTGATTATCGGGTATGTCATATCTCTGCCGCTTAATCTTCACTTGCCTCGCCGGCCTTCAAGTCGCGCGCGCTCCCGAGCGCCGGCAGATACAGCACCTTCGATTTCAGGAATTTCCAGCCCGATGCCAACCGGAGCAGGGTGCGGCTCACCGTGATCGCCGAGAACATCGATACCAGTACGCCGACGCCCAGGGTCAGCGCGAAGCCCTTGATCAGGCTCGAGCTGGTGTAGAACAGGATGGCGCAGGAAATGAGTGTCGTCAGGTTGCTGTCGCGGATGGACAGCCAAGCGCGGCGGAATCCCTCGTCAATCGCCGACTGCAAAGTCCGTCCGCGCCGCAACTCTTCTTTGAGCCGTTCGAAAATCAGGACGTTC